>Ga0123357_10008834_pt1 | contig 12649 bp, 11 predicted proteins | sample TergutEmb28metaG_FD_89873 | JGI IMG/M metagenome (GOLD analysis project Ga0123357, IMG submission 89873) | Embiratermes neotenicus P4 segment gut microbial communities from Petit-Saut dam, French Guiana - Emb289 P4 | ecosystem: Host-associated > Arthropoda: Insects > Digestive system > Gut ... | reverse complement strand
TTTCTCAAATCGATCCGAAGGAATATATTGATCCAATAAATCCGGGATGCGTTTTTTTGAAGTTGTTCCTGAAACAGGATTAATGATCGCAGTAATTTTCTCCATTTTAATAGTAAAAACGAACTACAAAAGTAATCATTTTTCAAATAACGGTCAATGAAATTAGGTGAATTTTAAAAAAATGGTTCAAATTTTATGAATAACATTGTTTCTTTACTAAAATTGTTATAACTTTGCCATTCAAAATTAGTATAATTTTAACATATTATACTAAAAAGCATACGAAATTAAGCTATTTATTTAAATAAAAAAAATCATGGAAAAAATGCAAATAAAAGATGCTCAAGGCAAACTTGGAGTACTTGTTATTGGAGTAGGCGGAGCGGTTGCTACAACGTTCATCGCAGGTACATTTATTGCTCGTAAAGGATTGGGAATACCCGTTGGTTCAATCACTCAATTGGCGACAATTCGATTGGGAAAAAGGGAAGAAAACCGTTTCTTAAAGATTAAGGATATTGTGCCTTTGGCAAGTCTGAATGATATTGTTTTTGGCGGATGGGATATTTTTGAAGACAATGCATACGAAGCGGCGCGTCATGCTGAAGTGTTGACTATTGAGGATTTGGATAAGGTAAAAGATGAAATGCAAGCCCTCAAGCCTATGAAAGCGGTATTTGATCAAAATTATGTCAAACGCTTGCATGGAACATGGGTAAAAGAAGCGCCGACCAAATGGGATTTGAAAGAAGCTCTTCGCAAGGATATTCAGGCATTTAAAACAAACAATCATTTGGATAGAATCGTGTGTATCTGGTGTGGAAGCACTGAAGTATATACTCAAATCAGCGATGCCCATCTGACGCTTCCCGCTTTGCAAAAAGCGATGAAAGAAAACAGTCAGGAAATAGCGCCTTCTATGATTTATGCTTATGCTTGTTTGGAAGAAGGTATTCCTTATATAAGCGGCGCGCCGAATTTAACGGTCGATATGCCGGCTATGTGGGATTTTTCGGCGCAAACACAAACCCCGATTTGCGGAAAAGATTTCAAAACAGGTCAAACCATGTTGAAAACCGTGCTTTCGCCCATGTTGAAAACCCGCATGTTAGGTTTAAGCGGATGGTTTTCTACAAATATTTTGGGCAACAGGGATGGAGAAGTATTGGACGATCCCGGTTCTTTCAAAACCAAAGAAGAATCCAAATTATCGGTCATTGATAATATTCTGCAACCCGAGCTCTATCCGCATTTATATGGAGACATTTATCATAAGGTAAGAATCAACTACTATCCGCCTCGCAAAGACAACAAGGAAGGATGGGATAACATAGATATTTTCGGATGGTTAGGTTATCCGATGCAGTTGAAAGTCGATTTTCTATGCCGCGATTCCATTTTAGCCGCTCCGCTTTGCTTAGACTTGGTATTATTTTCCGATTTGGCTAAACGCGCAGGCTTGAGCGGCATTCAATCATGGCTGTCGTTCTACTTCAAGAGTCCGATGCATGATAATGAACATATTGCCGAGCATGATTTATTTATTCAATATATTAAATTAAAAAATACTTTGCGCCAAATGATAGGCGAAGAAACCATCGATTATATTGATTAATGGAAAAAGAAAATATTGGGGAAACATTAATGCATCAAAGAATTTGGGAAACGTTGATTTTACCCAAAGGCTATCAGGTAGGAGAACAATTCTCCTGCGATCCGGCAATTTTTTTTGTAATAGAAGGAAGTGTGTGTTTCAAAACAACCGGCAGGGATGAAACACACACGGTCTTTCCCCAAGAAATGTTTATGGCTCAGGTTGATAATTCGTATGAAATTATCATGATGGAACAAACGCATTTAATTATTTGTCATGTTCCAATAAACGCTTGGTATAAAGAACAAAAATGGATCGAAAAGTTAATTTCGAAAGATAATTTTATTTCTGAAGGATTTTTTAAACTCCCCGTAAGAAAGATGATTGCACGTTATCTTTCTTTATTGGAATCTTATTTAAAAGAAGGAATCCATTCGACGAACTTTTTTGAATTAAAACAACAGGAACTGTTTTTTTTATTATTTCATTATTATTCAAAAGAAGAGTTGGCACAATTTTTGCAGAGTATTTTATCCAAAGATATGCAATTTAAAAATTTAGTAGTAAGTAATTATTTGCATACAAGAAATGTACAAGAATTAGCTAAAGTGGCTAACTATTCTACATCAGGATTTATTAAAAAATTTCAGAAATGTTTCAATGATTCACCGTATCAATGGATACAAAAGCAAAAGGCAAAACAAATATCTGTTGAAATTTATCAGGGAATCAAGACTTTACAAGAAATTGCCAATGAATACAAATTTTCATCATATCAGCATTTTTCCGTTTTCTGTAAAGCGCAATTGGGAGCGCCACCCACAGTAATTTTGGAAAAAAGTAGAATAATAAATGAATAAACATTGAAATGGTAAAAATATATGTCAAAATGGTAAAAATACATGAATAAGTATTCCATAAATGACAGTACCTTTGCCAAATATTACAAGAATGTTCTGAGATATTGATATTTAACAATTTTATTATATTTTTTATGGCAAAACAAACATCATTCGCTCATCAGAAAAGTGTGTTAGAGAGCTTCTTATCTTTATTAACAGGGTTTGAAAACGAATTCAAAATGTTAATTCAAAAATTTGACGATGAAGTAACTTCATTGTATGAAGACCAAGGGTTAATGGAAGAAATTTACGAAGATTACAAATCGACCTATTTAAACTCTTTAGACACAACTTTATCCGATATACAAGCAAGATTACACGAAGAAGACATTCCTTTTATAGAAAAAGAACTTGATTTTCTTTCTCAACGCGGATAAAATGAAGGTAAGGCTTCTTTATTCTATTTTTATATTTTATTATTATAATTTAATCAAATAAAAGATGGCAAAGAGTAACTCAATTCTTGAGAATACTAAAATAGATATTGTAGAATCATTTATTTTAGATACTCTTTTAAGAGGAGAGAATGTAACAATTCCGGATTTTGGTCATCTGGAATTAAAAACCTTAGGAGAGAGACGTACTGTTTTATTTAAACCAACAGATAGTAATGATTCCTTCTTGCGAATTGTTACGGCAGACGGAGACGAAAAAGAAAATGCTCTCTATACCAATGTATCTATCCCTTTAAAAGAAGAAAAAACGGTTAACTTGCCGCAAATTGGCGTCTTTACTCCTAAAAGACGGGAAAATGGCGATATTTTTATTTCATTTATGCTCTCCTCTTCTTTGAGAAATTTGTTAAATAAAGAAGGGGAAACAATAAAGGACATTAAAGTTGGAGAAGATATAACAAAAGAAGCAAGCGAAATAACTGAAATACTTGATAGTCAAGAAAATAGAGATGATGAAAAAAAGGACGAAGTAGTAATTGCGAATACAAGTGAGACAGAAAAAAGAAATAGCTGGAAACCGGAAAGAGTATCCTTGCTCCCAAATAATAATAGAAATGATATACCGGCTGAGTTAAAACGCAAGCCGTTGGTTTCGTCCCCAAAATCTCAAGTTGCAGATACGCAAGAGGACACTCAAAAACCTCCAAGACGACCGCTAAATATTAGCGGGATTTTGCTGATTGTTGCGGCAATGCTTTTGGTTGTAATAATTGCAATAACAATTATTAGTTCACGACATAATAAAAAAATAGAAGAGCAAATAAGTTTATCAAGTGAAAATACAAGCGAATTAATAGATCTTACTGTATTAGCCAAGCAACATTACGGAAATTCGGCTTTTTGGATTTACATTTATGAAGCAAATTCGGATATACTGGACTCTCCAATTAATATTCCTGAAAATGTTTCTTTAGTTATTCCTGATTTAAAGACTGAATATAATATTGATGCGACTGACAGTGTGGAAATTAAAAAAGCAAATGCATTAGCTGAAATTATTTTAAAAAAAGATAAAAATACTAACAAATAAATACTTATTAAAACGAATGTAATATGAAAAGATTAATTACAATTTTTGTATCATCTATTATTGGTATTAGCTTGTGGGGACAAGAAGCAGCTAAATTACCTATGACAGTATTAGGTGATGTTTTTATTGCCAGTAACGCTCAAATGAAGTCGTTAGGGACTGTTCATTTGCAAGCTGTTTCTGGAAATAAGGTTGCCAATGTGGCTAACTATGGAACTTTAACGATGGATTCTGTTATTTTTTATTCCAACGATTCTATTGAGGGGTTATTAATGAATCAAAAAGATGGCGCTATTTACCCAAATTTATCTGTGTCCGGTAATGGGGTGGCGGTTCGTAAAGTTTTTGCTAAAAATAATAGCTGGTATCAAATTGCCTTTCCGTTTGATGTAAAGTTGAGTAATGGTATCGTTAATCCTCTTACAGGAAAACCATTGAAATACGAAACTGTTAATACTCCAAATAGCACAAACAGCGATTTATATATTCAATTTTATGACACAAAAAAAAGAGCTGTTGTAGGAATGAATGTAGATACCATTTGGCAAGCGTTGCCGAGGGGTACTACAGAACTGAAAAAAGGCGTTGGTTATCGCATAGCTGTATTAATAAGCCATTTGCCACCTGCGCCAATCACTCTACCCGCTGATACAATAGGAGCTTATAAGGGAATTTTTAGCGTAGATTTTTATGCTGATAATTCAGCATCTAATATTCCCGATTTATTTGCTGTGAAATCCAAGGGAGTTGATCTTGAATTTTATCCTGCAAATTTTTTAATTGCTCCGGAAAATTCTGAAGGTTGGAATGCTATTGGAGGATTAAATTCTACCAATTATCTACTCAATGGCTCTACCGTTAATTTTACAGATCCAATTTATGCATGGACTGACGCAACACAATGGGGATATCCCATAAATCCGGCAGATCCAGAACCCAATGGAACGTTGCGACCTTACGCCGTATTTTTTGTACAAAAGGCGGATGCGACAAATTTAATTTATGATGGATACAACAGCGGCGGTTTTTCATTCGTGGGAGAAGGCATTGGTCTCAGACTTAAAGCAGATCCTTCATTACCTGTTTATCGATCTTCAACAAGTTCTTCTTACGATATGTTTAAAGTGCAGTTAACAGGCGTAAAAAATAACTTCACGTCAAGGGTTTATTTCAAATTTAACGACAATTACACTCAATCCTTCAAAACATCAGAAGGCGATCGCGTGCTATTACAAACGACAATGCCGTCATTACATTCGGTATGGGCGGTAGCTCAGAATGAAAATAATATAAAAGACCAAGCTTTCATTGATTGTTTGCCGTATAGCGAAAGTCAAGTTCCATTAGGAGTGAATATTCCGGCTGCAGGCGAGTATATTTTTTCTTTGAAAAATGTTGCTGTTGACAAGGGAATCGAAAGCGCTGTTTTAAAGGATAATTCTACCGGTAAAGAAACGGATTTATTAAAGTCTGATTATAGCGTTCAAATTAGCGCTGCCGTTAACACAGAAAGTCGTTTTGTTTTATTCATTAATAAGACTATAACTTCTATCGATCAAGTAACGGCATCTGATATCTATGCTTATGCTGAAAATAATGTAATAACAGTAAAGAACCTGAATTCAGGCGATAAAGTACAGGTATTGGATTTGACAGGACGCATCATCGCTTCAGGTATTGCTTCCGGCAATACATATTCAACAACAGTAAACCAAAAAGGAGTTTATATTGTTAACGTGAGAGGCGGAGCAAAAATATTGAAAGTTTTAAATAAATAGAACGTTTTGTTTATGTGGTTAATCGAAACACTTAAAATGGGTGATTTATAAATTTATTAAAGAGAAAGAAAATGAAATTAAAAAATAATATAATAAAGGGAATTATTATAGTTTGTTTCTTATGTGGAGGAGCAAATTTATATGCGCAAGGATTTTTTTCAGGAGATGAAAATACTACAAATACAGCTATGCCAAGAGATGGAGGATTATTCCGTGATGATGATGATCCCGGAAGCGGCGATGATGGTTCGGGCGATACGGGCGATGGAAAAGCTCACGGTGGACCGGGCTACGACAGTCCAATTGGAGAAGGTATTGTAATTTTGAGTCTTTTGTCAGGCGCTTATGCTATGGTAAAAAGAAATATAAAAAATAAACATGAAGATTAAAATTGTAATTTATTCTTTTTTCTTAATATTCTTGGTATTGGCATCGTCTTGTGCATCAAGAAAAGTGGTTTTTTTTCAAACAAAAGAGAAAAGAAAGGGGAGAGTAGTTGATATACCGTCTTATCGTTTAGAGAGCTCAGTTCGCTTTCAACCAGATGATATCTTGGGTATTGCTGTTAATGTGCCGGGAGAACCTGCTGTGGCAAGTGATTACAATTTGCCGCTTGTTCCAGTTGCAAATGCAGAAAATAGCGCATCGGGTGCAATTAGTACAGGGGTTACACGGCAAACATATTTAGTTGCTAAAGATGGAACAATTGATTTTCCTGTATTGGGAATATTGAAAGTCGCAGGGTACACTCAAAACGAATTAGAAAAATACATAAAAGATCGTATAAGCGAAAACGTACTTGCACCAACAGTAGTGTCGGTTCGTTTAGTGAATTTTTCAATAATCTTAGCGGGTGAACTTGGAGGCGGTAGAATTACGGTCAATAGAGATCATATTAATTTGCTTGAAGCTATAGCTATGGGAGGCGGGAATTTACCACTTACCGGAAAACGCGATGATATAACTATATTTCGCGAGAATCCCGATGGATCATATAAAAGAATTTCAGTGGATATAAGTAGAGAAGATTTAATTTCGTCTCCTTACTATTTTCTCCATCAAAATGATGTAGTTTATGTACCTCCGACGAGAGTAAAATCGCAATCGGCAGATATTAGTCCAAGATATAGTTTTATTCTTGGTTTAGCATCATTAGCGCTAACGGTTTGGTCGTGGTTAAAGTTAATTAAATAAAATAAAAGCTATTTAAGAAAAGTAAAATAATGGAAAATACAAAACGTGGAGAAGAAAATGTAAAGGACCAAGGAAAAGAAATCAGTTTTCAATGGTTTTTTGTAAATTTTCTTATTTACTGGAAATGGTTTGCAATATCAGTCATCTTGTTTCTTGCACTTGGTTTCATTTATTTGCGTTATGTTACCCCTGTTTATAATGTTAGTACAAATATAGTCTTTAGAGGCGGTAGCAAGGGAATAGGTAATGAAGACTCGTATTTACAACGATTGGGTTATGTTGAATCAGGTACTAATATTGATAATGAAATGGAAGTTCTTCATTCGCGCGATCTTTTAGAAACTACGGTTGTAGAAGAAGAAGCTTATATTCGTTATTCTGTTGAAGGACGATTTAAGAAAACCGAACTTTATGGCGGATCAGGACGGCAATATTATTCTGAGATACCGGTAAAAGTGTTTTGTGATAAAAATATAATATCTGCTCTATTTTCAACCCTTTCTTTAAAAATTTCTTTGTCTGATAATTCAACAATTCTTGTTACTGGGCAATATGGAAATAATAAATTTAATTGCAAAGTATCAGCTATTCCTGCAGTTATAAAAACGCCTATTGGCGAACTACTTTTATTAAGCAATGAAAATGTTGGACTAAAAAAAGAATATCCATTATATGTCACAATAACTCCGCCTTCATGGATGGCTCAGTCATATATAGGCGCTATAAACTCTGATTATGTTTCAAAGAAATCAACGGTTGTACGCGTATCTATGCGTGAAACGAACGGCATACGCGGCGAAAATTTTCTAAATCACTTATTTGAAGTATATAATCGTGAAACAATGGCAGATCAAAATAAAGCGGGAGAGAAAGCTTCTGATTTTATTAAAGAACGATTGGGTGAATTGAGCCAAGAATTACGTTTGTCGGAAGATTCAATAGAAACATATAAAAAAAATAATCGAATAGCGCTGGATTTATCACCGGATCAAGGCACAACTACAGGCGAAAGTAATAATAATTACAAAAGATTAGTCTCTGTCGGGAGTGATGAACTTAGATTGTCTTATTTGCAAGATGCAGTTGAAAAGAACAGTCATAATTCAGAATTATTACCATCAATTACAACGGGCGGAGATAATTTATCTGCACAAATAGAATTATATAATCAAAGAGTCTCGGATAAAAACCGTTTATTAGCCTATACAAAAGAAAACGCGCCAACTATTAAGAAGATGAATGAACGTCTTGAACTTTTACGCCAAAATATTCTTTTTACTCTTAAATCAGCTAAGTATTCTGTCAGTACTGTTAAAAAAGAAAATGAAGCCTTATATGATAATTATATTTCAAATTTAGGCGATATTCCAAGAAAATCTCGAGAATTAAATGATTTACAACGTAATCAAGCTATTAAGTCTGATTTATATACCAGTCTATTGCGTCAGAAGCAAGCGCTTGAGTTTTCAATGGCCGTTTCAACTCCATCCCTTAAGGTATTAGAAACTCCTTTAACTTCTGGACTTTTATATCCACGAAGAACATTAACATATTTTATATGTTTGATTTTTGGATTAATATTACCTTTTATTATTATTGGAATTCGTGAGTTGTTTAACTATAAACTTACTCAAGAGGAAGAAGTTCGAAGATTTTCTAATATTCCTGTGATTATTTCTTTGCCAATAGCTAAAACAAAATCGCCTATAGTAATATCTTCCCATGCCACAACAGCTATCGTAGAACGTTTCCGTCTTTTGCGAACTAATTTGCAATTCATTTTAGATAATCCGGAAAAAAAATCAATATTGATTACTTCTACTATTAGTGGGGAAGGAAAAACTTTTGTTGCAATAAATTTAGCGCTAACTTTTTCGTTAAAGTATAAAACGATATTGTTAGGATTAGATATTCGCCGACCAAAAATAAACAATTATTTAAACTTGCCAAAGCAAATGGGTATAATTTCGTATTTGACCGGTGAGGAAACAAATATTAATAATTTAATATACAAGAATATAAATGGGACAAATCTTGATGTTCTTATTTCCGGAATGATTCCATTAAATCCTAATGAATTATTAATAGAAAACACATTGGATACGATGCTCAAGGAACTTCGCCAACAATATGATTATATTATTATTGATAGTTCGCCTGTTGGCAGTGTGTCCGATGCATTCTTATTAAATCGTGTTTGTGATGTTTCGCTTTTTGTAATTCGCAATAACCTTACCCCTAAATCAGCGATTTCTTTAGCAAATAAAATCTATGAAGAAAAACGGCTTAATAATATAAATTTGATTTTAAATGGATTTACTGAAGGAAAAAGTCGTTACGGATATGGATACGGGTATGGTTACGGATACGGGTATGGTTACGGATACGGGTATGGTTACGGGTATGGATATGGGTATGAGAGTGAAAATTAATTATGGGAAAAACAAAATAAATAACAAAATTATGAAAAGAATAGTAGGATTTTTTATTGTATTGGTTCTGTCGATGGGAGTATATTCAGTAGTAGCTCAGAATGAACAGAACGATCAGAGTAATGATCAAAATGCATTACGTCAATTTGTAGAAAAAAGCAATTATGGCAAAAATTGGTTTGTTTCTTTGGGTGGAGATGCTAACTTATTGGCTGCAGAGCAAGATGAAGCTATTAATATGAAGAAAAGAGTAAAATTTGGAGGAGATTTAACTGTTGGAAAATGGTTCTCTCCGGATTTTGGCGCTCGGATTCAAGTTATGGGCGGCTCTTTGAGAGGATTTAATTATGCAGATGATAGAGGAGGATATTATGTTATTGATAATTATCACCATTTAAAAACTCCGATGGGTTTAAATCCTGGAGGAAGACCCATAACTTATGATGAAGATCACCTGAGCAATCATCCGATTTTACCATGGGTGCCGGGTATGAATGGTTTTTGGCAAGATTTTAATTATGCGACCGCTACATTCGATGTGATGGCTAATTTTACCAATCTTATGCGTGGATATGATACAGGACATAATCGTATTGATGTCATTCCGTTGATAGGTTTGGGATGGATTCATGCTTTTAGTAATCATACTACAACTCCTCGTTACGACCATTTTGCATTAAAAATTGGCGTACGGGTTAACTTCAACCTCAATGATCATTGGGCTATTTATCTTGAACCTCAAGGAACTGCAACAACTAAAGAATTTGATGGTTATGCAGGAGACAATTTTGGCGACGGTATAGCAAATGTAGGCTTAGGCGTTCAATATACATTTAGTAAACGATTTAATTCGATGTCTCAATTAGCTCAACTGACAGCAGACGAAATAGACCGTTTGAATAATAAAATCAACGATAATCGTTATAGGATAGATAATCAGCAGAATATGCTTGAAAGACAGCAGAATTTGTTAGATAGACTGCAAAGATGTTGTGATGATAATAAGAAACAAGTAATCACTCAAGTTGTTGAAACAACAACAACCGCTTCTTTACCTGCATACGTTCGTTTTGCTTTAGATTCTTACAAGATAGAATCGACGGAACACAGTAAAATTGAAGAGGCTGCCGATTTCCTTAAAAAGAATCCTAACAGTAAATTATTGATAGTTGGTTACGCTGACAGGAAAACAGGTAATCCGCCTTACAATATGACTTTAAGTCAAAAGCGCGTAAATGCAGTAGCTGCTGAATTAAAGAATTTAGGTGTTAATGAAAATCGCATAGTTTCAGAATGGAAGGGCGACAAAGTACAGCCATTCCCTGAAAATGAATGGAATAGAGTAGTTGTAATGGTTGAAAGAAAATAATTATATTACAGAACTATTGAAATAAAATTTAATAAAAAAAGTTTATAAGCCTATGTAAAATACCCATATAGGCTTATAAACTTTTAGCTGTTTATTCGAGAAATCAAATTTATGAAAAGAATACTGTTTATTATATTAGACATAATAATTATTTACGGGAGCATACTTTTTACTTTCTATTTATTTGGGAAAAGTGAAATGCTGAGTGATTATCAGAAAAATTTTGAGGCATTTTTGATTATAGCTCCATTTATTGGAATACTATACCTTATTTTGATGTACACTTTCGGATTATACAATATTTCTCGTAAAATATTTTCAGATGTCATTTACACAGTTTTCCTTATTTCAATATGTTTGATGGTGAGCATTATGGGAATATGCTTTTTTGTACGCGATATTGCATTGGCTTTCCCTCGTAGCGTTATCCTCCTTAGCGCTTTAATTTATTTTATTCTTTTAACCATAAAAAACCAAATATATTGGTATATAAGCCGTCGATTGCATACAATAAAGAAAATAGTTATCATAGGCAATGATGCTGCAAAATTGCATCAAACTATAGTCAATAATTATTCTAAATTTTATGAAGTGATCGGTCATTTTTTAGAATACGATTCAACCTTACCATCACAAATCGAATTAGTTGATGAAGTATTTATTTGTGCTGATATCCAAACGGAAGTGCGTGAGACGATTTTACCGATCTGTTTCAAATACAATAAAGAAGTATGCTTTATTCCTCAATATTTTGATTTAAGCATCATTTCATCATCTTTGTATAAAACCGGCGATATTCCTACTTTTCGTATAACCAATATGGAACTTTCACCGGAAGAACGTATTGTTAAACGTTCAATCGATCTTTTGTTTGGGACGATTGCCGCTATTGTATCATTACCGGTAGTATTACTTTTAATTATTTTGATTAAGTTGGATGGAGGACCAGTCCTTTATTTACAGGAGAGGCTTACAAGAGGACATAAATTATTTAAAATTTACAAGTTTCGAACAATGATTCCGGATGCGGAAAAAATTTCCGGACCTGTATTGGCAGAAGATAAAGATCCTCGAATAACGCCATTAGGCAGATTTATGCGTGCAATTCGCATGGATGAATTGCCGCAAGTGATTAACGTTATTAAGGGCGAAATGAGTTTAGTAGGTCCTCGCCCCGAACGTCCGTTTTTTGTTGAACAATTTGAAAAAGAAATTCCTGAATATCGATTACGGTTAAAAGTAAAGGCAGGATTAACCGGATTAGCGCAAGTAGAAGGAAAATATAATACGAGCGTAGAGGATAAATTGCGTTATGATTTGATTTACATAAACAATTATTCCATATTACGAGATTTTGTTATTATGATGCAAACGATAAAAATCTTATTTCTTAAAGAAAGTACAGAAGGAATAAATTCAAATCGCAATTGATTATGATAAATACCGGAATAAAAGAATTTGATATTCCTAAAATATTGGATGAGAGAGGAAATCTCTCATTTATTGAAAAAGGAGCAGATTTGAATTTTGATGTCAAGCGTGTGTATTGGATATACGATGTTCCGGGCGGCGAAATTCGCGGCGGACATGCTTTTAAGGTGCAGAAAGAAATAATCATTGCACTGTCCGGCAGTTTTGACGTAGTACTTCATGATGGCATCAATGCCGGTCGTTTCCATCTAAACAGGTCTTACAAAGGACTTTATATTCCTGAAATGTATTGGCGTCATATAGAGAACTTTTCTACGAATGCCGTATGTTTAATTTTAGCATCTACATTTTATTCGAAAGAGGATTATATTTATGATTTTGAAACTTTTGTAAATTTAACTCAAGTGAAATGAAAGATTCAACCATCTATAATTGCAATGTACTTACTTTACCAAAGATACATA
>Ga0123357_10008831_pt1 | contig 12651 bp, 4 predicted proteins | sample TergutEmb28metaG_FD_89873 | JGI IMG/M metagenome (GOLD analysis project Ga0123357, IMG submission 89873) | Embiratermes neotenicus P4 segment gut microbial communities from Petit-Saut dam, French Guiana - Emb289 P4 | ecosystem: Host-associated > Arthropoda: Insects > Digestive system > Gut ... | reverse complement strand
GATTAGAATCAACACCAACAAATACAAAAATCGCAGCACTGTGCACAGTAATCAACTGATTAGAACCCTCTTCAACCCCTCAGTCGACAGACGACTCAAACGGTTATGGCCGGAAGACTTAGCTCAATAGCAAAGCTCCAGTGAACCATCGATGGATGGTGCCTGCCTCATGTCCTTTTCTTACCTCAACTTTACTAATTACTCTGTCTGTGTTGAGTGGATTGTAGCTTGCAATATACAAGTAAAAAAATTTTAAAAATCTAAAAAACAAATCATCAGTAGGCCTAGTCTCGGAGTGGAACGGAATGACGCCACACACTATACCAATGGTGATTTATGTAGGTAATATTTTCGCATCAGTTAACGCTGCGTCTCTTCTCTGTACGTCACGTTGATGTGTTTCGTACTGTACGAACAGCTGGGCCAGCCACGGGATTTTCAAGACCCTTCAAATGTACTGAGAAGCTTACTGCACCAGCTTGTTTACGCATCGATCCCCATTTATAATAACACAAGCTTCAACAGTTCTCTGAATATCAAAAGTGATGTATGAATAATGTAAACAGAAGTCCGTCAGTGATCCGCCTAAAACTTTTCCAAATTCCTTCTATTGAACGTAAACTATGAACAAAATTCTGTTATTAAAAGTTCGAGTTTCCTTGTATTAAGAGAATTTTTCTTTCGCTTTCACGGAAAAACAATTTTTTGTTACACTGCTAGACAGGACTTCTCTATTGCTGAATTCTACTACTGTCGTTTCAGATATGATTCTGTGTTCTTTGCATCTTTCTTCTAGAATACACGTTGTCACTATTTTATTGTCTCCTCCATGAGTAACTTATTGGCAGATCTATGTGTCACGTGCTTTAATATCAACTTTCACACATACAGCATCGTCATGTGTTTCGTATGATTAACTGGTTGGTTCTTCGTAACTGAGTTACCGTGTGTTTCCTGTGTGATAGGATATAAATTTACACACACACACACACACACACACACACACACACAGAGTGTATATATATATACATACACATACACATGTACATATACATATACATATACATACATATACATATACATATACATATACATATACATATACATATACATATACATATACATACACATATACACACATATATGCATTCGGCTCTTTACAGAAAGTTAATTTTTAGAATGTTCGTATAATTAGAATCTACGTACAGCAGTTTCTTTGTGGCAGTCCATAAAGTACCATTCACTGATAAGGAAGTAGCTAGTGAATGACTTATTTCGAAGGGCCAAGCAAGAGTTATATCAACATATCATGACCTGAGCTAGTGCTGTCCTACTTCTCCTTCAGATCTATTTGTACCCCATTCATAGCTGGCGCAAGTATGTCATTTAAATTGCCTGTAAAATTAATAGATTTGTTGAAGTGGTCGGCCAATTACGGCTTAAAAAGTAAAACGTGTTAATTAATGAAAAGATGGTTTTGCTTTCGTGGGTTACCCACCAGTGCGCAACAATTCCTAGGCGCGTTCGCATCCCTGTGTCTTGGCATTTAAATTATCCCTTTCGTGTGCATGCCGGAAGAATCTCAAGACGTACTCAATGGATTTTCACTAAAATTTATATTGGACAGCTTAACTAGAATTTATTAAAGTACTCCAGAGTTATTCGTTCTTCTGAGATGTTATGCAGCGTAGATTGGTAATTAGTTACAGACGTTTCGGGACAAATTTTCCACCCCATCTTGAACAGTCAACCTGTCCAAGACTGTAACTCTTTGATCCTTGAAGATGAGACCAATAGTTTATCCCGAAACATCGATAAATACCGATCAACGCTGCGTAACGTAACAGAAGGGCGAAGATATCATTTACACCGCGGTGGAAGCCTGAAAGCACGTATAAACTACTCCAGTTTGTGTTCAAATCAGCGAAATAGACTACTACAAGCATTGTTACAACTACGCGTAATTAACTTCGTCGTAATTATGAGAGGGGAATGTGTTCGGAAAAATGTTGTTGAGAAATGCAGAAACCAACATTGTATTCTCAGTACACTTTTTTCTGTAACGAGATAAAGTTTTCTCTCGGTAATCCGGATACCCTTGTAAAATGGACAATTTGGGCCAATTATAGCCCCCTTATTACCCCGGTGATGCGGTCATGGTCCGTATCGCCTGAGACAATCAGTATTCCGAGAGTGGTGTCGTGGGTAAAGTGGGAACGGTCAGCCAGGCTTCAACTCCTCAGCAGTAAGGACGTGCTCTAACTCTCCTTCATATTTCGCCCCTATATTGAAGTTATGGCGACAAACGCCCCGTCATATTATTATTATTATTATTATTATTATTATTATTATTATTATATAATGGTAGGTCCAATACATAGGCTGTACTAAGTTGCATTTTAACATTGAGTGAAGATTTTTGGGCGCGTTCGCAAAATTGCGAAAAGCGACTATTAGCTTCGTCATGTCTGTATGTCCGTCTGTCCACATGGAAAACCTCGGCTCCCATTGGACAGATTTTCATGAAATTGATAGAATATTTTTCGAAAAATCCGTCAAGAAATTTCAAGTTTCATAAAATCTGACAAGAATAATGGCTACTGCACATAAAGACCAACACACGTACATTTATGACAATATGCCGCCGAATTCTTCTTAGCATTAGAAATGTTTCACACCAAAGTTGTAGAGAAAATCAAAACACACTTTATTTGATCAATCTTTTTTCGAAAAAAAAAAAACAAGCATTTTGTAAGATAATGTGGAATAATATTGTAGAGCCTAGCAGGCCACAGATGTCTGTATGGCGCATGTGCATTGCATGCTGGATACCTAAGGCTACAACACACTCTCAGCAAATGTAGTATTTATTGTTTTCCAATGCAACAATGGTTGCACGAAAACGCCTCACAATGTCACGTTACACGTATATGGCCTGTCTTTTTACGTTTGTTCAACGCTACCTATAATGCGGAGTCTCCCATCAGTGTCCGGATTCCCGGGTAATCCGGATAATCTCTACCCAAAATACAGTCCGGATGACCGAGTGTACTGTTTTATAAACAAGATAAATGTGAAATAATATTTACGTTAACATACGTTGCTAAAACGTTGAAACATCCTAGCGGTCATTGATTTAAAAAAACTGAGAATCAGTGCTTAAAGAGTGATTTCTTTAGTAACGAAAGACACGGTGCGTGCTTAGACGTAGTACAGTGAGGTTGTAACAGATCTATGGCCAGCAGATGGAGCCACATTCGCAACTAAATCAGAGATCAAGGACTGATAAATCTTGGCATCAATAACACGAGCTTCAAAACTGAGGCTTTGGAAAGAGAATCCAGCTCGTTACACCCCTAGACACCAAGCGCACAAATATATACACACACTCTACACTATAATCATACACGTTATTTTGAAAGACATCGTTCCGTAATAAACGTCCAAAATTCAATTTCAAAAGGTTCAAATGATGGTACGTTACACATAAGAATGCTCAGTTTCTGGACTGCGGCCATCGTCTTTATTTAAAAGACAAGACAGCATTTTGGAAGATGGATCTGTTCCCTTTTCTCTGGTGGAAGGTGAGCTGAGTCGTACAGACGGAAGGTTTGTCAGTCACAGGGGCAATGACTATGATTCTGCCTACCGGAACCAACTTAGTAGGTACTCCTTACCCATTCTTATAGGGACAGTAGTATATCCAGTTCCTGAAACGCTATATTTTCCTGTTTTTGAATAACAGCCAAAGAATAGAGTCCAAAATTATTCTGATGCAGCATGCTTGAATATGAATTGACAAGAAGCAGTCACTGAAAGCTTCAGAACAAAATTTCTTTCGACTGCAGGATTTAAAGCAGAAGAAATATTAGCAAAGACAAATGAGTGGGTTTGTACATATTTGCTTAGCAGATATGACTCTTTCCATCACCAAGTATGGGCTCTGGCCTTTGCATTGTGCCAGACACAAGCGACGTCTTTCCGAGAGCAACGACGTCCTTGTTTCGGTCCATCAGTCCACCCCGTGTTGTGCAACAGTATTTCAAGTGCTTATAACCCGGATGTTTATTTCTAATTTTGTGTACTCTATAAACAATTGAAACCCTGAGATATTTTTAAGTCATGTACAGTGAGAAAGCTCCACAGAAGATCAAGAGTAACAGTTACGTCCAGAATAAAATGTGTGGGGCGTAGGATGTACTTTAAAAATATTATTGGTTTTGAATGAAGCTGCTTTTAATAACACATATTTTAAGTAGCGTAATAATCGCTACCAGAGAGATGCAAGAGTAGCTGGGAGGAAAATATTAAAATGTATCTTAAGAAATTAGGATGGGAAGATGCAGACTGAATTTATTTGTCTCAGGATAGGGACCAATGGCAAAATCTTACGTGCATGATACTAAACCTTCAAGTTCCATAAAATGCGGGGGATTTTATGGCTGGCTGAGAAACCACTTACTTCTCAAGAAATGCATGCTTCTTGAAATTATTTACATTTTAGGCCTAATATATATTGAAAATTCAACGCAAAATCTCATTTCAGTACATTCCCAAAAGTTTGTGTCCGCCGCAAGCAAGAGAGAACATACATCAAACACTTTCTCCTGCATAAGACGTAAAAGAATATGGACCTGCACGCGTTAGGGAATTGTTCTTTGAAGGGGGTCTGATGATTAACATTATCAGACTTCGGCAATACCTACGCCATCCGTGGGGGCTAAAAAATAAACATGCATATGGCTTTATGCACGGTCAGATTGCATTCTTAAGAAACCTGCGTGTGAAGGTAGCTTGCTTACAGCCTAGCATACCTGAGTTGTAGTGATCATAGCGCAGGCAGGGAGAGGAAGCAAATTTGCCTAAAGCATGGCTGCATTTCTTTTAAAATACAAATTTATGTTATTGTTGTAATACGTGATTTTATTCCACGTAATGTCTCCCTATAACAGGCATTTGCGTACACTGTACTCTGTATAACGGATAACTTTACGGTTTCTTACCTACGACAGTGCCATAGTATAGCGTGAGTATTCTGTGAAAGAAGACATTTTTAGTTGTTTAATATATGGTAAAGAACGAAATGCACTTATAAATGCTGGTAAGCAACTAGGTCTACGCCCATACTGTACTTCCAGCTGACACATCAAAGTAAAATCGTAGCTAGTAAAATCGTCCTTTCCCAGTGCTTCAATTCTGTAAACGGGCTCTGTAATATTTATACCGACGTCTTGCAATGTCGCCCATAAACAAATTAATACAGAATGACAAACCTCTAAGTGGACATAACACAAAATAGTGAACACTTCTTAAGTTTTGTAAAAGTACGCAATATGTTGTGGGCCTGAAGATGGCACTGTTTCATTTTGTACTGGTAAAGAAAACTATTCTATTATGTTGCGAAAACTTAACCTCGAAGCGGTTCCTAATTTTTCCTCTGTGACTCTTTTACTTTTGGTCCGAAGTTCGATAATCTTCTTACTTACATAGAATATTTTCTATACGACTTTGAATCATTCTTGTACCACTTTTCGCAATAATCTGATTATTATAATTATTGACTCTGCTTCTTCAGTTTTCGAGGTTACGCTGGTCCATCCCCTTCTTAACCTCAACACACGGCCACCCACAACTCAACCTTAGCAAAACTCGTAGACATTACTCCCCCACAGTTACCCCCCTAACGAAATGTAATTCTGTCGTTATTTCAGCAGTTTCCACACCGTGTGGCTACAGAAGTCGAATTACGTATCGCTGTTCTTTGATTCATTCTACCAATTGAGTAGCCGCCATGTTAAAAGTGAGACGTCTGCAATTACCATACCAGTCACGATCTGCAAAAACATTAATTTTGGATGAGTTTATATTCGGAAATATCACTGAAAATGGCATTTTAAATTTTACGAGAATATTCAGACCGACTTTATTCTGTACATGCCGTTGTGATAATATAATTTATACTCAACATACGTTAGCCTAACAAACCTGTCAAAAAACAAGGTGTTGAATTTTGGCAGTTTTGAGAAAGGGAAGTGATGTCTTTCATACACTTAGATCAGATAAATTATTAACCTTATTCAAAATTAATGTGCGCCGATAAAAGCTAATTTCTGGGATGTGACGCACTGATTTCCGGTAGAAGTGCATCGAATTCTGAGACGAAACTGATGGGTCCTTCCTTCTAGTAGGTAAGCAGGCAGTGGATTTAAGAATAAAAGGCCCAGGGTAGGGTTCTGGCCGAACCAGTAGGAAAAGGAGAAATAAGAGCAGCCAGCCTGTGCTTATACCCACGACGTCCTCTGTGTGTGCGACATACTCATCTACCCTGCAACAGCAGGTTCCTCTGAAACTTCGACACATTTTAACAAAACTTAACATTCCAGACGACAGAACTAACACTACATCCAATTTCACATACACAATTAAAGGATTTTCATAAACTGCCAATGTTAAATTGATCTCTGTCAATACCGTACAGGTACATAGGGAAGCAAAGACGTAGCTTCACTCATTCTCAACCCTGAAAATGGATGGAGGATAGGGGTAATTTTAAAGCTCCGGCCGCTTTACTCCGGGGAAAGAAACACGATACCCATTAAATAGGAGGCTGGTAGGTCCCAGAATTCGAATTCGAACCCCGGATCATCAGGCCCTTAGCCTAGTCACTACACATACAATTTAAATGTCCATATAAATTTGTTCAAACTGAAGGAACCTTTGAATATTTCGAGAGTAACAAAAAAAAAAAAAAGATAAATATTGCAGTACCTGTCATTAAAGTACTCGTTTCCCTCCTGTTAGGTATAAAGTTTTCCCACGTTTGAAGAATACTGTGTGCTGCAAAATAGACTGGGACAAGTTTGTGCAGGAATATTTTTTACACCCCTAATGCGCCACTGTATGGCGGACTAGTTCCTGGCGATGCTGCAAGATCATTTGTTTTAGAGCTAAAGTCTGTAAAAAGAAGGAATGAAGTGACTGATCAAAGAGAGGTAGAGGATGCAGTATTGTGCACATGCATGAATTGTGCAGTGTTTGCACTACGCTTTCATAAAGCTGGCTGTTTTGAATTTTCATGTAGAGCTTAAAGGTTAGGCCTATAGACCACAAAGTAAAGTAAAGTACAGTAAGTAAAGAAACTGCTCGTACACAAAAAGCCTAGGCTTGAATAAAATTGTCATCTGAGGTGTAACGCCGTGTAGTGTGACAGAAACTTGTCAACATTTTGTAGGAATCTATTGCCTCCATCTTCAATTTGCAAGAGTAAGCATCAATGGTACAACGGGTACCAGGGGCGCAACCAAGAAGGCCAACTGCAGCACCTCCCCAAATTCCAAATATAGAAAAAACAGATTTTGGGGGCGTGATTATATCGAAAGTTTCACGTAATTTACCCCTCGGCCAAAATAAGTCACTGAAATCGGCTGATGACTAGTACATTATTATTTTGAAAAAATAAAAATAAAAAACTTAAGAAATCTTAGATTAAATTAAAAAAAACCAAAAAGAATGCTTATAGACGTAGGGAATAGAGCAAACGATAAGATTCAACGAGCAAGTCAGTGTGAGACGACGGTACTACCAAGACGTACGAGTATTTCAGTGGAAAGACAGGAAATAAACTAGTTTCCTTGAATCAAAAAAAAAATTGTTCCGGTGAGCATCAATTATAATGGCCTTCACATAGAGGTTTTACGTGCGAGTTTTGAAGTTCTCGTAACTGTGGAGTATGAAAAAATGTCTTTTGCGATGTGGCGCTGTGTTTTCCCCTTTCCCTGACGCAGTACCCTGTATTTCGTATGCGGCTTACTTTTTCGCTCTGAGAAAGAAGGCAGCAGCATTCTTCAAAATGTCAGTGAATTTCTACCAGACTAGACGGAGTTACATCCCGGAAGACGTTCATCAATGCTGTGAGGACCTCTCATCTCATAAACTACAAGCAGACATCAGCACGGTACTACTCGTTTTATAGCAATTGGCGGAGGTGTAGAATTTCACTGTCCATTCTGGCTTTACTCTCTACTTATTTTCATGAGTTTTCTCAGTATTTTTCCCATAATTATTCTGCTTTTTCTAGAATATTTTATTTCTTTGCGAGTGCGCACTCAGACTGAGGAGCCGGATGCTTCTCCCGCAAGATGGGACCACTTCTTTCAGGAATATTGCACTTTAAATTAAACGGAATATATTTAGGTATGCGACAAAGAATGTGATCCATTCCCAGAAGATAAACAGTATCACTTTCAAAAGGCCAACTGCATGTCTTTAAATTCACGTTACTGTCGGGTTTCCTCAGAAAAATCAAGAGTTCCGGAACGTTATCTGTTCATGTAACGGTGCTTCTTTCGACATAGCTGTAGTGTAATCATTCGTTACTGTTCAACACAACTCAATTGAAACTACATAAATTTAGGAGAAATTATAAGCGTCATTAATTGTAAATCAACCACACCTTTACATTATATCCATGTCACAGTTTCTCATATCCCAAACAATCACTAGTTTAGTGTCTTCACCAAATTATTTGCAAATATAAAAATAAAACTTTCCTGTTGATTTATATGCGTGTGAATCTCGGTCTGTCACACTCGGGGAAGAATATAGTGTGAGGGTGTCTGATAATAGGGTGCTGAGGACCATAATGTGCCTAGGAGGCAGGAAGTAACAGAAGGCTGTAGAAAATTGCTTAATGAAGAGTTTCATGGATTGTAAATGTCACGAAATATTATTAATATGATTCAATCGAGTTCGAGATGGGCGGAGCAAGCGGTGTGTATGGGGTAGAAGAGAAACGCGTACCGTGATTGGCAATTTAACGTGAAGGGAAAAGAACACTTGGAAAGTCTAGGCATAGATGGGAAAGTAATATTAAAGTGTATCTTCCAAAATAGGACTGCGGGTTGTGGACTGAATTAATTTGGTTCAGGATAGGGACAAGTGGTGGGCTTTTGTGAACTCGGTACTGTATCATGGGGATCTATAAATTTCGGATACATTCTTGACTAGTGAAGGAGTTATTAACTTTTGAAGAAGAACTCTGCTCCATGGAGTAAGACTTACAATTTAGAAAATGTGCAAAAGAAGTAGTTTTGCATAAGTTACTAACCCCCACCAAATTTACACAAATCACAACCTTGCAATTATAAAAGGGTAATTGTCCTACCATCATTCGGTGTAGAATCTTTTGTCTTCCAGTTTGCTATCCAAAAATATAAAGATTAAGATATTTTGCCTGTTGTTTTGTACGGGTGTGCAACTTGGTCGCTCACATTGAGGGAGGAACATAGGCTGAGGGCGTTTGAGAATATGGCGCCGAGGAGAATATCTTGGCCTAAGAGGAACGAGGTAACAGGGGAGTGGATAAAACTACATAACGAAAAGTTTAATGGTCTGCACTCTTCACCAAATGCTATTCGGGTAATAACATTGCTAAGATTGAGATGTACGTGACATTTAGTACGTATGGGGGAGAGGTGTATACAGGATTTTGGTGGAGAAACCTGCGGGAAAGAGATCACTTGGAAAACCCAGGCGTAAATGGAAGGATAATAAGAGGATGGATATTCAGGAAGTGGGATGGGGGGGCCGTAGACTGGATTGATATGGCTCAGGATAGGGACAGGTGGCGGGCTCCTGTAAACCGGTAATGAACCTTCGGGTTCCATAAAATGCGGGGAATTTCTTGACTAGATGAGAACCGGCTAGCTTCTCAAGAAGTACTCTGCTCTGTGGAGTAAGTAAGTAGCTGTCAAGCTGCAATGTAAACAGTCAGTGGATTCTCTTTGCCTTTTTCCCTCTTCTAACGACACGTGTCGACACCTGACAAACAGCAGATCTCAGTTTTATAGCTGCCTTACTTTACTCTCTTACACCGCTACCATACCTTGCCTCTAATCCAGTTTCAGACTATGGCATCACCGATCCTTTCGAATAATCCAGCGTGGGTGCTAGATCAACAGCTCTAAGCACACTGCTCGGATTTGTAACTTTTAACACTTCATCTGTGCTTGGGAAAAACAGCAGGAAGTTGAGTCATTTATATTCCCAGAAGACAGTAAATTGTGTTCATGCATCTCTACTCTCTAAGCGAATTCGTGTGTGTTGTGTAAGGAAAATGAGTGTATTTTTATGCGTTTCCTAATTAATAATTTTGTAACCTCGGTCTAGATTTGCTCCAGGGCCGTATTTTTTTAAAAGTACATTTGATTTTTGTTATTTTTTTTTTTTAGAAAATCGAAACTCTTTGGCATGTTTCAGTCCTGCTTTTGTAAGCCAAAAGACAAACGGCGTACTGAAATACATTTTAGACTGTGGCGAACAGATGTGCGCTTGACTCATTAACAGAAAAAGACTGAATTTCAAAGAGACAGACGTTTGTCACACATTTTCAAGAAACCCACTGCTTCGTCAAAACTTACGTGCGCTCCTCTGAACCCACTGCTTTGCTTATAAGGGACTTTGACATAACACCTCTTATTTTTGAAAGATATCTGTGTATCAGATGAAAACAGGAACCAACTCAAATCTGCCAAGTGTTACCTCAAAATGCTGGGCGTTTCAGTAGGACACATGACACAAGCACAGTGTTTTCTTCATCTCCGTCATTATCTCGGTTCTTTCAACAAACTTTCTAGAGCTACATCGTTTCAAATTAAGCAGAAATGTGAAGATAGGCGCAGATTTGACGGTGAAAACGTACTTCACTTATCATGAACTGCCTTGCTCGCTTTTATCCGCGTACTTTTGAGTTGTGGGTACGTCAATTAAAAATTAATGAAAGCATCTTTTAGGCTGCTCTAGATACAAAATAGGTAGTTGGACTGCTGGATGGAAAAAGCACTTACTTCCCATTAAACTTCCAGTTCTCTATCCTCTTAACTTCTACGATCCTTACAGGAATAACGAACATTACAGCAACCACCCTCTAAGCTGGTCAGATTCCTTGCCATTTTCTACAGCAAGATTTGTTGTTGTCTACTTCCATCAAAATTATTAAATCCAAATAGCAGTAAATGTTAAAATAATGTAAGTTAATGTCCCACATATCAGTTACACTACACACATACATACTATTGTGACATCTAAATTTTACGCGAATAAAAAACACTATTTAAAAATCACGTTCAGCAGCACTGTATGAACAACTTGTGTTGAGAAACTGTCATTAATAAACCAAGAATAAATTAGTCTAAAGATACCGTTTAAAATCGTTGTAACTAAACACCTGCTTGAATGTGAGCCCTCCTAAGATGCTAATATCTGCTAAGCTACTCCCTTACTTCCTACACTTTTCACGGAATCGACAGGTTCGTTGCCTTGTTCACAAATGTCCGTTTTTGGTTTGAGAACTGGAGCGACAGAAACCAAAGTTCTGTTTCGCCAGGAAATTTTTTAAGACGTTATGTAATTATTATCTCTCCACAGACCGATCGCACGACGTGTTTCACAGTTTGATAGTGGCCGTAGCTGATTTTGGGTCACGAAACTTATGCTTATGAAACGGGACACATGCTGAACATAAACATGCCGGCCGCGTTTCTGTAGCCTTTGCATTTGTTAGAAAACCAAAATCCACGAACAGCCTTTATCTAGATATTCGATCATTTGAAGAACTTAACGTATCTTCGAATATGAAACAAAAAGTGTAACAGCTGCATCCATTAAAAAAATCCAATTCATATATCAATCTCATGTCGTTGATGATTAATTAGCGTTCCAGTTCTCGAAATATCGTGTTGATTCCAGGCTAGGAGGCGGGCTGGTCAGGGTGCCGGATGCTGTAGACTTTCGTCTCCAGGAACAATATGCCAATGGCATTTTGATCCCTCCTTCAGTCCTGAATAAGTTTAACTACAATGTACAAACGACGCACTTGACTCACCCTATGGAACAGAGAGTGATTTGCTGAGCGTTCCTCATCTGGTATGCAAATCCCGTCACATTTACTTATCTTGATACAGTATGTTCAACAATCACAAATAATTCCCAAATATAAAAGGAATAAAATTCCAGATATAATTGATTGTATATACAGCTACCTCATGGCAACATTTTAAGTAACTGCAATTAAACAAATATTTTAAAAATTGTAAGCAGTCTGACTTACTTGACGGTCTATTAAAGTTTTTAATCTATTCCTATTAATTCTCTCTTACAACCACTCGTATAACTGTGTCCATTCTCTTAATTGTACCTTTAGCATGCGTGCATAATAAACTCCCTGAGGATGATGAGTAACCATTGAAACATGTAGGATTGCTATAAGAAACAGATAGTTGCTAAATATACTGTGCGTGTGTTGGACACATATAATAATAATAATAATAATAATAATAATCAAGCAGTACACACAGACAGAGAAGTTACAGCAAATAGGCCAGATATAATAATTAAAAACAAAAAATAGAAAATATGCACACTGATAGATGTGGCAATACCCGCAGACAGAAATGTTGTGCAAAAGGAAGCGGAAAAGAAGTTAAAATACAAGAGTTTATGTATAGAGTTACAACGGATGTGGAACCTGAAATGTACGATTGTACAAGTAATAATTGGAGCCACTGGAATAGTAACGAGAAGCTTAAGGAAAAATTTGGAAACTGTACCAGGAAAACATTCGATAGATTCACAACAAAAGGCAGCTATACTTGG
>Ga0123357_10008826_pt1 | contig 12653 bp, 5 predicted proteins | sample TergutEmb28metaG_FD_89873 | JGI IMG/M metagenome (GOLD analysis project Ga0123357, IMG submission 89873) | Embiratermes neotenicus P4 segment gut microbial communities from Petit-Saut dam, French Guiana - Emb289 P4 | ecosystem: Host-associated > Arthropoda: Insects > Digestive system > Gut ... | reverse complement strand
CCCCTTCTTTTTTATTTGTTTTTTTCTTTAAATTAAATTCCTAATACCCCCTGCTGTTTTTTGCCCCCCCCCCCCCCCCCCCAAACGTTTTGAGCCAAGTTACGCCTATGATTGGAGATATTTGGTGGATCAGTTGGCCGTATGGTTTTTTAAACTACATAGGCAATGTGCATATTGGCCTAATGTAACATGGTGGCGCGTTCTTGTAATGTATTTTGTCATGGAAGTAAAAAAAAAACTGTTCCGTTTATTTTGTTGACATACTTGTAGCAGTAAACAAAATAAAACCAATGACTATCTGCGTGGGAACGTAACAATGGGTTCCCTTCGCATTGTTGTCGAGGTACAAAATATTTCGTACTGCTGCCAAAAATACAAACGTTTGCGTGATTTCAGGATTCCGCCGCAGTGTAAACAGTACCCTCGCTCTTATGGAATGCTACAAAGTGTAGATTAATAGTTAATTGTCGACGTTTCGGGAGAACCTATCGGCCCCATCTTCAAGGGGCAAGCAGTCTAAGAAAAGTTACTGCTTAACACTTGCAGATGGGGTCGATAGGTTCTTCCGCAACGTCGGTAGCTATCAATCTACGCTGCGTAACACCCCAAAAGAGCAAAGATCTCAATTTAAACGTACTTACGTCTTCATGTAAAGTGGTCGATATTTTGTTTACCTATTTTAACCCAATTTAGTATTTCTTGGCAGATTTTCGTTGAAGTCCCCAGTACCAAATTTTGCAAAAATCTGTCCAGTGGGAGCCGTGCGCTAATAAACGCCGATAGGCAGTAGGACAGATGGACATGACGAAGCTAACAGCCACTTTTCGCCATTTATACGAATGCTAGACACAAATTCCTCCGTTTCCTCCTGCTCGCAACATAGAATACTCATACACACATCGAAAATGTCAACTTTCTTGTTTACCTTGTTCTGAATCCTCTTACAGCCATCCGCTACGCAGTGAAATACCGCTTAATACAGTGTTATATGTGCTGTATCATGCGTATCGTCGTCACACACACGCTTTTAGCCACGTTAATTTTCAGCTCGCAATTACGTCACTACAAGACGATATAACAATATTGATGGAAAACAAAACAAAAACGTCCTACAGGAACCGCGCATAGCAGTGGAAAGACACTGATCACTTCTCACAGTCACTATAAACACATTCATACAATCAAAGACACAAATTTATGTATTTTTAGCATAAATTATGAACATTACCTTTGACCGTTTTCTGGCACCCGAACAGCAATGGATGTTACCCATGGTTGGCGTTGTTGCCACATCTGATTGGTCCTTAACTGCGCGCACGCGCTGAGAGAATAATTCTAGTTGCTTGAATTTACAGCTTCGTATTCATCTTATTTGTAAAGGCACGGGGGACGACTGACGCTGTTTGCAAATCGAGAACTACGCCAGCGTGGTTCTGAGATTCCGTGTTGTACTGCCGCACTAAAATCGCATTACGTCACTTCCGCGAACACTGGAGTTTGTATATTCCGCTGCTCGCTGAGTTCAGTTGTCTGCTGTAAACATCGAATGACATAAGTTCACGAGACAGGCAGAAGGACGAAAGATGGTACTAATGACGTCTAAACCCCATACTTAATATGGCAGATTTGTGTTCTTCTGGAAATCTTGAAGGCATCGGGGAACGTTCAGCCATAGATAACAAACCTTATTTCAACCCTCTGAAAGGTCGGCGAACCAACCAACCAACCAACCAACCAACCAATCAACCAACAAAGAAACAAACAAAAAATGAAAGGCTGGTCGAGCTCTGGTTCTAACAGTTCTTCCTTAGGAAGGGCGTAACTGGAATGTGGAAATTTTGCTTTTTAGCCCTTTAAATGCAGAGTTAAATCCCATCTGCCATTTGCTGGCATTATTAGGAGCTCACCATATTCTCCACATTAGCAAGATAAGGGTTAAATTGCAAAAGATGTGTATAGACACACTTGAAATAATACACGAAAAACCAGTTCTTACCTCACAGAGAACACATTGCGTCTCAATTGTTAAGACAAACTGGTTGATGCTGTTTATGTAAATGAAACAGTCTTTCCTGTAATATAATACGAAATAGTGTACGTCAGCACAGCTACTTTATTACTCAAGGTACTTACATAGGCTACATGTTTCGACTATAGATTAGTCATCTTCAGGCCTATTTTTGTCATTTGAGTCACAAGACGCTACGCCATGGATGTAAACACGATGGGGTCCCAAAGTGTGCATAGCATCTTGTAACTCAAATGACAAAAATAGGCCTGAAAATGACTAATCTATAGTCGAAACATGTAGCCTTTGTAAGTAACTTGATTAATGAAGTAGTTGTGCTGATGTGCACTATTTAGTATTATATTACGTTTATAAGCACATCGTGATGCTTCCATTCAAAGTCTTTCCTGTAATGATCTTGCGAAACGTATAGCCAAAGGCAGAGTTTCTGCTAGTTTTAAGCAAAGTTTGGTTACCGCTGAGTAATTTCAGCCCTCACTCGTTCATATCGTGCTGACATCTGTCGGCGTTTCGTTAAATCATGTCCGGACATGCTTATTTTTTTTAATAATTATTGCAAATAAGTAATTTAATTATTTCAAAACATTGCATTTTAATGAAAACTCGTGGACAAAAAACTGTCGCTTTCGCTGCCCGAATTCCAAATTTACCATGAATATTTTCCCCAGGCACACTAAATATCTCACCCCAAGGCATATTATTCTTTCCAACCAGTCACGTTTCGCAACCGGTAAGGTACGTAGCTTACAGCCGTCACGGCAGGCCGGTCGGTGGACACATTGCGGGAGCTACCTTGTCTCAGCGCCATTCCTGTCTGAAACTCTGACATCCCCGTGTTATTACAGATTTCCTTTGTAAGAAAGCCCTGTAACTCTTTCTATTACAATCGTATCTATGTACGCATATGAATATATAATGTATCAGTCAAACATAATAAATTTTAATATATTATTTTATTATTTAGGGCAGCATGTTTCGATTCTTATAGAGTCATCTTCAGGCCCTTCTAAGATACGGATCCTGTATCTTAGAAGGGCCTGAAGATGACTCTATAAGAGTCGAAACATGTTGCCCTAAATAATAAAATAACGTATTAACATTTGTTGTGTTTGACTGATACATTATATATTCATATATGTGTTAAACACTTCGGGATGGCAAACATTAAAAAAGTATCTATACATACCACCTTATTTCTCGTGTTTCGCATAATTCTCTCTCTCTCACTCTCAAATAAAAACAGCTATTACTTCGCTAACAGCATTAACCGACTGGTCATGGTGACAGAGATAAGAGCTTACACGATCCATAATCCATGCATTAATCGATTATATACAACAACAGTACCAACAAAATGCACACCAGTGTATTGAAATTAGTTTTATTACTCAAGTATATGACACTGTGGTTTTTTATGATATTCATCTCATATGTGTCTGGATTGGTTCTGGAATTTCAATAATTTAACCTTTATGTAATCGTCCGTCGTATTTTACCTCCCTGAAGATGGCCTCATGGTTGGCTGAAACATGTAGGAGTTCATTGAGTGCATAACTAATTTTAATGTGTACTATTTGTGTGCACTGTGTTTGTAATATTATCTTATATAATCCGATACAATATTGTTTACTGTGAGTTAGAAACGGTTTTAAACGCTATCTGGCTGAATTTCGCCGTTCAAAGCGTTTAGTCGTTCTCCTCTTTCCCATTTGTTACAAGACAGTTTTATGAATCGCTTCGATCTGACGGTCATTTTTTGCTTCCCGTCGCGAGGCTGTGTCTTGTACGTAAACCCAACTTTTCAAACAGCCTGTTTGATTCCCCTGTAGATGGAAGAGTTGGTCATTTTCCTTCTGCTTAACTCTGTGATACTAAGTCTATAACAAAATCTATTTTTGACTCGCAAGCTGCGGTGCTCTCCACAATAATTTAAGAATGAGCTAATATCACGGCAACATAATCTGAATGTTCAAGAAGCTAATAATAAAGCCCGCCACTAGACACGAACCTCAACCTTGCACCTTTCATCAGCCCAAAGTATCTCCCGAACAAATAGGAGAACTCCGTTAAGTATAATCACCTCCACGGCACAAAATTCTCCGTCGGAAGCCGGTAATTTATCTGCTGGCCAAGGTAATTGCCGACGTTAAAAGAGCCGGGCAGTTTGTTTTCGTGTTCATAACATCGCCTTGTAAGTCAACAAAATATGATTTATAAACAACAATGCTAATCTTAGACCTACTTTCTGGACTACACATTGCTCTTCATTATACTGTCCTCAGAACCCACAATCAAATATAGTCTACTACTAGATCATATTCTGAGCCAGATTAATCCAGTCCAAATCTTGACACACACACACACACATACACACATACACACACATACACACACACACACACATACACACACATACACACACACACACATAAGGACATCACTCGTTAACTTCGTGCACGTGCATAACTACGGACATGAAGCAAGATCGTTCATGTCTTCATACCGGTATCGAAGGACGAGAGACACGCTAAGTGAGCTGCCAATTTACATTTATTAGCATATCACTACTGTGTCACTTCTTTCTGTTTGAAAGCACAGCTCTTAGAAATAAAGCTTCGGAATTTTTCTCAGGTTATGTCTGAGTTCTTACACTCATGCTCCTATCACTATCTTCTTCTCAGTTCTCCAACCTCCTATAACTTCTTCCGTGTCAGTTCTCCAACCTCCTATAACTTCCTCCGTCTCGGTTCTCCAACCTCCTATCACTTCCTCCGCCTCAGTTCTTCAACCTCTTATCACTTCTTCCGCCTCAGTTCTCCAACCTATCACTTCCTCCGCCTCAGTTCTCCAACCTCCTATCACTTCCTCCATCTCAGTGCTCCAACCTTCTGTCACTTCCTCCTTCTCAGTTCTCCAACCTCCTATAACTTCCTCCGTCTCAGTTCTCCAACCTCCTATAACATCCTCCGCCTCAGTTCTGCAACCTCATATCACTTTCTCCGCCTCAGTTCTCCAACCTCCTATCACTTCCTCCATCTCAGTGCTCCGACCTTCTATCATTTCCTCCTTCTCAGTTCTCCAACCTCCTATAACTTCCTCCGTCTCAGTTCTCCAACCTCCTATAACTTCTTCCGCCTCAGTTCTCCAACCTCCTATAACTTCCTCCGTCTCAGTTCTCCAACCTCCTATAACTTCTTCCGTCTCAGTTCTCCAACCTCCTATCACTTACTCCATCTCAGTGCTCCAACCTTCTATCACTTCCTCCGTCTCAGTTCTCCAACCTCCTATAACTTCTTCCGTCTCAGTTCTCCAACCTCCTATCACTTCCTCCACCTCAGTTCTCCAACCTCCTATCACTTACTCCATCTCAGTGCTCCAACCTTCTATCACTTCCTCCGCCTCAGTTCTCCAACCTCCTATCACTTACTCCATCTCAGTGCTCCAACCTTCTATCACTTCCTCCGTCTCAGTTCTCCAACCTCCTATAGCTTCCTCCGTCTCAGTTCTCCAACCTCCTATCTCTTTCTCCGCCTCAGTTCTCCATCCTATCACTTCCTCCGCCTCAGTTCTCCAACCTCCTATCACTTCCTCAATCTCAGTGCTCCAACCTTCTATCACTTCCTCCTTCTCAGTTCTCCAATCTCCTATCAATTCCTCCAACTCATTCTCCATCCTCCCATCAATTCCTCCGTCTAGGATACAAGATTCGATTAACTCTCCAAAGTCTGAAGTCAGCTGCATAACAATTTAACATGAAGGTGCCACCTCACAGTACACACACCTAAATACAGCAGTCGGTCAGTGCTGTTGACAGAATACAAACCTCTCTGCTGCAACATGACACTGCCTCGGAGGGTGACAGCCTCCCGATTATTCGAAGAAACTTAGTGCATTCAGGGTCCTTCTCGCAACTCCAGACGCTTGAAGACGAAGGTATTACATTGCTTCGTGACGTCGGCAGCCGACTACCCTCTGACAAAGGTCACTTCTCACAATACAGTAATCCTCAACATCATCACTGGAAAAAAACCTCAAGGCTCGCAAATAAGAGAGGATTAGGCATGATTTCAGGCTTCCGTCGCGGTGTGCGATATTCACTCTTCTGGGATGTTAGGCAGAGTATACTGCTAGTTAGTTACGGACGTTTCGGGTCAACCTATCTGGTCCCATCTTCAAGGGTAAAGCAGTCCAAGAACTCGACTCTTGAAGATTGGACAGATAGGTAGTCCCGAAACGTCGGTAACTGACTTAGTCTACGCTGTGTAACATCCCAGAAGAGCGAGTATCTCAAGAGATATTTATCTAAAATCAACAAGAAAGATCGAAATATATCGTGAAGGCAAAACGCAAATAATTATTGTCATTTTATATCAGATGAAGCACGCACCTATCATCACAGTACATTACAGGGTTAATGATCTAACCGGCTGCGATTTAAAGGGGATATGTATCAGTCTCACACAAATATTAACGAAGCCTGCAGGTAAAGTATCAGCAAGTGGAGCCAGATTGTTCATATTTGACTGTCATCAAAACCCTCCGGAATGCAGTACCATATGAAAACCTTCACTACATCAGCAGTTGCACTGAACACTGTTCAAATGCAGCAGCAACAGGCCACTCTGAAACTTTGAAGTTCAACTGAATAATACATAAAATGCAGTTCCTACCTCACAGTAAACACACAAATTCCCCATTGCACGTTTCGAACGGTTAAAACTGTGTTAGGAAATAATCGCTGTTTACTAGGAGAATTATATGAAACAGGTACATACACTGTGTGGGCATGATGCTCAGTTTTGAATGCTAAATCTAGTGCTTTAACTTCTCATGTCGAAACGTTCCCTGCTTGAATGAAGTATCACAACAAACCCGCCGCTTGCCTGTTGATGTTACACTTCAAAATGGCCGCGACACTAACACTGCAGCCGGACTGCACACAAACCCACATGCGCACGCTTACTGACAGACGTCACAGTTTCACAGAGCGCACGTCGAGTCTAACGCGCCACGGATAACTCGTGTATGAGAAACAACAAGGTTTGAATCATCCGTGATGTGTGTCTGTGTGAAAATCGTGTATCATAACGAAAAGTGAACTGTTTCTACTACTTTGCCGACATTGTAAGTAATTAACATGATGCACAGTCGATTTGTTGGAGGAGAGGAAACAATGAACTGAAATGAACGTACCTGAAACCGGTCGTGGCCCATATATTTCCCTACGGCAGTGTTCCCCAAAGCTTTTGCTCGCGAACCCCTTTTGGCTTTGAAAAATAACAACGGATCCCCACATCTTTACGCATTTAACTATAGAGTGTCCGGGTGATAGATGTCCAGATTTAAGAAATTATATCTCACTCTTTCGGTTCGCATGAGACCTAAGTTTCAGGGACTACCGTGGTTTGAATGTGATGAGCTTGGTGAAGATGAACTGGTAATACAATTTTTGCTGAATTGACAGTCTGAAGAAACTGTTGTGATTTTATTTTAGTTAATGGGCGCTATTGTTACAAGTTCTCATTGCACACGATAAACGTAGCACGGATCACTCTCTCACGTAGCGTATTCACTGCATATTAACCTTTAAGGAATAATAAAATTTTATTGTCCGAAACTTGGTAATACCCGTTAAGTCCAATTTAATATTGCTTGTTTTGAAACTGTACCCCAGTAGAAACACTTATAAATTTCTAATAATCTTTTATTCTGTTAATGTGGCCTAAATCTGGAGCGATGCACACGCGCGTCCTCGACCTACGACAAACGAAAAACTTGTGTGTCGTTCGCTACAATATGCAAAGTTAGATTCCCTGTTTCAAAATTCCCCCTACTCTAATTTGCCTAACAAGTCTGATTGGTCCCCTGTAAATTTGACAGTCTCGTAATAGGCCGAAAACTTTAAAATTTTATATTCTTCCTCCCCATTGGTTTTTAGGACAGGAGCAATATCTTTTAACTTAACGCATGTAATCCCCGTATAAATGTTTTCTACTGGATATCTTTAATGGGCTACCGTGACTAACACGTTATCCACCCCCTCGTGATTTACATTTCGAAAAAGTGTCAAACCCTCGAATTTTGGCTGTCCAAGTAGATCTCAAAACCCCATTACACTTGACGTTGACAAATACGTAACAACTAGAATTCTATTTTGTAAATGCTTACCGCAACTTCTATCCTATTCCAACCTCTACTTGTCTCTTTCTTCAGTTATCTGTCCATCCTACTTCACACATGACTCTTTCTCACTCTCTGCCCTATAACCATCCTTCTCTTTGCTACCCCACCGACCTTTTGTATCCCTTACCAGATGCTTCTAACCACCCTCATTCGAAAACATATGTATTCCTACATTTCAGAAAATAATTTTGGACCTTCTAACCAAATAATTGTTCCCACCGGTTATAAACTGACTTTCGATAGCTACGCATACATACCAGTAGCACACGTTTAGATGCACTGCACGATTGGACCTTAATTAAACTGGCTCTCACAACCTTTTAGGGTACAGTGTGATTCTTATTTAGATATTTGACGTTCATACGAAATAAACACACCGCCAACTAAAGAGGTTCTTCGCTTATTTTTAACAAAACATTGTTCCTTTAATTAAGCCCATAAGTAAACTTCAGGATAGACTTTACAGAAATGCATCCACGGATCCACTGTAAAGTGGTCCCGGATTCCTTGAGATCCGTGGAGCACAATTAGAGAACTATTCCCCTACGAGCTTCAAGTGAGCCACGGCAAATCTAGTCAATGTAACCGTGCAACTTCTGTTTGAACTCTTAACCAAACTCTGACATTCCATTTTGAAGCGCTGAACAAGCCGGGATAACTCACTTCGTACGGTGACTAGGCTCTGGGTTGGACAGTCCGAGGTTCAGTTTCCAGGACGGTAAAGGGGGTTTTCTATTCTCCAAAATGTCCAGACGGATCATATTCAATGGGCATCAGGTGTTCATTCTTGAGAGGTAAAGTGGCACCGACATGGAGCTGACCTTCCAACTCCACCTACAGCCGACGTTAAGAATCAGTGGAGCTATACCTCTACAACCCATGGCAGTCACAGTTACAACTTTACCTTCATCTTTATCATTTGTTGTGGAGCTATTAGTTGATCTGCTTTCTATAATATCCACATGTACAAGATGCAGTCATTAGGTCCTATTTTGACCCAACTGAAGGCACTAAATTATTCGTTTACATTCGTTTCCATCCTTCCATCTACACCAAAGTTTCCCACGTTGCCTTCTCCCTGAATATTTTTCCATTAACATTCTTTTTTCTTGAATTCGCATTTCATTGAATTTTCAAAATCAAATAATTTTAAATTTTAATGCCATATACGAGTAACTTTAAAAGTTTAATTTATGATATGCATCGAACTTTGAAAACTAAATCCATATTTCTTGAAATCGATAAATTTGTTTCTAATCTGTACAGCAAATCCGTATTGTACTGATCGCTAAAATTTAAAATCAAAACTTAGTAATGACTATGTATACCAACTAATTCAGGGGTTCTTAAACTTTTTTGTGCCCTGACCCCCTTTTAGAGAATGATGAAGCCTACGGACCCCTTCCCAGAAATCTATTACCAGTAATTAACTCCACGGTTTAAGGAGAAAAATGTACTTCACACAAAGAAACGGTCTCTTATTTTCTCTCGTAAATTTTAATAATTTTGGATAGCGAAATTTATTGAAGTTAACAAACATTTTTGGAATCTACAGGCCATAAATTATTTTGTTATCTACATTCGTTATTGAATAGAAAAAACTATTTTCAGTTAAAGTTAGTGAAAACAAAGTCGTAATTTTCTTCCCATCCAAGTCCACGGGCATTCCGTTATATATCCACGGATCCCACGTTAAGGACGGCTGATCTAATTTAAAACCCGAAAACTCTGCATTTTACACACACTGCATATGTGTGATTTTTTACTCCACAACAGTTCGGATTATCTCCTTAAACAGCATTAAACCATCTGATCTGTTTAATGGAGAACTGAAGTGCGGGCTCTGTGGCATGCTGTCAATGATTATATATTATTTAGATGAACTTCATGTTTTTGTGGCCATGCCGTGGTTTAGGCGGCTAATTGGCGGTCAGTTGGCGGTTACTCACCGTGGCGTCCCGGTTTCAAAGCCAGGTCAGTCCACATTAAATATTTGCTGGACAACGTGGAACTGGTATTTCTTGGTGTACTTCAATTTCCCCCTGTCAGTTTCACTGTATCAGTCCTTCATAATGAATAAGTCCTTCACAATCATCTTAATTTTAATTCTACTTTTATCAGAAGGACAAACGGGCAAACCCGGGGAAACTTCAAACACAACAATGTTCCCTAAAATATCGGGCAGCATTTTGCAGAAAAGTACATACAGATTGTTTTCATTTTTTACTCTTTAAGCAGTTAAGTTCGTCCTGTGGATTCTGCCAAAAAGAAGTGAAGCCAGTGTCCACCGACTTCAGCAAGATACGGCGCATTGTAGCCAAACTGCGCCTGTTGCATGCTCGACCGCATCGCAGGCGTGTCAGAAAACCTGCCGCACTGCCCCTGCTCTTCGCTGAACCTATATGTAATTTGAACAATAAATTCTCACCGCAAAGTAAAGTGATTTCACGCAGAGCTGATTTGTAAAGAGCGACGTTTCGGGAGAACCTATCCGTCACATCTTCAAGGGTCAAGCAGTCCAGGAAGAATGCCAGAAACATTCGGCGATCTGTTGTATAGAGAAACTCACCGTTTCTTATACAAAACATGCCCCCGTTTGTGAGCTATAGAAAAGAAACATTTGTCAAGGCCGTAAATCAAACCCCGATTCCTCGGTTGTCCAACCTGCAGAATAGCCGCTACGCCCATTACTGAGCTGTCTTACTGAATTTAACATGGAAGGATATTCCAGGCTTTGTTAAAAGATTCCGGACACATTTATAAACCGTACCAGTTAGTTACAGTCAATGATTACGAATCCGTTCGACCTAACTAACTAACTAACTCCACAGAGCAGAGTCCTTTCTGAGAAGCTGGTTTTTACTGAAAGCTGAAAACCTAGCTAGAAGCTAGGTTTTCAGCTAATCAAGAAATTCCCCGCATTTTATGGAAACCGAAGATTCATTACCGCATTCACAAGAGCCCGCCACCTGTCCCTATCCTGAACCAGATCGATCCAGTCCATTTCCCCACCCCACTTCCGGAAAATCCATTTTAATATTATACTCCCGTCTTCATCTACGTCTTCAAAGAGGCCTATCCCTCAGGTTTCACCACCAGAACCTTGTATACACCTTTCCTCTCTTCATACGTGTTACGTGCCCCGCCCATCACGTTCTTCTTGATTTGATCACCCAAATAATATCTGGTGAGGAGTAGAGATCATTAAGCTCTTCATTATGTAGTTTTCTTTACCCACCTGTTACCTCGTCCCTCTTAGACCCAGTGTTCTCCTCAGCACTCTGTTCTCAAACACCCTCCGCTTACGATCCCCCCCTCAATGTGAGCGACCAAGTTTCACACCCATATACAACAGACAAAATTATACCAGAGGCAAATGTGAATGTTTCGTAACGTGGCAATGTTTTACGGTGAGGAGTTGTTAGCATCTCGCCTAACCTCCAAGTCAGATTGCCACCCCTTGTTGGCCGTCCGAGACTGCTTATTCAATATATTCGCAGCTACCCTTCACATTAGAGACCGTCCCTCCATCTGCAAACTGAGGACCCGCAAAACCCTGGTGACAGGGACCCACTTATCTATCACGGATCCGTAAGGCCTCCACTCTGTAAATCTCCCTCTCTGTCATTGTCTCAAATACGTTCTCCACCCCAGCATGTTACACAATATTTAAAGTTCCTACGGGTTTTATAAGTTGTATTGTGGTCTTCCAAGTTTAAAGAAGTGTGATATGGTAGATAGGTAGGAATGTTTCGAAGGAAGATACTGCCTATCTTCAGGCTGAGAAGAGAGGCACCAAATTCCTCCAAAACGCCCATACACTCTTCTGGGACCATTTGGTGTTAAAACCACAAGACCACGTTATGGAAATATGAGTGTTAGCTGCATCACTGGAGCAGCAACAAGTCCAGTGCTTTTCTTAGGGCCAGGGAAACGGGACATAAATATCTCCTTTAAAACACAGTCAGGCGATTTATACAGTCAGCTGCCATTACACGCCCATTACCTGTGCAGTACCCGGAGTTTTGGCCCGGTAAATCCCGGTCACCTCTTGCCAGTTTTGTAAATCTAACTGCCCGCAATTCCTCAAGCAATTTCCGTTGTCCCGGTTACTTCAGCATCTACCTGAACCGGATTCAGTCAACCCGAATATAGAGGCGGTACGTTTCTGCGAAACGTCGGCCAAAACTAACACTACGCAGTGTGAAAATTGCGTCAATACAGACACCATCCTTTGTCTTAAGTGTTGTTCAGGAATATGCTGTTGGGGAAACCTGCGTATGAACACAAATTCATCACAAGGTTAAGTCTTTAAAATATTTTTTTGCCTTTTTTTTTTGGGGGGGGGGGGGGGGGGGGTGGACCTCACAATCCCCCCCGGGGGTTTTCCCTTGAGGTCTATGGGGGCCTCTCTCCCCCATCTAACACCGTGTTTCCCCTT
>Ga0123357_10008825_pt1 | contig 12653 bp, 13 predicted proteins | sample TergutEmb28metaG_FD_89873 | JGI IMG/M metagenome (GOLD analysis project Ga0123357, IMG submission 89873) | Embiratermes neotenicus P4 segment gut microbial communities from Petit-Saut dam, French Guiana - Emb289 P4 | ecosystem: Host-associated > Arthropoda: Insects > Digestive system > Gut ... | reverse complement strand
GAATTATGTGAGTAATGAACTGTTTACACCGCATTTTATGTAACGCATGCAATTCACAGGCATAAATTTATTATAGAAACGGGTGAACATTTTTTTCCAGATTAACCAATTCATAAGGAGAGGGCAAAATTTTATTTCATTAAATTTGAAGAAAAAGTCTATGAGATGCTCCCCCCCCCAAGAGTAAGCATTAAAATTTAAAAGCCCCATTAAAAAATTATGGCAGGCAGCCGTTGGTTGGAGAGATTTAATTCCGTCGTCAAAGGGTTAACTGGTGTGAATTATGTGGTAGAGTATTCCAGTGGATGTGTTCACTGTCTTTACTTACGGGAGTTCATGATGTCTTCTGCAGTCTGGCTAACAACCATTATCTGTTGGTGTGTTGAATGTTGGTACATAGACACTGTATATTCCATGGAACAACTTAATGTGAAGAATTTATACTGTACTTTACTGATGATTTGTAGGATACTGTTATCTTAATGCTGTGTATGCAGTTATATCTTCCTGGGTTTAATCAGAGAGATGTGTCCTAAAGCTCTGCTTACGTCTGTCTTTGAATGTACCCATTAGTTTCTAATACTAAGTATTTCATTTAAAATCTGCTGTGTATAATTTATATAAGTAGTTTTTTTACCTTTCTTGCTAAATTGTACCTGTGTTGGAAGGTATTCTGCTAAATTTTATGGTCAAGTGGTTAGCATTCCTGCTACTTAGTTAGGAATTCGGATTAAAATGTCAGACTGGAGATGGGTTGTCATGATAATGGCCTTATGCAGTCCTCTCAGCATATACCAGAACAGTATATTTAATTTGGCCACAACCACTTCCTTCATATGCTTCCAGTTGATTGTTTGCTAATAATATAATTGAACAGTGTATAATGTGAACATCATTAATTAAAATGGGAATGTGAGATGTTATAAAAAATTATTCTGTGTTGGCACTGGAATGTATGTAGGAGTGTAGTATATGGAAGTTTTTTTTTTCCCCCTAGAGCCTGTGCATTACATGGGATGGAGATGGAAGAAAGCTCGCTACTACAGCTGTGAGGTGTGTGGCAAGGTTTTCCAGCAGCAGTGCTCACTGTCTGCACATAAAAGCCTTCATAAAGGCAGTACACGTTGCCCCATCTGTAACGCAGTTCTTAGTCGCAAATCCAATCTCTGGAGACATTTAAAGATAATTCACAAATGTTAATTAGTGTTTGATCAAATTCTGTGAATGATTGGTACTTTTTATGTCCAAACTAATGTGTGTGTGTAGATGCCTAAACTGCCAGCTGAAACTAGATGTGAAACTTTGTTCATAATCTTATTTTGCAAATAAATATAATTGCTTTAGCTGTATGAGTTCTTATAATGTTTTCAGTATTCAGTTTCTCCTTTGCTGAATGCCTTCACATCAGTTGCCTGGAATGTTCTGTATATTTGTGCATGGAGACACATAGTCCTGCAACATTCGCCACCTTACCTCGACTCTAGGGTTTTGAGTGCATATTTGTATAATAATATTGATTATTTTCTTTTGCTCTAGAGCTGAAATGGGTGGGGGTTCCTGGGTCTTGGCGGGTACAGGGACGCAATTTCCCTGATGCATCAGGTTCAAGCCATCAGTGCACCATTTGTGGCAAGACATTTCTTGTCCGTGACTCACTTTATAAGCATAAGAATATACATAAAGGGATGACACAGTGTCCTATTTGCCAAGCAGTACTAAGTCGAACTGGCAACATGAGACGGCATATGGTATCGAAACATGGTTGGTCAACATAATATTCAAAATTATGTTTGTGTCAGTCATTATCTCTTTGTTCTTAGAGTCTCTGTGGCTTGTGAACCAAGAAGAGTAGCAAGGCTTAGGCAGAGGAAATGTTGCCAACATTCATCAGTGCAAGAAGTGTGGGAGGACTTTTTGGAATTGTATTTCTCTTTACCTTCACAACAATGTGTAAAAAGGGAAAACACAATGCCCTCTTTGTCAAGTCATGTTTAGCCAAATACATAAAATGAAATGGCACTTTGCAACAAAACATTACATTTGGCATAAGTAATCCATATAGTGAGGCAACCCGCATTGATGGAAAGTGTATTTTTTATGGTTTCTAAAATTCTTTTTTTTTTTTTTTTCTGTTTGTAGAGTTTCTATTGGTGGGGTATCCTGGGGAATGGCAGGGAAGTATTCAGCATGAAAATGGACATCGGTGCAAGACTTGCGGGAAGACTTTTGCAAACATGGGGTCTCTTTACAAGCACAATAATGTACACAAAGGGAAGACACGCTGCCCGATCTGCCAGGTTCTCCTTAGCCGCATTGACCACATGAAGCGGCACATGGTAGCAAAACATGGATTGCTGTAGAGAAAAATAGCAACAATTGATTTTGATCTCTTTTTTATTTGTAGAGTGTCTGTGGGTGGGGGATGCTGGGGACTGGCAGGGCATTGCTGGAGTGAACATTGTTCCCCTCATGGACGGGCATCAGTGCAAGATCTGCGGGAAGAAGTTCCTAAACCAGGGTTCTCTGTATAAACACAAGGATGTACACAAGGGGAAGACAAGATGCCCAGTTTGTCAGGTGGTCTTCAGTCGAACTCTGAATATGAAAGCCCATATGAAAACAAAGCATGGCTGGTCAGTTTTATAAAATACTGTAAAACTGTTCTGTCCTTGTTTTTAAATTTATTTATCTGGTAGGTAGGTTGGGCATATGTAGGTTGTGGATGTACAGCAGTTGAGAACTTGGTACTTTATGGACTGGTTGATATGAACATACATAATTTGATACAGATACTCCTTCGGTGAAGCGGAAGAAAGCTTGTGTGGGCTTCCTTTTGTCAAGAAATTGGACTTTTGAAACAGGAGTCATACGTGAGCAACACAATGTGAAAACTTGATGGTGTGCATATGTTTCTGTATTTGATTCAAGCTTTGTTTGAGAGGAAATGTGCACTATCTCGTTTGTTTCTTGATATCAAGTTCAGTCCCTTTCTGTCTGTTTGTAGATCCCCATCAGCTGTGGGTGGGGGGTCCTCAGAGGGGTCCCCTGGTCAGTGAACGTCTGCAGTGCAACATCTGTGGCAAGGTATTTCAGAACCGCAATTCTCTTTGTGAACATAAGAATGTTCACAGTGGAAAAACTCAGTGTCCTGTGTGCAGTGCTGTTCTGAGCAGAATACGCCATGTCAGGCGTCATATGATTTCTAAACATGGCTGGTTACTATAAAAGATTTTCTGTCTTGTATTGTGTGTAGCATGTTGTCAAGGATGGTGATTTTTCTTTCTTGGGTTGCTTCACATATGGCTCACTCTCAGGTCGGTCACTCTGAAGTATTAATTGTCAAAGCAGTAACTGAGTTCGCCCCTTATTAACTGTCACATTCATTTAATGGCATTGAATGTCCTGTCTCCATTCTAATATGACAGTTGAATTTGTTCTAAGTAACATCAAAGTAATGTTTACAGGGTTGATACATATATAAAAGCCTGAAAGTGTACATGTGACAAGTATGGTTTGTGAATCGGTTTTGAGTGCCAGTTTCATTGGCCCTTCTTCTGAAGGTTTACTGGTACATTTTGTCATTGTATGTGTATATTTCATGTTAATGTTGGTATGGCGATAGATGACCTGACAATACTTTGTCATAAAAAGGTGTAGAATAAGGGACAACAAATACATTATATAGATGATTTGCTTGCATTATCAGTTTTTCAGATGTTTTATATTTGATATGGAATTGCTGTTTTAAGTAAGAATTGTGGCAAAGTTACATAAAATCTTTATTTTGGTAGAGTGGCCATCATGAAAATTAGTACTGTGCGTTGTTCATTGGAAAATACATAATGCATTTTACAGATGGTTTTGAAATTGCCAATTTGGATACCAAACTGTGTGGCATGGAGGAAGTCTGGGTCAGTCATAAATTTGCAGAACCTTAGTATTGGTCATGGCATAATCTGATAGCATTGTAGTTTAGTGAATGCAGCAGAAACTACAAGTATTCAAACCAGTATTTAATTGTCAGTCTCACACACCTGTGTTTTTATTTAACAGCTGCAAGTTTCGATCCAAATATCAAACTTCTTCAGACTAAAAAAATATACAGTCATTAAAGAGTAGGTAAAAAATGCAATGTAGAGATCGTCGTCATCTTTTATTTGGGATCCCACAGTTTTACAGTGCTTTTATGTTGCTGTAATGTAGTGAAGTTACGTGTGGTGGATTGTAGTGGAATAAGAATAGTGGTTTTATAATATTAATATTCTTTTTTGTTATTAGCTTGTGAAAACATGCGGTTGAAGGGGTTGATGTAATATTTATAGATATTAAAATATTAAAACAGTTAGTTGTTTGTTGCTGGCAGTAGGCTGTTTGATATCTCATGTGTGACATGCTGATTTGGGAAAGTACGTAGCAGAATGTTCTGTAAAGATAAGAGATATTATAGATATCAAGAATGTAAGTAAATTATTTGATGAGCAAATTTTAATTTTTAAAAGTATGAAATAAGTGGTTGTTTTTTACATACATATTTTCAATTGTTCTTGTCACTTGTGTTGTGTTAGTTTTCCATTGAGTGACAAGAACTAAAAATGCGTATGTAAAAAAAACACATGTTTATTTCATACTTTCAAAGATCAAAATTTACTCATCAAATAATTTATTTACATTCACAATATCTGTAATATCTCTTATCTTTACAGAAAATTCTGCCACATGCTTTCCAAACTCAGCGTGACATATACGAGAAATCAACCAGTCTACTTCCTGCAACCAGCACCTAAGACTTCACCTGTTGTAATATTTTAATGTGTGTAAATATTACATTAAATATACACTAACCCCTTCACCACCTTGTTTTCACAAGCTAATAACAAAAAAGAATATTTATGTTATATAACCACGATTCCCATTTAGCTGTCATCAACAACATAATTTTACTATTTTATTGCAATACAAAAGTATCATAAAATTGTGGGATCCCACATAAAACATGATGTTTTTATATTGCATTTTTTACTTTCCTTTTTGTGATTGTGTATTTTTGGCCTGATGTCGGTCAGTATCTAGACCAAAACATGTAGCTTGCAAATAAAAACGCATTTGTGTTCGGCTGACTTGAATACAGTGTTGAATGTTTTCCTGAAAACAGAATAGGATATATTCTATGAAGTTGGAAACTACAGGGTTTATTACATGAATAAAATTTGGAAATTATTAATAATTATTAAACTTTGTATGGTATGCTGTCACACAGTAAGACTCTTTGCTAAAGAAACAGATCATTTATTGTGTAAAGGAGATTCTTAAATTGATAGTGAGAAGGTGTCTGACTTTTTCAAATTAAAATTTGTGTTTCATGGTTCCTTTGCAACAGCGAGAGATGAGAGAGCACATAAGTGTGAGTGTGGTTCCATTTTTGTGTTTGTATTTCAGCTTAGAGCCGATATGTTGAACCGTAAATTGGCATAATTATTATTGCAGATGGACACAGTGTGGCTGTGTTGGTTGCATGATGATTGTTTCTGAACTACAGTGTGTTTTTATTGTCCTTAACATAACCGCCTAGAAGCAGTCTGATAGGAATAGAGGTGGTGTGCATAAGGCCACCATACTTTTGAAATTCTTTGTTGCTCTGCCAGTTGGTAGAATGAGTCATTTATCACTGGCATTTTATTGTGTTTGTGTGCGATAGACGAGTTCAACAATTTGGCATACCACACTTTACTTTTCACATGATGTAGTGGAATGTCACATGTGGTATCCGCAATTTCCATTGCCCTGACTGTATGTGAATATTCTGAGAATTTAACATGCTCTAAAGATGACATAATGTCTCACCTGAGAATTAGGCAAGGTGTGATGTCCATGGCTGTTTTCACAGTTTTGCACATTGTAGTTGCTATAGTGGATGCATGGCATACTCTTGGTAAGGAAACATGTTAACATTTCTTCACTGCTACCTTAACACTTCCCAAAAGATGTTCCCATCTTTTGAATACATCAACTGATACATCCAGAATTGTATCCAGTTTGGTGCCTGCCTGTACCAATCAGCCCATGTCAGAACAGTGAAATGGTGACCATACTTGCAACATATGCAACTGCATGCACTTTCACTGCCTTTGAACCTTTCCACTGGCTTGCAAGAACTGGTTTTGTCACTTTGTGAGACATTTATGTCAGTGACAAAGTTAATTTTGCCCTGTTGCAGTGTAACCTGTTACAACAAACATCATTCTGCCTGCTCCTGTTAATACCAACATTAGAAAACAGTGTATGTTACCAGTAGTTCTCATGCTTGCAGCACTTTGCTATCAAAAAACATAACATTTACTGCCAGAGTTCCTCTTATCAAATTATTGTACATTGGAATAGATTAATTTTATTACAAGGTCCAGATCTACCCAGTATATTGCTTACTATCAGTGTTACTAAAGAAAAGTTGTCCACACAGTTATTTATTAAACTCAAACATCACAACTACAGTTATGTTTGATTTTAATAAATAGTTCTATTCAAGATATTCAGTTAGTAATATAGTGTACATAGAACATAACAGGATGACGTCCATTGAGTATTGTTGTCACATCATGTATGTCATGCAACCTTAACAGACAGCTGTTCTTGTAAACTCTAAGTAACACTAGGCTCATACGAAGTTCTTGTACGTCAGGGCCACAGATAAGTGATACAAACCTAACAGAGGACTTCCTTCTTAACATGTTTTATGTTCATACTTGACTGTTAATAAGTAAATTGTAATGAAGGGGTCACAAGCAGTCAGCCATGCTGAGACAGTAGATTTCCATTTAATCTTTGACATGGCAGTCTGCCTGAGAAAACTTCATTGCATTTATCTGCCACAGAAACTTCAAATTATGTAAAATGAAGTTACAGTTATTACAGGGACAGCCACAGAAAACCTCAGAATCTTGGGAGATACTAACATTCGTAATTGCTGTAAAAGTGTTTTGAATAATTGAATGACTGTAGTTAAATTAAGTACTTGCTATTTAATTTTCATGTTTTGTGCAGTATAATAGTAGGCATTACTTCAGTCACTCTTACACGGGTATTTGCCCTTGTATTGCACACAGAACATGGTAATGTTTCATATGTATTGGTTCTTGTTGCTAATTCTTCACATGTCTTTCATATGAAGTGGCTGTCAGTGTTATTACCAGTGTGTTGACATTGCTATGATTGGTCATGTATTTCCATTGTATTTTTTCGGAAACTTATTGAAGCAGATTCTGGAGATGTTTTTAAGTGATGTAGTTAATAATTTATTTGTTAATTGCTGTACTGTGCTGAATGAAGATTACCAGGTTTTGTTGACAATGTATGCATGGAAGTTTTATCTGGATTTGTTCTTACAGTGGCATAGCTATGTTTTTTGACGCCTGGAGTGTGTAAGCACATTGGTTACGCATAACAGAACTTATGACCTTAAAAAAATCACAACTAGTTATTGGATTTGCTTTTACTTGGCTCAGTAGTTTGAAATTTATTGACTTCAGAATGTTATTGTCTTTTTTCTTTTGAAACATTTATTTTGCTGCCCCTTAGGTTCTATGCCACTCAGGGTGGATATACCTCTTGCCCCCTCCTCAGCTATGCCACCGGGTCATTATGCTTAAGTGTTCAAACAAAACAAAACACTAGTTGTGTTGGTTTTGTAAATGTTGCTTTAAGTGTTCAGATAGGATTATTCTGATTTGTCACAAGCTCTTGTAATTGGAAAACTTGTAATTGTTTCAACAATAAAATTATTTTTTGACATTTACCATTGGTTTGAAAGCTTAATTACACCAAACCTGCATTTATTTATTTCCTCACATAGGTGGATGGACGGTTTGCCATAATTTTGGTTATTACCATGTATTTATTATTTTTGTGTTAATTTTTACACTGTACAACAAATTTAAACTTTTTTTCTGCCCTCTGAATAAAACAGTATGACTTAAGCTGTTCTTGAGGAGCTGAATGAGGAACTGCAAATAAAAATGTTCTATCACGTATCATTTCCACGAAGCACAGCTTGTAATATACACAAAATTTTCACAGCCTCGGTACAAATTACTTCATGTGGACAACTTTAAAACGTCTTTCTTGATCTTTTACTTTCATAGCCACCTTGTGGGTTTTCTGTTACTATTGACAAACAGTATTCTGCAAGGATACCACAGGTCCGTCTTCCCATGAACCGTTTTTCTACGATGGAAATATCTCAGTGAAATCTTTCACCATGTTCATCACTAAATTTTTCCAAGTTTTGAGGGAGAAAGTCCAGATGAGAATCGAGGAAATGTAGCTTTAGTGACATGTTGCACTTCATAACTTGGAAACACTTTAACATTTTACTAACAATTTCTGTATAGTTTTCAGTTTTGTGATTCCCAAGAAAGTTAGTGCACACTGACCTGAGCATTCCATGCTGCCTTTTCATTATCGTTCAAAGTGCTGTGAAAGTCCAGATCCTGTATAACCTCTCGTATCTGTGGACCATTAACGATTCCCTCTTTCACTATAGCCTCACTCAGCATGGGGAACTTGTTTTTCAAATATGTGAAAGCTTGTCCCTCTCTGTCCAGAGATTTAACAAAGTTCTTTGTTAACACTACTGTTCAGGAGGGGGATAGATGCACATCTTGAGGATTCGTTAACGGTTTACAAGAAATGTTCATTTTACCTGGAGTGAAAGTGTGTTGCTGATGCCAGTCTTTACATACATAGTGATGTTTCTTGTTGCGACTGTCCCATTTGCATAGCAAACAGCACTATTTAGTGTAACCTTGCTGCATATCAAGTAACAGTCCCAATACCTTCAGATTTCCACATATCTACCATTTTTACTTGTCACAGTCAATGCAGTTGGGCAAAGTATGCATACTTCCATGAGTCTCTTTCATGTGAACAGAGTATCCCATTGGAACAGAAGGATAAATGTTGCCATTGCAAAGAAGCACTGCGCCCTTTAACTGGCATTTGATGAGTCAATAGAAAGCTGTCACTCGTCTGGATTATGAACATGACCCACTGCTCCAAATAAAGCATCTTCATCATTAAAATACACAAATCTTTTGAGGACAAGAAAAACTTTTCAAAACCACGCTCTCATCTCCTACGTGAAGTGACTTTAACTCCTTTCTGTAGCAGATTTGAAACTTGCAGTTTTGAAGCCAACAACTCTTACTGTGTTTGTGAAAGATTTAAGTCCAAAACAAGATCATTAAGCTCTTGTTGTATTATGAGATGAGGTGATGACATTAGTGGAAAAAGTTCTGGATCCTCATGTACTATACTGGTTGTAGCTACATGCCTGTTGTCTGAAAAGCTCTCCTAGCCTTTATCATCAATTATCCAATCACTTGGGGACTTTGGAATGGGGAAACTGTCACGAGGGACTGTCCATACTGCCAGGGGCAAATACTGGTATTGAATTCCATGCTTGGATTTTGCAGAGAATCCTTTCACATTGGTCAAACAGCAATCACATTCTCTGATGTGATATGGTTGCTCATGCCATACAGTCTGTATTGCAAAGGGCATTGATGGTCATGAACCCTGTAGCCACTTTCTTATCCTACCTGCACATGTACCACAGTGGATATGAGGGGCCCAAGGCTTGTCATTGTCCCCAACATTGCAGCCAAAGTGTAATTCATAGGCCTTTTTAACTACAGGCATAAGACTGTGTCTTTGAGCTTTCACTGTAAATTCTCCATGTACATAGCAAAACATATCAGGGTTGTTCACGCATTTTCGAGACATTGTGAAGATCAGTTGCAACAAATATTAGGACTTAAACTCACACAAACAATGAACAAAGAACACTGACCACCGCCATTACATGGCATCAACAGATTCAGAATACACTGAGGAAATATAATAGTTGACAGGTGGTAGCACAAGATAGTGTGTTATCAGGTGGGAAATCTGGATGGCAGCACCATATGGATGAGAGTTAGGTGCTGTTAAGACGTGCACATTAATGATAAGCTTCGAAGTGCGGGAACTTTAAACAATGATATAATATGCATTACATTTGAAAATTTAACAAACAAGGTGGTTCATTTCCTAAGTGAATGGTACATGATAGAGAAAAACTAAAAGAATATATGGAAAGGTCATTTAAAAATAAAGCAAAATCACTAGTTTTCATTGGGAGGGCAAAATCAGTGTTGTGCAGTGTAATTTTATTTGACTTTGTATTCCAGTCTTCACTCTCAGAGGATTGTGTGTTGTGTAAGTTTGTAGTATCTTATTGACCTTTTGGGGGCAACATACTGGTCTCATCATCAGAAGTCATGAAGTTGAAGTTGATTCTTCTTGGACGTCTTGACCCTTGGAGGTGGTACCAGTATGTTGTCAACAAACAGCGTAAGAAATTATCAAGCAACATTGCCTAACCTTCCGGACTAGTGAAGACCTCAACTACTCCACAGTGGAAACCTCAGTCCTTGGTGTATTCCAGGCTACATGAAAACAAGTTTGTAACTCCCTACATATTTGCAATTAACAATAACTCTTGTATTAAATATTCATAATCTTTGGGATGTGTTGCCATATGGTCCAGAAGATACATGGATGTTTGTGTACCATGATGATAGAGGCAGCAGGTTTATCTGAAACATCCAGTACACAGACTACAGGGCATCGCCTACCTGATAGCAGTTATCTTCAGAGCTGCTGCCATGAGAACCTTCAATATCACATGCATAATTATCATCATTTTTGTCTTTTCCTTGGATAGTACAGCTCAGTATGCTGCTAGTTGTCAGTTGTTGGGTTGTATAGTTCTCAAGTACAGATTTGTGCTGTTGGATCATCAGAAAACAACATGTATGTGCGTCTATTTCAGGGTGTGATACCGGTATTCAAGTGGTTATGTGACTATGCATCTTATATGGTGCAGCCATTATGATCACATGGGGAACGAGCATTAGAGCTAATGGTATAGTCACATACCGTACTGTCATTACGTATGTGAATAATTTTGAAAATAGGCAAGTTCTTTATTTCCTTATTCTTCACTGGTTGGTTTGATTCATTTACCATGATCGAGAAAACTTTTTAAGTGGCAAGCATTCATAGGGTCTAAAATTTCCCAAGTCCTTATATATACGTATTATTTCAGTTATGCAAAAAAGACTCAAGGAGATAAGGAGCTCATGGTTAATTATATGTTCCAAATAATACAACTTCAAGAATAATTTTTATTCTGATTTTACACTATGACATGTTTTGACTTATCTTCTGGTCACAAGATAGGTCAAAACATGTCATAGTGTAAAATCAGAATACAAATTATTATTGAAGTTTTGTTATTCAGAACATATAATTAAGTTCATTTAATAAAAACACAATGGGACAACGACACCTAAGGTAAGGAAATGTTTAGTCTGGATCTTTGCAGCAGCTTGATGACACACTTTGAAATCATGTGATCAGTGTTTGGTAATCTCTAGAAACGGAGTTCTCTGCAATTATATCCATGTTTGGCTGTGGATTTCTGGAGGGCATTGAGCTGTTAGCTGTAATCTTACTAGCACACGTAAGGGTATATTAATAGATTTATATAATTTCATGTTCAAAGTACCTGTGTTAAGCAGACCAGAAGTTGCAGATAAAGTAAAGCCCCGGTATGTACAAAAAGTTGTGAGTAATGGTTATGCAACTCAGAATTTATTGACAAGCTAGTAAGAATTGATGGTGGTGATACTAGGGTGTTTTAAAAATTCTGTCACCATAGATTTGCGGCTAGAATGCTGACATTGTGAACAGTGTGGCTGCTGCGTTTTCTGTCTCTGCGAAACAAAATAGGATTATTAACCTGTTTTTGATTCACTGGAAGCGAATAATGTGAAGGTCCGCATGCTTTGTATCGGCCCATCATGCAATAATATTATGCCATCGCTTGAGTAATGTGTGTAAACAGATTTTTGAAGACTGTATAACAGCCCATCAAATGCAAAGGTATTGCGCAAAATGCAGTGCTATAATGCGAAATGTACTTGTGCCTCATTTTAAAATGATATGTGCAAATATATTGGTGATGGAATGTGCAGTGTTCTGGTAGACAAATCCACTGACATCACTGCAAATGTGCTAATAGTAGCCACTATTCAGCATAGTGAAACAATTGACAGCATTGTTCCAACTTTCCTGAAACTTGTTGAATTAGAACAATGGACTGCTGAAAGTACTGTGATGGTCATAAAGCAATCACAGATTTCAGTTTGGACTGTTATAACCTGCAGAGAATAGGTACTGACAATGCAAATATAATGGTATGTATGTATAAATTGGTTTCAAAACATCGTTCTATGTTGTCCAACGCCTACACTCCACTGCTTCCTATCTTCCCACTGGCCTTCATTTAGGTTTCTTTCGTTCATGGCCTTCCTTATACCTTCCATCCAGTTTTTCTTTGGTCTTCCTCATGCTGTCTTTTGTTTCGGCATCCACTTCAATGCTATTTTGAGTAATCTTCCTTCTGCCATTCTTTGAACATGGCCGTACCGTGTAAGTTGGTTCTGTTCAATTTATTTTATAATTGGTTCCTCTAATCCAATTTGTTGTCTTATAGTTACATTTCTAATTCTTTCTTTTCTTGATATTCTAGAGGATCTCCTCAGGGCATCCAT
>Ga0123357_10008824_pt1 | contig 12653 bp, 8 predicted proteins | sample TergutEmb28metaG_FD_89873 | JGI IMG/M metagenome (GOLD analysis project Ga0123357, IMG submission 89873) | Embiratermes neotenicus P4 segment gut microbial communities from Petit-Saut dam, French Guiana - Emb289 P4 | ecosystem: Host-associated > Arthropoda: Insects > Digestive system > Gut ... | reverse complement strand
TGAGGATGGTCAAGTTATGACCGAAACATGTAGGAGTTATAGCAAATTTTAAACTAAGTCTTATGTTTTAAAGTATTCTATGTAAATAAATATTTTAATAACATAAAACAGTGCAAGTAGTTGACCCATGTTTACAATCATAAACTATTGCACAGAACAAAAATGAAAATAACGCAGTATGCATTTAATGACTTGTCTTTTGCACTTTGCAGAATTCCTGTGCCTGAGATCTGATCTATTTCAAGGACTTCAAACAGTCAGTATTTGAGGTTAATTAATGTTTAAGAATTTTTATACAATTTGAATGTAACCAATTCATGCCCAGTGAAATGGTGATGTAAATTGTTATAAACTTACAGGTGTTCAATATAAGAAAATGGAAAGTAAAGAAAAGAAGCCCACTTTTAGTGACTTAAAACTCCACATATACAGTACATTCCTACAACATTTGCCTTTCAAACCATGAGAGAGCTCATAACTGAAATCCATGAAATCTACATTAGTGTCAGTTGACTTCTAGAAAACTGAAAAAGTTTTGGATTGGTTACACAGCAGAAAGGTGATGCAAAAAACTGAATTAATGATGAGAAAATGCAACTCCACAGTCAGTCCTCTTATTTGGGATATCTTGGCCCAACTACATAGCAGTATGAGATAGTGTGACCCTACCTGATAACTGAACATGAAGAAATTAGTTTCTGCTGTACTCTGAGCAATTCATGACATAATGAACCTAACTTTTGCTATCATCAGGTACAGTAAAGCCACTCTTCAGCCCAAGTCTCTCCTGCAATGACCTATAGCACACAGCTGATACAGAGAAAACTCTAAAAAAATCCTAAAGTATAAAACTCAGATTTACGAAGTGGCAGTAGAGTGGTCAGTTTCCAGTCCTGGCCACTTTATCCCCCGAGAAAGAACCCCTGGCACCTGTACCACCAGAGGCTGGGTGGACCCCACAGCTGGTTTCAATGTAATGAAGGAAATATCCTTTGCCCCTGATGGTAATTGCACCCAGATTCCTCAGATGTTCAGTAAATTGCATGATCACTATACCAAAAATGCGATTATAGATGCATCTCAAAATACATGATAACCAGACTGAGGCACAATTCAATGAAGACATCAAGGAGAATTATAACCTGCAACAAACCACACCATACTACGGGGTGCAAGACAGGTATATAATGGAACTCGCCCTTCTGGAAGACTTATAACATGCAGATACTATGGTAACAGATGACTGTGAAGATCAAATTTCAAAACTGTCACAGCTACACATGATTTACTGCACATATTTTACCACAAACAGCCTACACACACACACAGGGATATCACAAACCTCAACAACATATATTTGTGCACAATACAGCAACAGATAGGCACTGCCATTAAGAGATTGTGGAAGCACAGCACAATCACTAAACTCTCTAGCAACAGAGTGGTGACAAGACATGGCACCTGGCAAACTAACATGTAACACTGAAACTCCCATACATTGCCACTGTTCACTACAATCGGCGGTGGTACGTTAAGGGTGGCAGTATATTGAAGGCAGTAGTATACTGAAACACAGTACAGTAGGGAAATTATGTTCACAGACTTTCACAAGCGCTAAGTGACAGTGCTGCTAATCAGGGGTTGACTGTGTACAGTATGGACACACACTCTCTTCTTCTTCCTGATCATAACGTTTGTAGTACTCTTAGCCTATCACCAGTGAAACTAGTTTAAACAATAACAATCTTCAAATGTGAAAACAGGAAGTGAATAAAATAAACCCTTTGGCATCCTAAACTCTAATGATATTAAAACTTCAGCCCTTCTCATCCAGCAACTGTTAGTTTTGCAATTTCAAGAGAAGTGCAAATCGGAAACAATTTGACTATGCAGAACACGGCAATGGAAAAATAAAAATTATCCAACTAATACAGGAATGTGTCCTTGCCCAGAGAAGAGTTGTTTTGTGAGTAAGATTTTTAATAAATACTGTAATACAAGTCTCCAGTACGAAGCTTATTGTTATTTTAGATGGTAACAAAAAGGCAGCGATATCACCATATGCTTTACTATTCAGTGAGCATAATGTATGAAAAATATGCCACAGAAAATTTCAGTGGTAATAACAAATCCTTCCCCATGATTTCACGCTTCCGCCACAGTGTAAATTAAATCTGCACTCGTTTGGGATTTTATGCAGAAGCAGAATGGTAGTTTCTGACCAATGTTGCATGATAGCCTATTGGTCCCATCTGCATGGGTCAAGCTTTCTTTGTTGTTTTGATATGTAGATATAATGCGGCTAATTTTCTTCAGGTTTATATTTGATTAAATTCTGTTCTTTACCCTTCTATTTTGTTTGGTTTATTTCTTGTATGGCAAGGACTAACCGGACTCCTTTTTTGCTTTGTTAATGGTAATAAAAAACTACCATTCTCTGCTGTGTAAAATCCCAAAAAAGCACAGATCTCAAATCCTTCCCTATTACCCCACAGTACTGTAAAGATTTAACTTAGCAATTTACATTTACCTGCTCCTCCACATTGATCTGTAATTATTATCAGCACATAAAATATCAATTCTCTCAATACATTTGTTTCCACTTATCTCTAACTTTAAACAGGACATAATTCTGACTCTCTAGGATATTTGCTAATACCACAGCCCAGAGTGTTCTTTAAAGCTGTTCGTGAGGACTCCTTCTCCCACATACAGCCTCCCTTCTCCACTTGTAGGTTGGGAACATCTTACAATAAGTGTTAACATCCTCCACTGTACCACATCTGGGCCACTGGTCTTCCCTAGTTCCTCTCCTACACCACCACAATTTCCACACCCCTAATCTCCACCATGCCATCTTATTTCTTTCTTTTCCCCTGCAGTTCCAACATACCCTTCTTTTCCCCAGTTTACTTCCACAGTAAAACAGAAGATAAGTTATTGCATTGCCTCCACTCTAATCAACACTCCTTGCTTAACAATCTTATCCAATAACTACTGAAATGTATTAAATCTTACCTCTGTATACTGTACACACTATGATTAACCTCAAAATTTTATCACTTTATCTAATTCACCCAATATCATCAGTCACTTATATGGCACCAAGAGTTCAAAATTCTTACCATAATCTTGTCTCTTGACTAAGCCTATGGAAAATAACCCTACTAGTTACAAGGGCAACCACAATACTATGGAAACCTAGGTTTCATCTAAGGCCAGTCCATGTGAGATATGTAGTGGACAAAGTAGGTGCTGGGACACAGCTTTCTCTGAGTATTTTAAATGACCTGTCATTATCATTACATCACTGTTCAATGTTCATACTTGGTTCTTCTAGCAATGTAGACCAAAATTGCTCGCTTTCTCTCTCTCTCTCTCTCTCTCTCTCACACACACACACAGAAATACTTGTGTTTTTCTGCTTCTCACAAAATACATATTACCAAATGTTAATATCTTAAAGGCTGTATCTGTATCATCATCATCATCATTATCTATCTGTCATGCAGTTGGGCCACTTGTTGACCCATTCCGGTCTCACGTATCCAGAAGTCTCTTCAAAGGTCTACCACGATTCTTTCTACCAGTTGGGGAGTAGTGTTTCATTACCCTGGGTAACCTATTTTGAGGCATTCTATTTACATGTTGTATCCAGCTTCTCTTGTATTCCAGTAATTTGTCCAAAATTGATGTTATTTTTAACTCCTTTGCAATTTGTACATTTGTTTTGTAATCTGCCCCAGTGTATCCTGCTATTCTTCTCATGTATTTCATCTCTGCTGCTGTTATCCTTCTGGTGTCCCTTGCTTTAATAGTCCAAGTTTTGCTGCCATATAACAAGACTGGAAGGGTTAGTGTATTGTATAGTTTTATTCTTGTTTTCTTAAGGGGTTTTTGTGGTCTAAACACATTATTTAAAATACCTGTAATTTTCAAAAAGTTATTTAATTTATCACTGTCCAATTCTCCTTCATAATATATCATATTTCCTAAATAGTGAAACAAATTTACTTGTTCTATAATTTTGTTATCTATTACAATTTTAGTTCTCACTGAATCTCGCCCTTAAATCTGTATCTGTATTGATAACATAAATGTGTATCACATTAATATTGTTACACACACACACATGCAAAAAATTACATCTTTTGGTTTATTTTGCTTCAGTGCTGGATTTATAGCCTGTAAAAAATACTGTATTCTTACAAGATGGTCACAGTAGCTGCACAACCCACACTTTTCATACCCATATCATAATATATTTAATTACATTCAACCTATGACATATTCTACAATCTTGCATTACAAAGGATCTATGGAATGCAAATAAATTCTATTCTAACCTCATCTACTCGGGTACACGTTTTTGAGAATTCCAAGATGCAAATTTGAATATCACAGAATGTACATTGTATGTATATATGGCAATTAATTCTACAAATATGTCTGCTGGTACTCAGTAGTTTTAGCAAGTCAAAGTATACAATGAACTGGAAAATGATCGATTACCAAGTTTGCTGGTATGCAAGAACTGTTTGCTGCTATGATACTGCCATAACAGCTGTCTACATACTACCTGAATACCTGTCGGGAGGGCCAAAGACATTCATTCACACGTATTATATTTAACATTACCACGATTCACATATTTCAAGTTTAACATTACTATAACCTCACACCAATACACCTTTCAGAACCTGGGACGTTGAGGTTAAGTACGACTAGTGTTTTGTGCATACTGTCTTGGCTGCGTAATTTGTTACACACGATTATTCCTACTTCTTTTAGAATAATTCTCAAAATCTAACCCAACTTCACAAATATCCAACTTAATTCTATGGTACGTCGCTAACTATCTCGCAGCGTACTGAAGATGCTCACATATACTGGCCCTCCATGGCATTTCACAAAATACGGCTACAAACTGCTGCTATTGTGTCTGTCGTTAGTACTGTACGTGTTACGCAAGGTCCGAAAAAGAGAAAATTCTTGGACACTACTGTGATTCAACAAAACTAAACAAAGCAGGCACTTTATTTCGACTTACGGTGAGAACATTACGTCAAGAAAATGACTTCATAATCACCCACCACATTATAAAATGAGGGCGAAAGTGACTTGGATTGCATCAACGACATCCGATATACAGCAGTTCGAATTAGTTACATTCAGTCAATCACATCAAAAAATGGGGCTAACTATCACAGATAACTTACGAAATTGGGCATCTATTAGCACTTTATTAACGACAACACGATTTGAAAGGACAGCGGGGCAGGGTATTACTTCTAATCCTGTGGCGGGAGCTACATAGACGGCACACTTATTGAAAATCTGCACTAGATTACCTTTCGTAATCTCTTGGAAAACGATGTGTCAATGTACTGGTACCCTCACAATTTAAGGCTACACAGCGTCTTTTTGTTCCCGACATATTACACTTTAGCAACGTCTATTAACGGATATAATACGAAATCACACGCTACCAAGCAGTTCTTGATGATAATCCGTGATAAACTAACTTACTGCGTCATGACGCCATTTTGTGTCTACCAGCACGGCAAATAACGAATTGCATCGCGTCCACACACAGGATATGTTCCCTTTGCGACCTTCGTTCAGAAATGGCGGCACGTTTAAAATGTAACATTGGAAAAGAATGCCATTGAAAGTCACTTTGCATAACACAGTATAATTCGATTACGTTGGTTAGAATACAGAACAATGTGACTGGTCACGTTGTTTCTATTTAAGCCTATATTTTCGCAGATTATGGCATGGGTTAACAGTATTTTCTATGCTTTGCTGCTGGGAATTGGTCAGAAATTGAACCTAATATTGATCTACACCCTGCCTAATCTACACTCAACAAAATATTTCAGTATGACGCCTCAGAAAGCAGAATAAAATACTCCAACAAGTGGGTGGCAAAGCCATAAACCAGTATCATTCAGTATGACCAACAAGAAGTAGAGATCTGGGTAAAGATTACACCAAGAGGACAAGTAAAAGTATAACTGGGTACCATTTAATGTCAGCATGTGATTGAAGCAAACGTCAATCCAAGTTTGATGGTAAAAAAACCATAAATTTGTACGTTTTTCGGGATTTCGGTTCATTTTATCCACAAAATATATACTTATTTGGATGCACTGAAACAAAGTCAAAATGAATACTCATAGAAAAACTGAAAACAAACTTCAAGTAGGAATTTTACAGCTGAGCATCAAATTAAAATGGTGTAAAAATCAAATTGTGTAAGACAAATTTTGGCATTTTAGAGAGAGACAGCAAGTAACATTGTTTCAAGGCATTGAACATGTTTCCAAACTTTCAAGATCATACACTTGCCAAGTCTGTTATAAGCTCAAAATTCTTACTAAATTACCTGAATTTTAAAGTGACAACAAAAAACGTGAATTGACTAAGAACAGAGAACTTTGCATTTGCATGGCCAACACAATGGCAGATGACCAACACAAGTATGAAACAGGAGAAATGCATAACTCATCAGTAATTTCATTAGACCTCCAACAGGCAATCCCAGTGCCAAAACTAACTGTAAGTACATCTTTCTATACAAGAAGACACTGGGTTTAGTGTTTCGATGTCCATGACCATGATTTAAAAAAGGGACACATCTTATATGGTATGAAGACAAGAAAAGACATCTGAGAAGATATGTAATATATTTGTATTAATTTCTTGAAAGAGAAAAACACATTGATCATCTTGTTTTCACAGGTACCAATTAAGACCAAAATAAAGAGTACTGCAAATGGTGTACTTCGTAATATAGTACACAGACTTCAGAAAGGGGTTCTTTACTTTCTGATTATGTATTTTCCACAGGTAACATGAAGTAATGTCATTTATGTCCCCAAGACAAATAGTTGTGAATGGATTACCAGAGCAGGGACCTTAGGAACATTAAACACAGTACATGAATCAGCATCCAGTAAGCATAAAAAAAGTAAAATGACCTCAGAAAGCTCAAACCTTTACTGTATACCTCCAACACACTGTGTTTACTTCACTTACTAAGTGGTGGATTATTTATGTTCAAACACCTGCAGTGATATGAAAAGTATTTGTTAGTGCATGAAAAAAAGGTTTGACATATTTCATTGTTGTGTAAAAACCTGCCTTCAGAGATACATTGTCTCGTGTACCACCAGTAGAGGACAGTTTTACAGTAAAATAGAAGCCATTTCAGTTTGATATGCTACACTACAACAGGCCACGTTAATACACAAACTTCAAAGTTATACCAAAATTCTCTTTGACATCCATCACCATGCATTTATTTAGTCAATCACAAAAATTAAAATCAACAAAACAGAATTCTTAGGAAAAGCCCTAATGCTTGTAATTAAACTGCTACACTTTTCAGCCTGTCTCGTCCATTATTGAGGAGCTTCAAGTATTCGAGTGAGAAGTGTAAAAGGATTAATACTGCATTCACCAATAGACCACTGGGCATTATCATTTTATATTGTTACAAGGCAGGCAATGCATGCATAAACATAACACTGAAGCACATTCGTGTAACCACTGTTACTGTGGAAAAGCATTAAGTATTACATATTCTACGGTGTATGTCTGCAGCCTTAGTTATCCAGCATGATAAAAGCACATGCTGTTCTATATTGTCACCTGTGGTCTGTCTGGCTCTATCATTTTTTCCACCATTATCTCAGAAATGACATTTTTTGGAAAGAATCATGTTTTTTCTCTACAAATTTTGCTGAATCATTTCTCATTCTAAGAAGCCTCGAGTGATATATACATGCCTTCATGTGAAGTACCCGTTATTCTTGTCGGCTTGCAATGCAACGTGACTTTTCTTGTCAGATTTTTGAAAAATCTTTAAATAAAAAATTTCATGAAAATCCATCCAGTGGGATTTGAGTTGTTTCACATGGATAGGCAGACATGATGAAGTTGGTAAGTGCTTTTTTGTAATTTTGTGAACGCACCTAAATATGGCCACTAATTGATTAAAATACCTATTATCTTTGGGGACCGCAGTGGCACAGTGGTTAAGGTGCTGTGTTACAAATCAGAAGGTCGCTGGTTCGATCCCACCTGGTGTCAGTGGCCCTGGGGTTGAGTCAGCCTCTAACAGAAATGAGTACTAGGAGTATTTCCTTGGAGTAAAGGCAGCCGGTGTGTATGGCTGACAACCTACCACCATCCTGTGCCATTGTCACAAAATCTGGGAACCCTAACTTCCTGGAACCCTCTGCGCCACTCCGGGCCTGTTACTGGACTGATTTACCTTTTTACCTATTATCTTTATCTCCCAGAATTAAAATGAATCTACTAATAGTACTACTAAATTGAAAAGAAGCATGAATTAATTAATTCTAAACAACACAGATAATATACTTCAATAAATTGTCAGTTTTACACTTTAAGATTGTATACGCATAAACGGTTTACTGCTATATGAAATATGAATCCCTTTACACTTCCTAATGTAATATATGAAGCTCCTCAATAATGGACCAGAGGGGCTGAAACGTGTAGCAGGTTAATTACACACACAGCTTTTCTCTAAAAACAGTGTACAGTAGGGTCTCGTTTTACGACGGGGTTACATTCTCGAACATTTGGTTGTAATATTGAATTGTCATAAAATGAGTACTATTTAAATGGCTTCAATTTAGATAGGTTCATGGGCGAAACAAATTAGTCAATTTTATAATTTACAATATTTCTTTACATTATGACGTAAAATTTTAATTTAATGAATTAGGTATACAGAAAATTACACAGATAATTTAAAAAAAAAAAATCAAATCTATTTTTATTTTGTTGAAGAAAGCCTAAGTCATGGTTCATAAGACATCAAGAAAGAATGTAATGTTAACTGTTCTGATTTTTTCTTCTTTTCAGTCTTTTTGATGGACATCACGGGTGGAAAAATCACAATCAAGTTAAAAGAACTGCACTAAAACAGAAAAAGATTCTACACATACACTTTGAAAAAGAGCTAGAAGCGCACTAAGTAGGGAAAGGAAGCTTGAGTTGCGACAGTGATGCACTACAAGTTGGGAGTGCTAGATCTGACTTGATGAGGGTTGTAAAATGAGACCCTACTGTATTTTGTTGGTTTTAATTTTTTGTGATTTCTTCAACATGTTTAAGGCACTACCATTTTTATATCTGAGGTGCCAGATATGACTGATGAACATTATTAGTACCTATGTGTCAGTTAACAGAATACTAATTTGCAGAATTTACTGCGAACTGAACAAGCCCTCCAAAAAATTGAGATGGTGTGGTTTGTCACGTCAATCCAGTCAGCTTGTATTTCTACTATGAATGGGACTTGAACGGTTTTAAGGCAAAATGGTTGAAGAATTACTGGGCCGCTGGGTATTCAATGTCAGATAACATGAATGGGAGAGCAGCAGGTGGAAGACTGTAGTTGGGTAGATGAGTGAAAATGCGGGTAACAGGAGTGTACATAATGAAGGCTGTCTTTATAAGTAGTTTCCTTTGAGGATAGTCTGTTGATGTGGATCTTGTTTTTTTGGATTTCCACACTGTGTGATTACACCTAATGTTACATGGTATAAGAAACATAATTAACATTAACAACAGGCAGCAGCCACATTATTGAGAAGTAGGGTGCAAGGAAGAATTAAAATAAAGGAAAAGATCAGCATGCACCTGCCATGTTGTAAGTGCAATACCTGTGGTGGGTACAAAAAACAGTTGTGTGCCAAGGGATATACAAGGAAGATTTAGACAACCTGGACATGTAGCACATGTGGGAAAGATTATGACATACATAATTTAGCACTTCGGCTATCAAGTCCCCTTTACTTTGTTGGTCCACAGGTACCAAGCTAATATCTCTTGTGTATATTCATTATTTTCCTCACTTATGTATCACCAGCAGCTCCCATACCCTGTGGTTAGTCTTCCTTCTCTACATACCAATGGTGGAGTTACAGAACATCAGTATCACCGCACTGTTTACTGTGTCATTAACTTTTGCTTGCATGAGACCAATGGTGGCAATCATGGTACTTCCTAAATGACCATGTGTGAAACACCTCAGGGTAGCCAACATGTTAGGGTGGGAAATCCTGCACAAGGACGAAGATGTATGGTAGGAAAAAGTTAAATAAATACATAAATAAGCTGCGAAAGGCTGTGATGTGGCTCGTGTGGTCTGTTGCCACTCTGTCAACATGGCAGCTTACAAGTTCAATCCAACACAAGTCCTTCTGAGATTTATGTTGGACTACATGGTGTTGGGACAGGTTTTTCTCTGAGTACTTGGGCTTTTCTGTCAGTATCATTCTGCCAATGGTCCATACTCATTCGTTAATCTCCATTATACAGGGCGTTTCATGATGTTCTCTGTGATTACAAACATTTATAACAAGAAAACCAAAGGACCTACCTTAATGGAATTGTTCACAGTCACAGGAAATCTGAAGAAGTTTTTTTTTTTTTTGACAACTAGAGATGTTCGATGTGTATATGATGGGTGACATGGCACACATTGATATATTCAAATTCTTGCCACACACGCGTCAACATGGGTGCTTTCTGCTTGCACAGACACCCAGTTTCAGTAAATTGTATGTACCATGCACAAATAGTCTCGGCTGTAGGTGAGTCCTTTGCGTACTTTGCACAAAATGCATGTTGCACATTAACCACAGACTTACTCTTGTGTGATATTCCAACACACAAAACGCCTTCTCCCCCAGAGCGGCCATTTTCTCATTACATACACTCGTATTGCCTATTGGCAGAAATGTGCACTACGATGAAAAACAACTTACTGGGAAAAAAATTTTTGAGTTGTTCCTTCTGTCTGTACAGGTTTCGTAAATATGTGTCCTATGGTTTTCCTATAATAAACTGTTGTAATCCCGGAGTACATTATGAAACGCCTTGTACAATCTTTGCAACTGACAGACTGTTAAATACCACACTCAAAGAAAAACTGTGAAGATATAAACTGATTGAACTGGCATACAACAGAGCATCACAGCAGACCTTTATGATGGCAGTAATGAATGCCTGCCTTCTGCAACAGAAGGCATTTCCTGAACAGCCGAGCAACAATGTGAGGATTAATGCTGTCACAGAGGTGCTGCTGCAGTACCAAACTAAGTGTCTGAAATGTGGGTAACAATTTATGAACAGAAGTGGCACAAATGTAAAGGAGACATGAATATTCAGATGAGTAACAAACTTCTTGCTCATACAAAACCATAAGCCACACGGATGAGTTCTAAAAGTCGAGCTCAGCGCTGCTGGAATTAATTTTATTGCTAGTATGTCTGGAATATATTTTTATTGCTCTAGTGCTAACATGCCGTCAGATGCATCAGGGGGTGTTTCTGATGGCACGCTTACACTTGTAACCAATCATACATTTCAAGATAACAGTTTAAAATAGAAGTGAACATACTGGTAATCACTAATTCAAAAGTAATAAAACACAACACACACACACTACCCTAGTGAAGTTGAAAATAATGTGGAAGTTACTGTGGCCTATTTTCGTGTACTCTGGGCAGCAAATAACCAAAACCATAACCCATAAGGGCAAAAATAGAAACAAGAACCTTCTATACATGAAGTGAGTTTGGTGCTCGGTTGACTGCTACATTCAGTAGGATAGTTTTTAAAAAAACAACGAACACCTATAGTTAGGTTTGAGTAACACAGATGATTCATATATAGGGGGTCCTAGGTTCAAGTATTGGCCCAAACACTGGCTATCTTGAGGACATATGTAGCTTTCCTTAGTCCTTCCCAGGAGCTAGTACCTGAAATTAGACCGCAACTGCTTCCTTCCACACCCTTTCCCATTCATCATTTGCTTATAATTCTATCATCTTATTCTAGACAGCCTATCACACTAACAGTGACATTAAATAAATCATATAATTTATGCAATTAGTGAACAGAAAGAACAACCAGCTGCTTATTAACTGCCAACTACATGCAGTCTAAGGCTAATGTGTCTTTTAATTGCAAACTCCACCCCATGCTCAGTAGGTACCAATGTACCATCTCAGTAATGGATCACAACCAGGGCCCATTTCTCTGCGGAGACAGATACTAAGAATGACTGTGGGGCTTGCAGTTGACCTTGGCAGTGGTTTGTGCTTGGGAAAGTTGACCACCCCTTGCTGGCGACCAGTAACCATTGTGTTCCAGTTAAAAATACATTAGGTGGAAGTGCCATTGAGCTCTGCGCATGTGAGATAATACAGATCTTTTCTGTAGTGTCCCATTTGGTTAGAGTTCTGCATAAATTTCATTATATCCTTGTTACAAAGGAAACACCCAACAAATGGTGATTAATAGAAAGAAGACAAAACCATTCACAGTAGAGTTTAGGAAGGAATAAAAACAATATGAATTGCCTGTGCAAATACAAAGCAGTGGACAAAATCTTATGTTTATGGGGCCGTGCATCATCTTGATAGTTGAGTAAAGAGAAAACCAACGTGATGCCACTTATTTTATTATTTTATTCAATATTCATTCAATGCTCAACATGTTTTGGCCGTTAATACGACCATCTTCAGGAGCCTGCGACTAATTGGTTGTTATTTCATGGGTTGTATCTGTAAGAAGTATAGAGGAATTGTGTTAGCGTGTTA
>Ga0123357_10008823_pt1 | contig 12653 bp, 9 predicted proteins | sample TergutEmb28metaG_FD_89873 | JGI IMG/M metagenome (GOLD analysis project Ga0123357, IMG submission 89873) | Embiratermes neotenicus P4 segment gut microbial communities from Petit-Saut dam, French Guiana - Emb289 P4 | ecosystem: Host-associated > Arthropoda: Insects > Digestive system > Gut ... | reverse complement strand
TGTAGAAAGAGGCATCTTATTATGTGAAGTATTTTGGTGGCAAAAAAATAGGGAACCTTACTTTCTGAAACACCCACGTAAATACAGTGTGGGCAGAGCGTACGATTGTTGTATGTTAACTTGTTGGTGCGTCACGTAACCAGTGGGCTTTAAATGGTTAAAGTGCTATTTTAACCGACAGACACAACCATAAATATTGGTTGCCTTTCAGCACTGCTTACATGTTTCGGCTGTGTACATCAGCCATCATTACCGAGGCATTGGTTCATAAAACGTATGCAGAAGGAGAGAGGACTCAAACCACTTTACTTCTTTTGCAAACTGATGCCTACATAACGATAGATGCTGTAGACAGCCGAAACATGTAGTAGTGCTGAATAAAAACCAATATAATAGGTCTTTTTGGTTGTGTTTATAGGTTAATATAACACTTTAATTAATAATCATGGTTGCAAGTTTTTAATTTGGAGGAGTCGGTTTCAAAAGCACTTATTAATCGATGAAGCAGTTTATTAATTTCCTAAAAAGGTCAATGCCTACTGGAGGTTCTGAGAGTATAAAAACATACGCGTTTATTTTATAGCTATGCCGTAAGTTATATGGCAGCATTTACGACATGAAAACCCGTTAAACACTAGCACAAGAGTCCATTGTCAATCCTTATATAAGACTATGTAAAATTATAAGAAGAAGAAGCCTGAAATATATCAGAATGTCTGTAGAAGTTTTTGCTTACTACGTGTAGCCAAGTACGTTACATTCTCAAGGCCTATTTAACCATTTAAAGACGAAGCGCAGACTGCTTATTTAAAGGCCCAATTCGTCCCGCGCAGTAGACACTTTTCATCTTGGTTATAACAACCAATCACTTATATTGTATGGAGCAGAAGTCGCTGTTGGTTTTGAGTTAATTACAAACCAAATAAATGCAGTGTGGTCAGAAAGTACAATTATGGAATGTTATATCTGTTGGTGCATCATGTGACAGTAGGCTTTAGACGGTTAAATTGTCGACGGGTAACTTTTCACAGACGAAAAAGTAATTAAAGCAGTCTCATCGGCGGACGTGTCTGGCGTCAAAGGAAGTCAGCTGGTTGATTTTGTAGAAATATTTCTTTACAGTTGGTATAAGTTACTAGAGTGACCAGGTATGTGCCTGAAGACTGGAGTTCGATTTTTCTCTTTTCCTCACCACGTGGCCAATTCTGTTCTGGTGACCACTTAACGCACTGGAACAAGGTATACTGGGATCTCGTTCTCTGGGGAATATGGAAGCTAGAATGTGGAAGTATCGACTCATCCTTTTTATATAGTGTCGAGTGCCGAGGTTAAGAAAGGAGTTAAACTTTACATCCATGTCCTCTATAATGTTTAATGTTGTGATGCATACGCACAAGGGGGCAGCCTGTTTCTGGGTGGTTGAAAAAGAAAACATTGAACACGAGGTTGATCCTGTGCCTATGCGCAAAACATTAAAATTTAAAAAGGACACAGTACCAGACATCTCGACTTTAGCCTAAATCTCCTAGTAGCTCTGAGACCAGAGTACATTTGCAGTTCATTGCAGTCCCGTATTCACGCAAATGCACTAATAGGGGAAGGTGAAACACGCAAGAAGAGTGATCATTTTTAATATATCCAGAGGACGTTGCTTCCAAATTATTGTCAGGGATTACCCAGTTCGAATCTCAGAAAGAACACGTATTATTTTCACCAAGTACTCTGGTAGCTTTCGTCAGGCATTCCTGACTATCGCAGGAAAGCCTCTGGAAACAGGCCATCTCATTTCCAGTTCATTATTTTTCTACATCGAATCAATCATTTTCTGCTGCGGGAGTTACATGACATTTAAGAGAATCGCGAATAAGCAAGTCACTAAATTATTTGGTATTACGTGGAATAATTATAAACCTGTAAACTTTTCTAAAAACAAAAATAATTTAAAAGAGGATAAAATACGTAAACAACATAAAGAATTAAAGAAGAAAGCCAAGAAAGAAGGAATAATTTTTTCCTGCGAATTCTAAAAAACACTGCCTTGTTTTTACGTTTCTATCGCATCAGTGACAGATAACAGTACTCTAGCAGTGTTTATCTTGCTTGTAACAAGCGGTTTCAAGCCTCCTATGTCCAACACAATCATACCGGTACTAATCTTGTCAAGTGTGATAGTTTCGCAATTCCTGGCGGGGAAACTTGTTCAACATAGTATGACAGATAGGCCTACGGACCGGCCACTGTGTTACTGTGTGTGCCTTTCAGTGGATCGGTACATAAACACAGGATATGTGACGGCAGTGTGACTTACGTATCGCAGTACACAGGACTGTCCGTAACTGTAATGACTGTGGCCAGAGCATTCAGCACCATGCATTGTAATACTAATTTGTACGTCAGCACAACTGTTTTTATTACACAAGGTAATTACATAGGCTACATGTTTCGACTAATAAATAGTTATCTTCAGGCCTATTCTTTACAGGTTAAGTCACAGGATGTGCACACATTGGGAGCCCAGTGTGTTTATATCAGTGAAATATTTAAGCCATATAATTTGCCTAGCTTAAGTATTTCACTGATGTAAACACACTGGGATCCCAATGTGTGCACAACATCCTGTGACTTAACCTGTAAAGAATAGACCTGAAGATGACTATTTATTAGTCGAAACACGTAGCCTATGTTATTACCTTGTGTAACAAAATACAGTCGTGCTGACGTACAAATTAGTATTACAATACGTATTCAAGCACTTTGTGATGTCTTCTTTGCACCACCCTGGCATTCTGATGCGCTGCAGTATTAAGTCCTACGAAGGGACTGTACTAAAATGTTCAACCTTAACATTGTGTGGTACTTGCAAGTAAATAAATGAATAAATAAAACTGGAGTGGTGAAAATCATCGGGCTGCCAAATACTGTACGGGTTACTTTCTGTCTGAAATTTACATGGGGGTGATTCAGTGACCTTGATATTCAGTTACTGTTGATACGAACGCGTACGCTCTGTGTTAGCAAAATTATTCCCACTAAATGCAATAAATTACGGAGTTAACATTTCACAAAAATTATTTAATTTGATGTTCACAATGATACAAATATTTTTCAAATTCTGCACACCGCAATGAGACATGCGCATTTATTAACGGGATACTGGGCGCGTTCGCAACGAAGGGCCGTACAATAGGGCCTATCGACATCACCATGTCTGGCTGTCTGCCTGTCTAGGGCCACTGAGCTAATTTTAATTTTATTTAATGTAGGAGAGTTGCCCTGAAATTTGTAGAAATATTATAACTGTGAGTGAAAAGGGACAAGAGTAACGGACTGCTCGCACGAACACCAGTATGCGTTTCAAATACTATCTCAAGCAAAATTCGTAGGAAGAGTTCAGTAAAGTTTGTGTGCGCTGCACACTTCGCCCGCAAGTCGTCGTCATCGAGATAATGAACCAGGTTTGAGCCAAAAGGCTACAGTTGTTACGCTGTGAGTGTAAGTTGTACCTTGCAACTGTAAACATTCCATGTTCCGCGGAATCTACTGCTTGCGGACACAGGTCTACGTAATGCAATGAAAACGATTCTATAAACTGACTACTACTACTACTACTACTACTACTACTACCACATCAGAACCACTATTATTATTATGATGTTATAAACCGTCAGCACCACTAAGTATACATTATTTAATGCAATATGTTTCGGCCTTTTAAAAGGTCCTCGTCATGTTCAAATGCTTGCTATAAAACATGAAGTGATACATAATCGCTTTACATAGAACTAAGATTTCCATTTTACAGCTCTTGTTTACGTGTTGCAGTGTAAAATGAGTTAATATTTAAAAGGGCTTTAAAAGAATATGCCTGTTGGTGATGTGGCTAATTCAGTCGCGTGTTTTGGTACTCAGTGTTCCATGGTCGTGTCCCGGTAGGGATAGGGAATTCATATGCAGACTGGGCTTAGCCTTCCTGTTGTTACTGACATCCCTCATAAGAGGGAACTCTTAAGCGGGAACCTCACTTTTACCACTATTATTATTAATTATCGGATATTTGAACTGCTAGCCGTTCCTGGTGTCCATGTGGTCTAACGCTTAAGTCTGCGGCCGCTTCTTTGCTGGGATCGCGGGTTCGAATCTCGCTGAGGGCATGGATTTTCTTCTGTTGTGTTTGTTCTGTGTGCTTTGTAGGCAACGGCCTCTGCGATGGGGCTGATCACTAGTTCAAAGTAGTCCTACCGAGTGTGTGTTTACGTCCAATTGTATGTGATCTAGAAACCTCAACAACGAGGCATCCAAGCCCCGAGTTGTGCTGGGGAAGCCACGGAAAAAATATTTAAAGCGAATAACCTATACCCTGATAAGTAAAAGATCACCTATGAGTTAGAGAAATGGAGTTCGATTCACTCACATTACCAGATCATTGCTTCGCACCATGTGTAAAACAGCACCAATGTCAACGCGGTGTCTAACGAAGAGGGCACGGCCTTCAACAGACAGTATCTAGAGTACGTGCATTCTGTTTGAGAAAATTATAATTAATTTAACGATGTACTTTAACCTCCGTCGTGATATGAGTTCACGTAAAATCCCGAGGTCCGAGTTTTGGTGTATGGGAAATAATACAGCCACAGCATGCCGCCTTCGAAAAGGGAAATACAGAAATCCTCGTTCACAACTCAGTATTTATAATTGAATTTCAATTTTCAGTGATGTTCGGCCCTGTTTCCGGCCATCATCAGGTAGTACTTAAATCATCTTGAGGAAGAACACTGTTGTAAAATCTCATTTTAATTCTGACAAACTGATTGTACAGCAGTATTCATCCTCACTGTTTTTTCATTATGTTACCTCATGATGGTCGGAAACAAGGCCAGAATACGAAGAGAAAATAGATATTTAATTATAAATATTGAGTTGGGAACGACGAAATTGTGTAATACAGTATTTCCTGATTGAATAAATTCACAACGTGTTGCATTAACCGAAGTTTATCCGGCCTTAAGACCAAGGTCTGGACTGGAATTCTCCAGGTTAAGCTGCAGTGTAAACCATTCTGTAGAAAATAGGTGGAGTTTTATCTTCATTTCCTGTACGTCTCTTCAATGCGTCGTAATTCTTAGGCACACGAAGACTTTTTTTGTATTTATATGCCTTTCGCAAATACTCCTACAAGCGTCCTTATTTTATACGACAATTACTCTTTCTGACTTGCCAGCAGTAATGCTCTGCCCACGTGGACGCACGTCTGCGTGGGGTAAGATAAGCGATGCCAGAGGAAGAAGCAACCAATTCATTGTCATGTATGTAACAGCCCACCAGTGGATCCCATTACGAACAAAATAAATTCAGGCCTCAAAGTCACACTCTGTTCCTTTGAAATCCTCTTTAATTTCGTCCTGCCATACATGCACAGATTTGCTAACAGAACATATCTTAAGAATTTTATTTAAAAGTACAAGTGAATAAATAAATACATAAATTGATGAACAAATGAAGGAAGCCATTTAAAATCTGAGAGGTACTGTATAATGCAGAAGACTTCATGAAGTAGCATGGTGAAATGCAGAAATTATTGGTCCATATGAACGTCAGTAACTCTTCCAGTCAGGCCGTAATGCAGGTGTTGTACCAGACTTAAGTAATACAGAGGGGTTTAGAAACCTGCACAATGCGGTCAGCCAAACTAAAATCGATCCTCACTTTCAGTTTGGCTAGACTATAGCTCACAGCGCAGCAGGATTTGTATTGCACAACTGTCCACCCCACACAACCCCCACTCTGTCAATTCACCCATCACAAAATGTCCAAAACTCATGTCCGTTTTATAGCTTCATTATGCTTGCGACGGACAACCAATATTAGCTCATAAAGACAAAGTGCAAACAAGTCATTTTGTGGTAACGCTAAACACGTTCAAGACCTGCACAACATGTTCTACATTTGCTGCTCGATAACGCTTTCAGTGTTACAGAAGAGATTTCTGGCTCTTTCTTGAGCCACACATATCTAATCTTTTTTTGTGTGTGTGGAATTCATCCCGTTGTTGTGTAATATATCAAAATCGACGTAAGTACTGCGTCAACCACAACAAATATTATTACGCGTAGAGAAGAAAACCAAGTAGATGCTACTGAATGGTTTATTGCACTTGTAATCTGCTCAATATGTTTCGGGCACTTATATGCCCATCATCAGGAGCTGGAGACTATACTTGTGTTATTGCCGCATATGATGTGCTGCTCGAGCAGCTTCCCTCATCCCGGACGCATAGCCTGCTGCCCCGCACCTGACCGCCGACCAGCAGCAACCAAGGCGTTACACACCATATGCGGCAATAACACAAGTATAGTCTCGAGCTCCTGATAATGGGCATATAAGTGCCCGAAACATGTTGGGCAGATTACAGGTGCAATAAACCATTCAGTAGTATCTAGTTGGTTTTCTTCTCTACGCATATACAACGATGCACGGACAAACATACATCACATTCAAATGTTATTACCTCTGTCACTCTATGCTACATGTCTCGGTCATGTGGAACATCAACAAGCATATAATACAGGACTGTACAACACAAGTAATAGTGCATTTAAATATTTTTAAAAAAAATCCTCTTTTACTTTTGTTTTTAAAATTCATGTATTTTGTGCCACATGAGGGTCCACAGAACTGCAACATGTAGCATATAGTGACGTTGTGGTTGACGGTAATTTATTCATATTGGTACTACACCTTGGTTCCAGGCTTGACCGTCCCAACAATGCTTTTCCACTCCATTCTTTTCGCTGTCTTAGTTTTCCAGTTGTTAACTCCACTTTGTTTAACGCCTTCTTCTATACTATCCATCCGTCTTACATGGGGTCGTCCTACCTTCCTTGTACCATCTGGATTTGTGAATGTTAGTTTTCTGCAAGGGCAAAGTTCCTCTTTTCTAAACGGCTGCCCCAGCCGCCTAGCTCTTTTAGCTGTAATTTTGAAATAACTTCGGGCTCGTTATATAACTGGTACAATTCGTGATTTACCAAATTCTCCATTTACCTTTATTGGGCCATATATATTCCTTAGAACGTTTCTTTCAAATGTGCTAATCTTGTTTACATCACTTATTAACTGCCCAATTTTCACACCCATATAGTATGGATAATTTATTAATGTTTTTATACAGTTTAAGTTTAGTGTTCATTCTGGTGCAGCGTGAATTTAGTTGTTTTCTAAGTCCAAGCCAGCACGTTGACAGTAACAAGTGCGTCAGTTTTGACATGCCCAGTCTGTTAACTACAGGGTGTTGGTCAAGTTAAATATATAACGTTAAATATTTGTACCCATAACGGCTGAAAAGCACAGAGTGTTTTTCCGGTGGTTGGTACTGCCGTCCTTCCGTGCCAGCAAGAGCTCGTTAAAGATCTTCAAGGCGTTGACAGTCCTCAGGGATGAGCTGTTGAAGGAAGTCGGGATTGATTGCGAGGAATATTTGGAACACAAAAATAAACTATGTGGAACAAGTGAAGGGTTCATAGTGTTAATTATGGGTACAAATACACTGACCCGTAGGCTTTAAATGTTTGCATTGGTTATTGTAGTAAAATGTCGCGAGTGATGGTCGGATGACACCGTAGAAACAACCACATGGAAGCGATAAACTGTCGAAAATAAAAATCTTGGTAACTCAATTTGTTTCAAGGACGGAACGCAACGTCTGCCTGCGAAAACTGCAAAAGAGTAGACAGGAGCAAGACCCGCTGGCGTTGTAGTCGCTGCATATCATTACAAACCTGTCCTTAAACTATTACGTAATTCAACATGATTTCGAGTAACCTTAAACGCACTGTTATCCTGAATATCTTTATATCCTTCGGGTCTGTTCGTTTCCTTTTCATGATGCCCTATACCACAGAACGTACCTCTGAAGTTTACAGCTAACAAAAAGCTCTCAGTCCAGCCTTTAGCTGCTATGGCGGCAGTTACAGAAACAACTCTGCATCTGCCCACAATCCCGAACTAGTAAGAAATGAATTAAGCCTCTGAGCCTAAAAAACTTTAATGTACAATGTGTTTATATGCAGCTTTTCGAAACGAGAATGAGTATTCTGTTTTACGACGCCGTGTCGTCCAGTCGTCCAGTGCCCTGAAATTGGAGGCAGCAAGCTCCTCCGAAACCTCGGTAAGAATTCACAAATCTACACTCGTATGTCCCAGAAGACTTGCACAACAACCACAACCGCTGTGAAAACCCAAAACCTCAGCTCTGCTTAAACATCTTAATACTCGTAGTACATCATCAGCATCATTTATGCTATGCTTCTAATGCGACGAAACGTCAGCTAACGTAAGATGTACCTCCAATTAAGGGCTCCTGTCTCCGTGTAAAGAACACCTAATACGTGAACCAAACCTATCACTTCAAAACACGTTTTGGTTCCCCTATTTTCATTCAACAATCAGAAAAATCGATCGGTTTAAGCACGGGCTCGTGTCCCGGTTGTCGCGCGTCTAGGACGTTGGTCTTCGGCAGCCTGCCCGCTGAGATTGTGGTTGAATGTCGCTGGTGACATGGGTATTTGTTGCGACTGCTGTGTGATGGCAGGAAGAGGTCTCTGTGACGAGCCGATCACTCGCCCAGAGGAGTCCTCCCGACTAATGCGTCGATGTGTGTGACGTAGAAACCTCAAGAATGAGGAGGACATGGCCCGCATTGGGCCGCAGTGCTAAGGGGGGTGGAGGTGGAGGGAGCACTGTCAATATTCTGGTAATTCTGATTTACTAGCCGCCACTTTGAGTACAGTAGTATGGCTGCCACGTTTCATGACGTCGCTCTTTTGAATCAGCTATCACTGGTATTCTTTCAGGGGTGTCCGTAGATTTACGTGTCCTCTGGGACCTTGCAGCTTCGCTATGAATTAGGCATATTATGTAGCCTGCAGACGTATTTCGAGCGATCTGCGGTAAACGTCTCAGAACTTTCCGGCATTTTGCCTTGAGCATGAATGATAGAATTAGGTGAAATTCCTCACCAAGATTAAAATGTGCTGTAGGAGGTAATGGAATAAGGAATTTGCCTGTTATTTACGACCGCCCTATCCGATGACCAACTGTCCGTCATTCTCTCCCGTGACCTTACACAATGATTGCTTTACATAATAATCGGTTTTTAAGTAACGAGAGACAAGAAGATGCAAACCGAATTTACTCTAGGTGATCGGATACGGTCACTAAACAATCGGATCGTTTATGAAAGCGGAGGAAATGAACTAAGACGTATATGGAACGCTTTAACCAGTGTAAACATTTATTGACAACAGAAGGACGTTACGCTTAATTAATGCAAATTGTGACCCTTACGTTTACAACAGAATATGGTTATGTTTCACGAAAGTAATTAGTAATCGTTCAGCAATTCTACCCTCACCCTGAATGAGTTTTAATAGTGATATGATGTGTCCACAGAAAACTTCATACATTCTCTTCATCATATACAAGATTGCGGTAAATTTAACGAGTAAAATAATGACCAATAACTAAACACCATTATCACCACCACCACCAAAAAAATCAACAGGCAGTAAATTTTAGTTAAGTGAAAAGGTAAAGATTTCGATAGGAAAGGAAGTCTGTAGGTTAAATATACGGTGCTGTCAGAAGAAGCAGTTCACATATCTGGACCACATTCATCATATTCTTAATAAGTAGGTACATTACGAAACCCCACAGCTTTTCCCTTCCCCCCCCCCCCCATATCGGCCTTTCAACAAAAAGCTTTAGCAGTTTCTGAGATCTTACATAAAATGGACACGTAACCGTTGGCAAGAGCAATATTGATCTTTTAATGTCCGTTTTAACAGAGCAATAAAAGATAGAAGGACGGCAGTTTATGGAGATGATATCTCTCAGAGTTCCGTGTCGAGGTCAAAACAGTGTGTCGGGGAGGGGGAGGGGGTGGATGTCGGACCCAGCAACTCTTTACTACATGGAGCCACGAATTTCTCAGAGGTAGGTAACACTGCGGCAATTGAAATCGTGTCGTTTACGAAAGTAATTTGACACACCAACTACGAAACACTTTTCCGTGTGTAAAGAATGAAAGCGTGTGGCAAGGAGGGTGGATATATAGCTCCACGTATTCTTAACATCCATATTAAATGGAGGTGAGTGATCAGCTTCACGATCCGGCTGCTTTGCCCTTGGGGCAGAGTTAAGATTTCACTGAATTAGATGCTAGTTGGAACCCAGAACCCGTGTAAATTGTTCGAAGAGAAAATCTCTTTTGCCTCTGCCGAGATTTGAATCCCAGATCTTGACACCCATAGCCTCGTCACTATCCTCGCTGCGCTGTACCATGTACCAGGAGTTCCTGTGTCCGAATATAAATCGTAGAGTGTCCGTCCGCTCGGTATATTGGCCAACCATAATGTTTCGTGTCGGGCAAGTAAATTGCTGAGTTCGGTGCGGCTGAATATTTTATTTGTTCTGTGCTGGTACACTGGAAACGTGCTGCCGCTGTCAGCTGGTAGAAGACTCGGTAAACAGTCGTGACTTGGCAAACAGAGTTTACATGTCCAACTGTCTGCGCATTCATTCATTCATTTAGTCATCCATTCATTCCTCCATTCACCGAGTTTTGTGATTTATTTCTTTGGTGACCGTTTCTTTTTCGGAGATCCTACGAAGCCCAAAGCTGGTCGACATAATTTTTAAAATTCATTTCCCATGCCTATCAAAGCAAATCGCATTACTGCTACAGACCATACTGAATGGTGTTTAGATATTTCTGCTAAAATGATAAGACTGAAATTTGTAGCAAATCTGTGTCCATATAATAAGACTGAAATATCTTGGCCAATTCCTTCTAGTTTTTAGCCAAAGCACAAGATGTAGGAAGCTGGTTGTACTTCCATTATCACGTAGAACATCTGAGAACACGGGAAATAAATTAATTCACTCCATTAGACCCAGCAGAATAGGTGTGCAATTTTTAACCTGATAGCAGGAGCAAAACCAGCTCCAGAAAATTATTTTAGCCAAAGGCGAGACGACGGAAAAGGGTTTTAAGAATCTTGTTTATTTCCCCAGAAATGGGTCATTCTTTAACCATAACGTATGTTTTCATTCACCTAAACACCACACCCAGAAGGCGTATCGGGAGTTTAGTTTACGCACAATTAATTTCTAACGTCAGCACCGAAATTAAGACAGAAAAAGGGCTGCCGAGAGCGAGTTTGGGCCCCGGTGAAGAAAATTTTACCGATCTCAGCAAAAGCGGAACGGCTACAAATCTTTACACTAAATCGGAAAGACTGTCAGTTGCAGAGTGACTTGGGCTTGGTCTGGAAGGGTTAACTTGTGCAATCCTCAAATAATGAAAAACAAAAACATAGACAACATTGTCAGAGTCCGGAACCAAGTAATTAGTACCGGTTTCCCCCACCCACTCCCGTCTCATCTGCACTGGATGGAACGACAGACAGAACTAAGATCCTGTCAAATTTTGTTCTGGCAGGTTATTTCTCTCGTGCTGTTATTGAGATCTGATGACAAAGAATCACTAAAGTCGAAACCAACTCGACCACTGCAAAGAGCTTTAGTGAACACGAATAAGTAAAACAAAAACACACACTGTTTCATAAGATTCAAAACGTAATATAAGCTAGAGTATTTTTGAGAGTAACCGCACACAAAATTAGGGGTCTCCTAATTATAAGAAAGACCTTAGAGCATTTCCCCAGTAAAATGTTAGGATACATCACTTCCGAGTAAATAGTGACTAATAAGACATAACGTAGCGCTGTTCTTTCTCTCTCTGTAGGTCATTTATACGTATTATTTTTACTTTCACATCTGCCTCTCTTAATGTTTTATTAGATATTCTAAATTTTCTTACATTTTTCTTTAAATATCCTTGTGGAGAAAAGAGGTCACCTTATATTCGTGGTCGCTTTATATTTGCGCGTATGGTGTGTGTCAAAAAGCTTCGCACCATACCGTCAACATACGAGGATGAGTCAAATGAAAACCTTAAATATTTACGCGTTAAATAGTGTAAACTTTTAAGGTTTTCATTTGACTCTCCCTCCTATTTCGACCATACCTTTGTCACAAGGAATCGCTTTATATCAACAACTGGCACATTAAACTAACTGGTGTTTCATGCAGATACAATTACAATAATGTACAAACCTGTGACATTATTAATATAACATACCGTGTATTGCAGAGCTTTTTACTTCATATATAATCCATATAAAAACCAGAAATTGACTGGAATTTTCGGATATCCTAGCAGAGAAATTGGATGTTTCTAATTTGTGTTAACATTGTTGTCATTAGTGACGGTGTTGACATGCGAATTGGTTAATCGCTGTAACCATACGTTACTTGTAGATAAACAGTTCCTTCTGATGCTGATCATGTCGATGGCCGAAGCGTGTACAGGATGTGGTGTGATTCTGCTTCATGGACCAATATATAACAGAGCTGACTGTTGATATTTTGTATTTTATTTTCCGTAAACAGCAACGCGACATTGTAGATAAGAAAATAAAGAAAAGGTGGGGAAATTTACTTCCAACCAAATAGTTTTTTTGATACTATATGTATGTATATATATATATATATATATATATATATATATATAAATATAGATAGGCTATGTGTGT
>Ga0123357_10008822_pt1 | contig 12654 bp, 4 predicted proteins | sample TergutEmb28metaG_FD_89873 | JGI IMG/M metagenome (GOLD analysis project Ga0123357, IMG submission 89873) | Embiratermes neotenicus P4 segment gut microbial communities from Petit-Saut dam, French Guiana - Emb289 P4 | ecosystem: Host-associated > Arthropoda: Insects > Digestive system > Gut ... | reverse complement strand
TACAAGGTGGTTCAAATATGACCGGGACTGATGTCGCCAGATTTACACACAAATCAGTCCTGGTCATATTTGAACCACCTTGTACATACAATGGTATCCATATAAATTATTAGGGTCAGGTTAGTTTATTTCATCATGAACACTGATAGGCTAAATTCATAAAGTTCACTGTTTGGCAAAAATGATCAATAATGCACAAATATTACGCCTGGAGACAGGGCAGCCTGACTGTGGACTCTGTGGTACTTTTAAGTACCTCCAGGCAAATGCCATTAGCATAATTCAAATATGGCGAGGATCACTCCGTTTCCAATTCATTATTCACATAGTCTCCCTACCCAGTCTATGTTATCTGAACCATTAATTATCATTAAATACAACAGGAACAAAACCAAATAACTGTGCAAAACAGTTCCAGTTAATATTTCTGAACAAACCTGACATCACACACATCAAATTCTTTTGTACCTCCAGTTCCTTCATTTCTCTGTATCTGGCCTAGCTAATATATCACCGTCACCAATGTTTGGTAATACACCATGTGATTTATGACCATTTTTGTTTGTAGCCATTTCTTATTGTGGATATGTCTACTGTTCCGGTGTCATTTGGCAATGTTGATTATATAAAATGATCAATATGTGGCTCAAATGCAGGAAATAAAATCAAATAAGTGTGATGTCACATCCTTCCAAACTTCTGATATGGCTTCCACTTTCAGTTAACAGGTTTATATATTCATTCATATAGTCATAGTAGATACATAATAATGGTTTGTCAGTTTAATATATCAAAAACATATATGGAGATCAGGAGCTTACACTAGCTGAATATAAAATAACCCCTACCTTTCCCAAGAAACGTTGCCAACATTTCATTTATAGACAGAGAAAAATACCACTGTAGTGGCATCATAATTTACAGATTTGCTTTTGTATTTTAAGATGGTAACCTATTATTTGTTATATGTAATAATGGAATTATTCGTGGTGAGAGGTTATGCATGTGTATACATCAGAAACAAAACACTTTTGTACTTAAAACATAAGTGTAATAACTGAGCAAGGGTTGCACTGTGTAACTAATGTATTAAACTCAGCAACATAATGAATTATGAAAATTCTGTGTACCAAAAAATATTGTGCTGACATATAGGAACTATCTTCATCTGTAGCTATTAGGAAGCATGCATAGTTTAGTTCAGCTTGACTCTGCCACTTATTAAAGTTATTAAAATTGAACTTCTGAATTCCACATTTAATCTTCAACAATGTCAAAACTATCTCATCAGTTTTGTGGCATGCATGCTGTAATATTCTTTAACTTGAAAGTCAAGATAAGAATACGCACAATCTTCAAATGCCATTCACATGGACTTCAAATAATCAATTTCTGATAGAGGGTAGAAAAAGTAAAGTTAGTCACATCATGAAGACATAACAGGGAATAAAAATGGCGCTCAATTTATTCCTTATCTGACCCTAGATGGAAGTGAGTGATTACTTTAGCACTGGATGTTCTAACATTGGTTTAACAGTTCCCATTTTCGGACAGGAAGGCCCACAGAGTGTCTGAATGTGGTGACAAATAAAAGAACCCCTGCTTCTGCCAGGAATCAAACCTGGTTATTCTTGCAGTGCTTGAATATGTAAACTCAGTTATATACTATGGCTTAGAGACTGCAAAAAGAAATGAATTATGCTAACTATAATAAAATGAAACTTTCTGTCCAGTATAGCTTCAACTTTCACAGTGGATAAACCTTATTACAAACGGGGCTGTATTCTGTGATGCTCCATCAGGAAATATTAACTGCTTTATGAGTGGTAAAACAGAAAAATTTATGAGATTGATACAGACATCCAGGAGAACTTGCTCTGTGGTCCAGCTGGTCAGAACACAAATCAAGTTAGAAGGGAATTAGGTTCAAGTTTGTCATTAATGACAAAATTTTCATGTTGACCTTTGAGGTTCTTACAGCGGTGCTGATGAATATTTAGGTCTTCTGGGATACGATACAATGCAGATTTGAAATGGGTCATGCCAGGCCTCAGGTAGTAAGTTGCTGGCATCTCACAATAGATGCCTAGGTTGAATGCCAAGCAATCAAAGTGGGATATTGTAGTGGACAAAGTGGCACTGGTACAGGTTGTAATCAATGTACGTCAGTTTTTTCCCTGTCAGTATCATTCCACCAATGGTCTATACTCATTCATTCATCTATACCAGTGCCATATAATCTTAGAAGCTTGACAGCATAATTACATAACACACACACAAAAAAAAAAGTCACAAAAAGTTTCTAATGTTGTGGAAGACCTTGCTCTTTACATCTTCAAGGTCTAAGCACTCTAAGATAAAGGTAGCACACACCTACTAAATATTGGTAATGACTCACCAACTAACAAACAGTCATATCCCAAATAATCAATTTCAATTTTATAAAATTATCTTTCTTATCAAAGTGACGTTCCATTTTCTGGAGTTATCCTAAACTTGACACCTTGACCTGAGTTATGAGTTAATATGAGTATGCACAACTGTTGTAGAAGCATCAAATAGTTATAACTGCCTAACAGTCATAGATCCTATGACCAAATGTCTTTTTTTCTTGTTGCTATTAACTAGTGCTATCAAATGTTGATACTGTATAGTGCTGATGATAGAGAAATATATGAGCAAGGGACACTGGTGGAATTGTAATGACACTGGAAACTTAAGTACACAGATGAAAACCTACCTCAGTGCTTTCATATGGTCTATTCCCATTGGTGTAACATTCACAATATGTATTGATATTTACAATCACACACAACACACTCCTTGTGATCATGTATTATCTGGCCAGACAATAAGCGATAGCAAGGACAGACAATAAACGATCATAAGGAGTGTGTTGTGTGGAAATGGAAATACCGATACACATTACCTCAGTGCCACTTTGTTCCCCACAGTTCCCACATGGAATGGCCTGGGATGGAAGGACAACCCTTGGTAACATACCAGTGACTAAATTCCTGAGCCATGGCACAGTCCTAGGAAATATATTAGTGTAGCAACTTACTTCTTTTAACCTCAGAATACAGCAAAGTGCCTGCCATTAAATGATAACACATTATATGAATGAACCTGCACAGAAATGTATATTATTGTGAAGTGGAACCACCCCTACAAAGCAATTATTTCTAATATACCATAAATGAAATATATGATTTAATATACACATATTACACACTTATCTCCAAAAATAATCTATAATGCTTCATTCCTTCTTATTGACAGAATTTAACATATCAGTGTTGTACTCCTGTGGCAGTGAATGGAAGGGTTAAGACTTTAATTTGATGCACCATTCCCTATGTGAAAAATAAATTACTGCAGGTATTTTTCTGTGGTATTCTTCCATAGTAAATATATAAGGACCTGTACAAATTGGTTACAATTAAGGATGTTTTAATATTTTTCAATCTAGCATGCTGTAGAGTTCCTACTGTAAAGGTTATAGCACTAAATACAAATTAAGATTCAGAATAACAATTGAAACATGTCAGAGTTATGATAAATTGTGTGTAAAAAATACAATTTTAACACAAGTACATTTATTGGTTTTATTGTGTGAATTCAGAATAACCTTTCTACAGGTTTACTGAACTGCATAATCACTTATAGTAATCACAGAAGGGAATGAAAGTCATATGGTTGAATACTGCCAACAAAAGGATTAGGCTTATCTGATAACAACACCCATCAATATTATTGTTGTCAGGTTATATAAGTTTCCAGCAGGTGGTGCTCATTAGTAGCTATATGAACCTTATACAGTCACCCTAAAGATGGAAGCAGCGCATTCCTCTGAAACTTTGGAACAAACTTATTATCCCACATGGTGTAATAACCCAAATAACCATCACTGTGCTCTTTCAAAGCTGTTTACAGTAGTACGCATAATTTCAGTCTGAAAACAAGTAAAACATTTTCTTTCCTGTTCAAAGCTGTATACTTGATGTTACTTCATAGCAGTCAAAGTACATGTACTTTCAATTCTGCAAGTATCATGCAAGTGTAAACTGTTCACGATAAGGATGAAACAATGTAAAATGAGTTCCTTAACTTCATTCTGGTAATGTTCAATGTACGCATATAAATAACAAAGACAAAGTTTTACAGTGGGACTGAATATGAAACAATATATCATATGTACTACACATAAAGGAAAGACTACAAATGAAGAAATGCATATGATGCAGATTTCCTCTTACCAGTCTTGTTAAGTTACATGGGAAAAGAATTTGATCCCACCAACCATATCAGACCCTTCCTGAGACAACAATGGAGACATAGGACTTGCAGATATATTGTCTAAGGGGAACACAGAGCAAGACTCCAGTGATCTTCTGTTAAAACAAGCAATGTTGTATTTTTGTATGTTTGACATTTTGGTCTTTTCAAGTGACACATCTCCGCTGCACTCCAATCAATAGATGTATTCATTTATTATAGTCATACACAACACAATCAAAAAAATGATCTAGGTTACCAGTTTCGGTCTACATACAGGCCATCATCAGGCCTATATGCTATCTAAAACAATAGTCCTTATATTGACCTGGAATAGAGATCTCATTCCCTTTACACAAATGTATTAAAATTCTTAAAAAATGGCAAAAATTTGTGTGAAGAAACAAATCTATATTAAAATCAAGAATATTTTAAAGAAGAATTTTAATAAAGAAGGCAGGCAGTTTACAACATTCTATGTGGTGTATAGTGCAAACTTCAGTCTCCGTTTCCACTGTCTCAGAATTGATAATGTACGTGAAGGCGACCCAGTGTTCCAGGGAATTTGAATATGTTTAAATGTGTGGGAACATTCGTTTTTCTTTTACATTTTCCAGTGTTTTACTGGTGTTTCCTTCATGGAGACTATTTAACACCCTGTGAAGCTGTATTGTCATGTATTATTGCCTACTGTATAATCATTGAATATATCTATTGATCGGAGTACAATTGGGATGTGTCACTTACAGATTCAACAATTTACCATCTCTGTTACCTCCCTACTTATTCGCCTTAGTGATTTCTATGACAGAAACTCTCTTCATGGAATTGTCTTTACAGACAAAGGCAGAAGAGTTTCTGATGGATGTGGTGGGTTTGATCTAATTCTTCTAAATGCAAAGACATACCAGTACTGACTGCCTGCAACCTCATCTACTCTCAACCTTATTTCTCCAGTCCACATTCAGTTGTTTGCAATTCCAGATATACATATAGTGACTACTATGTTTAAGTATTTGGATTATTTCACTACCTATAGTGACATCCTGACATCTCAAATGGACCATCAGAACAGCTGACTTGGGGAGTGTCTCAGCCATTATCTTTTGAGGATCAGAAACTTCCATCCATTGAGTCCATTGAGAAATACTTAAAACTCCCTGCTGATGTATTTCATGCCACATCCCTGAAGAGGATACTGGCACCCACCTACAAGACTACGAACTGTTATAATCCAAAATAGCACAATTTAAATTTTCACTGCTGTGACAACCCCAGAACTCAAGGTTATGTTATTTCTTGTGAATCTACATAAATACATTCTTCTTGCAAACACAGTTTAAATTATACCAGAAACATGGGACAGGAACTTTAAGAACGTGACAGTAAGGCATTTCAGTAAACCATTTGTTCCTTTTACCCATCACTTGCTTCAGGTTAACAGTTTCCTAGATTCCTAACTCCTCTACTTAGTGCTCACTCTACCCTAAATTTATGCCTACAAAGATCCAAAAGAAGAGAAGATAAGTTTAATGCAAATTTGTGGTGAAATATGCATTTATAATATACAAGTATGGAAATGTATTCCATATAGTTATTGAAATAAAAAACACACACATACTGTCTTCTCAAAGCCATTCTATTTGGATATGTGCAATATAAGTCTCTGTTCATAATTCACAATAAAAACAAAGTAAATCAAAAGGATAAATACAAAGAACTAACATACATTTGGATACCATCAAATCCTGATTTTATTTCTAAGATACAGCATGTCAAATGTAAAAAATTAATTTGCATGTACAGTGCTTCTATCTGCATTCTCATTTACTTGCACTTTCTCAAGAACATGTGCAACAGTAGACTAAACTGAAAAACGTAATGAGACAAGAAAATAAAACCAGTACTTCTTCTTGCTATGCCCATCAGAAATCTAAAGAGCTAAATCCAGGACACAAAACAGAAACTTCATTACATGTTGCACAGACTGGAGGTCAAATGATAATATGCATGATTACAGGTTTCTGCCACAAAGTAGATGAGATGTGTTCTTCTGGGACATTACACTGTGTATAGTGGTAATTCCTTACCTATTACCATTATACACTGCATAATATCGCAGAAGAGCATAGATCGCAAATGACAGTATGTTTGAAATGCACATATTTATGCATAATGCAAAACAATGTAATGGACTTTTCTAAGGCAATTGACCATATAAGTTTGGAAAAAAAGTAAGCATTTCAGACTGTCTATAGAACAGCAGGATTTTACTCCAATTTGAGATGCATCTGACCACGCATGAAGACTTCACTGCTTAATAGTGTGTAAAAACTTCAATTTTGTGTAGTGTCACACAAGTCATAATTCTCTGTGACATATGCATAATTTAAATTCCTTTTTTATAAATCATTATTTTTATATAAAATCTTTTATTGACAAAGTTACAGGAAGCCTACTGAAATAAAAATTGTCCTATTCTTGATTTTGCTTAGCCATAGTAAATTACATGTCAAATGAACACATCTCAATAAGCACCTGTATGGTATATTTTCCCTCTTATGAGAAGTGACAATGGCTGTGCCATACTTCATGTGGTTACTCATGAGTTTCTTACTGCACTGGCATGGGATCATTCCCAGGGCAGTCCACGTAGGATTTGTAGTGGGCAAAACTGAACTTGGACAGGTTTCCTCCAACTACTACTACTACTAATCATCATCTGTAACGAGTTTGGCTTTGATAGACCTGTCAGCACCTACTACTACTCACTGAGAACTCTGCGGGGCCTGGTGTTCATCCCCCAGATATTACAGGAATGATTACTAGTACTCATTCCTCTAATATCTGGAGATTGAACAACAGGCCCAGCAGAGGCCTCAGTTCCACAGAGATATGGTAGCAGCCTAACCTATGAGAATAGTGGGAAGTGAGAGGAGCAAGCAGTGCTCACCCTACCTGGGACAAAACAAGTTAAGACATGAAAACACAGTGCAACAATTCTTGTGTAATCATTTGTTTTTTCATTACATTTCTCGACTTATAAGAAGACACAACACAAAACCCTTTTTTATGAATTATATACAAAATCACAAGACTTACAAAAAAGGGTAATGGCCATAAAATCTGTTCCATTCTTCTCTATATTTTCTTTCAACATGTTTCACTCTCACAAATAATTAGCATATTACACTTTAAGATGCATGGAGTGTATTTTTTAAGAGCATTACTTAATGATGATGTCAACTGCTACAGTTATATAGCACTCATCATAAATAAATGTATGAATGTGTATGGAATGTTGTAGGTGTAATGATCCTGCCAGCATACAAATAGGATTACTTGGAGGTGGAACCTGCCCTATTGCCATTCTGTCCACCACAAACTCCACACAAACTGGCAATGGATTGAAACCAGGCCTCCATGGTGAAAGGCTGGTGATTAACCACCTGAGCCATGACACAGCCACTCAGATGCATAAAGAAATGCATGTAGTTCTTCACACAAAGTGTCCAATTTCAACCAAAATTGGAGCATGTTGAAAATTTCAATGAAACCCCCACTATCAAATTTCATTAAGGTAAAGGATTTTCAAGTTTCTACATGTGGACAGATGGACGGACAGACATGGTGTAGAAAAATTGACATAATTTTGTTACCTTTCCATTCTGCATGTTGGGAAGAAGACAAAAGATCATGAATAAATACCCTTCCCCTGAGCACAAAAATGTTATTGTAACATGTCTGACCATAGCCGGGTGTAGCTGACCATAGCTGGTTGGTTGGTTTCACTTATTTTGCATTCACACAGGTAATCAATAAGAAAATTTATCTATCAAAAAAAGCTAACATCATTCAGTTCTTTGAGACTCAACAATTATGTTCAGAATACACATACACCCACATCACATAAAGAAAATAAATTCTGTGCTTCAGCAGTACATTTATCTAAGACATGAAAGGGTAAAAGTAATCAGTAACAAACTAACTTTAAGAACTCAGGTTTAAATATGGAAAAACAGACCTAGAGGAAAAATATTTAAGTCAATGCAGTACAGAAATGTAATGTATGAAACTTTAACCAGCTTGCCTCAAAATCTTCAGTAATAAAGATATGGTTTGGGGGGCATATTCCACGACTTTTAATACATTCTATATGTTTTTAAACATTTCTACAATAGAAATGTTAACTTGAGCTTATAGTACCAAAAGATTCTTTGAATGAATACACTTCTGCACATCCACTACATTATAGCATCAAACAATAAATTTCTGGGACAGATACAATAGTGCGGGTATGGTTCTACACATAAATCAACTGTAGCTACTGCATGTTATATGTTATTATCACCAGGGATTACTGAAAAGAAGGTCCTAGCTCCATCAATTCATCTGTAGCAACCCCACGTGTTAGGTGTACTTTTTTTGTTCAAACAAACAGTCAGCAAACACCAATTTATTTAAAATTTGGGAAAACAGCTACAGAAACATATAAATTCCTTGGAACTGTTTATGGAAATTGAAGCCATATCTTGTTCATGCTTCCTCAAATGATTAAAAAAGATTCAGAGATGGACGTGAAGATGTTACAGAGGGTCAAAGGAAAGGGTGGCTGTCAACTCTAGAAATCTACACACAGTCACAAAACTTTGTGAAATGGTGGGCAGGTACTATTGTATGACCATACAATCAACAAGAAGATCAACTTCACATTAACTGGAAGACAATTCAACAGATATTTCATGAAGATTTTTGAAAGAAGAACTGTGCCAGGTCTGGAGCATAAGTACAGGATATTTCTCATTAATGCCTAAAGTGGCAGCCACACACATCTGCACATTATAGGGTACAAGTATAAAAATTTTCATCACAAAACCCAAACATCTTCAATGCTTTGCATGATGCTGTATGTAATACTACTTAATACTGATTTAAGAGATTAGATTTTCAGAAGAAAAGAATGAAGGACTTGTAGTGCTGCTGCGTCTGTCAATGCTATGTTTCTGGCTGAAGTGAAACGTTATGGGACAAAAATAATTTAACTTCATATATGTGGGGAGAAAAATGTTCTGAAATTAAATTTGAAAGAATTTCACATCTTGGATTAACATTTTTAAGGATCAAAGTAGTACAAAAATTATGAATAACTAACAATACATATCTCAGGTAAGCCTAACTCTGGAGATTGATAACACTTTAGTCAAAATTAATAGCATTTTACTAGATATCCATCTGCCACACATGCACACACACACACACACACACACACACACTCTTCCTCTCTCTCTCTCTCTGCACTTTTTACATTAAATTTTAGTCTTACACATTTACAATACTAAGGGTATGATTTCAGGAGTAAAGTTGTAACATCCTTTCAAACAGTTTGTTTTTAAAGTAATGTATATTTTTCTACATCTTAGACATTTTATGCTACTACTTTCAAAACAAGCTAAGTAAAATCAATTTATTTACACTTGTTTGATGCTTACAACAAAGTACAGCCTCAAACCAAATTGTCAAAAGTATAGTCAGCTTATAAAACATTAAGCAGAAAAAAATATATGGCATACATTTTATTTTAAATGGACCAATACTAACTTGTACTAAAAACCGAAACGTAAAGTTGTTGCTGTACATGCCCTGAAGGTATACAAGGGGTATAGAGGTATAGCCCCATCCATTCTTAACCTCGGCACTAGGTGGAGGTAAGCAGTCATTCTCATGCCCCTGCCACTTTATCCCTAGGGAAAAAGAGTCCCTGGTAATTACTGATTAGGTGGCTCAGTGGGCACCAGACCCAGTATAGGTGTTGTGGAGAAAACAAAAAATCTCTTGCCCCCTAAAGGGATTTGACCTCCAATAAGATTAACTTACTACAACTATCTGATACACTACATATTTCAGAGTCCTTTAATAATAATGTTCACATCACCCTGTAAGTATATGCAAAAGTCTGCCTCCATCATGGGTGTCTAATTAAATATCATAGCTATTAGAAGTTTTACATCTAAGAATGCAATATATTACAACACAATAAAATCTAATATTCCTTCATTTAATAGTTTCTGAAGTATGATATTAATCATACAGGACATAAAAAAAACTAGAAGCTAATAAACAGGCTTCCATACTTTATATTTATAGACAACAATAACATATGCAAGATGTAAAACCCACAATAGATTTTGTACTTAATAAGACATTCCTGAACACGGCAAAATTCTGCTGAAGCTTGTATGATGGCATGAACACTTTAATTAAATAAATTTGTAATATCAGCTGTATCTGATATTATATATGAATGAAAAATATGCCAATAATAATGGTGCCTTAGCAAAAAAAGTACAAAATATTTCATCTTTTAAATAATTAAAGATACCTTTCAAGTAGTATGGAACATTCAGGTTCACATGTATAGTATACTGTACTACAGTGTAAGAACCCAGCATAATGGAGTACAACTGACTTCAAAGAAAAGAAATGAAAGCATATAATGAAACAAATCACAATTATAAATAAACATAATTTACATCTTTCTAAGAAATAAAGGGAGTGATATTGCTACCATTGTTGTTGTTTCTGCTTGTGTATTTTTTAAAATAGCATTGTATTTGAACTTCATTCAGTGCCTGATTCGAAATGCAGATTTACAAAATTTACTACAATATGAAACATGGCACCATCTTAGATCCCAGGTACAAAACAAAGAGAAGCCAATCTTGAGCAGACAGCTTGTTGATGAAGAACTGATGAAGACCTAATAAAGTACCACAATAATAAGTTACACACATGCAGCATAACAATGTATACAGCTGAAAATCCCACTAGTAGCAATTTACTTATATTAGTGTTAAGGAACACCTTTAACTTATACCAAGACCGACCATGCTATGGTTCAGTGATGTCTTCTTTTTCTTCAAACAATGTCCAGCAGAGTACACAATAAATTTCTTGCCAAATGTCACTTGCATCCAATCTACCACCAATCAATCACTATTGGTCATTACTGTTGTTGCTGTGAACCTATCAAAAAGAATGTGTAGTGGAAAATGGACAAGCCCTCCTTAATCATTATCCTACCTTGGTGGGTATTTAAATTTTAGCACATGGTTTATGGAGAATGTGTCATTTGAAAAGGAAAAGATAAAATTTTGAAACAAACAGCATTTTGTGGAAATAAAACAGTGATTCCCTTTTTGTCTAAACATAGAAAAGAAATTCTAGGGGTGTTATCCTACCAGATGAATTTGCAGGTCTTCTAGAGCTAATGCTAGCAAGAATTTTAACATAAACAGAACAACTTTTTGAGGCTGTATACTGTTACAAATGCATTAAAAGTGTCTGATGGTACATTCATACAAGACCTTACATTGGATCTGCTGTCAGTCTGTAAGAAACTACTCTGTTATTTGCATGTTTGCACATCCTCAGTTATTGTCAGAAGGGAACATATTAACACGAGGGGCCAAGGATGCATGAGGGTTTGGTATATTTGGAATGTGATGTGGGGGTTGATTGCCAGGTGGGTGGAGTGAAGTGTGACCTCCTGTTAAACATGAAGGCAGAAGATTGCGACCTGCACTCTGTCCTGGGCCAAGCCCACCTCCTAAAGTAGTCATATCTGATAAGAGACGATGCTGATTTTCTAAAACTGCTGAAATGGGGACCATTTTTGCAACATTACTTTCCATTCCAGAACTTTCAATCATGTCACTATCCATAACTTTCCCTCCAAAGATCATGTGATGCCAGCTCTGTTGATGCTGATTGGTTTCAGTCCTTAAAGCTGTCAGTGGATGATGGTGAGGAGAAGTCGTATTACCAAGTGTTTTGCTGTCATTTTCTGAACCATGGAGGTGAGACTGAAGGAGGAGATGTCCATCACTAGTGCCTCTTCGCCGAGCGACATCAGTTGGTAAGGGTGGATTTGGTTGATGGAGAGACAGCTGACCAGCACCCAGTGAAGCATTTGATGAAGATGGTGGTTGCTGATTCAGCTCATTGGTGATGAGATGGCCAACCCATTTACGACTGTCATCAGAATCACTGATTTTGTTGTGGCTTAATGCAAGATGATCTTCAAGTTTGGGCTTACGATCAAAACCTGCACCGCACAGTTGGCATCTAAAAATTGTCAAAAACAGACCTCATTCTAGAAAAATACTACTTCTTGAGTTACATGCATTGTTACCTGTGGCCAAATGTAAAAATTATCTTTTGAATACCCACCTTAAAATTCCTCCTAAAATCAGAATAGTCCAGTGATACTATGACAACTAAAATGGAAAGTTCATTCTGTATCATACAATGAAGGCACCCGGGGGGGGGGGGGGGGGTTTACAAACCCATTTGATATTTGTGGGACACGCCCGCGCG
>Ga0123357_10008821_pt1 | contig 12655 bp, 11 predicted proteins | sample TergutEmb28metaG_FD_89873 | JGI IMG/M metagenome (GOLD analysis project Ga0123357, IMG submission 89873) | Embiratermes neotenicus P4 segment gut microbial communities from Petit-Saut dam, French Guiana - Emb289 P4 | ecosystem: Host-associated > Arthropoda: Insects > Digestive system > Gut ... | reverse complement strand
TGAGCAGTGGGGATCACCGCTGGTTCAAGAGAAGTACCAGGAAGAAAAGGCCTGTGACAAGAGACATCCATATCGTATAATAATAATAATAATAATAATAATAGTAATAATAATAAACTGCAATTGGGTTGTCACCCGGTGGCAGTGGTTATTTTATATGTATACAAAATATGAAATTAGTTACTAATAAATTTAAGTCTGGAGGGCTACATGAGAAGCATGTAGTAGCAACTTGGAATCTTGGGAACCATTTCAGCATTTGCTTATAGACACAGGGAAATCAAGAGAAACCTGTGTCGAGCTGGCCGGTCGCAGGACCTTCCGAATACTGAGTTCTAGCCAGCAGTCCTGCATCTAAAGTAAAAATAGCAATACACACATAGTGCAGCAAATACACATAAGATGACAACAATACACAAGACAACTAACAACAACACACACAAGACATCTTAAAATACAGCGTGTACAAAAGGTAAACAACACCAATGTAAGAAAGTATATAAATTGATTTAAAATATAAATTAATAAAATAAATAAATAAATACACTTTATGTATAAATCCAACGAAATTCAGGGCAAATTGAAAACAGTAAAAACAAGTTACGGCTTTGAATCCTTTCCTTTTCACGAATATATGAGAGTTTTACTCCAATTACAAAATGTAATCACTAGTAAAAACATCGATCGTCGATTTAAATGACTCCCACAAAATCTGACCAGCATTTTCTGTATGACGTTGAATAGGGTGTTTCTGAAATGGATTATCATATAGTCTGTGGGCACACTAAGTCAGTTGAATCCAGTGCATACCATTCGAGCATGACGCGCCTCGCAAACGCTGACCAACGTCCTGTGCAAGTGTAGTTCTTCTCTGCATTTTTCAAGCGACACGGGTGTGTCTGCTCTACAGCATCTTGGCATCATCCCTAGTGGCATCTCAGTGAGTCAGATTCTATCTATTCCTGGCGTGAAGTTGATAGCACCCGATACCCGTTGTGAAACACATGCAAATGTAGTGATAAGAAACTTTTCTTAAATAAGCAGGTTATGTGCTGATATTCTTGAATTGTCCTGTATAATTGTGCAACATACACTGTGAATCTGATGTTGCACTGGGAACTAAATATGCCGGGATGCTCTTCTGTACGACTGTTGTCACGTGTGAGGATTCGTACTCGTAGAGACCCTACAGAAGTCTAAACAGATTTGTGTCTTGTGGAAATCTTCGACTCGACTTGACTGACGTAGGTTACTCGAGAAGCTGAACATATCTCTCGCGCATCCTGAGGCTGTATCTTTGCGCATGTGCAATGACTTCCTCTATCAACTGAGAAGCCACAGACGCCATTTCGTGAAATTCGTATTATGTTTATGTTTGTTCCTGTGTGTTAAACATGTTTAAGACAATTGAAGAGGCCTCCGTCTGTGAAATACGGTCTGTAATTCGTTTTTTGAACCTTAGGAATATGCTACCAAGTGAGATTCATCACCAGATCTGTCAAGTGTATGGTGACAATGCGATGAGTGATGGGATGGTGAGGAAATGGGTTCGGATGTTCAATGAAAGACGAGAGAACGTGCACGATGAGGCGCGAAGTGGGCGTCCATCTTTGGTGAATGATTATTTGGTGCGAAACATCAACGAAAGAGTACGTGACGACAGACGTTTCACAATTTCTTGTCTGTCCCCGCACTTTTCTCAGATTTCAAGGACTCTACTCTATGACAATGTCAGTAGTCATTTGGGTTATCGGCGGCCACATTCTATGAGGAGGGTATACAAAAACTTGTGCCCCGCTACGATAAGTGCCTCAATAATGGCGGCGAATATGTGGAAAAATAGTTTGAAGAGTATAGAATCTGATAACAATAAAATTTTATACGAAACCATATTCGATATTTTTTACAACGAAACGGTACTTACTTTCTGAATAAGCCTCGAAATAATGTGAACGAGGTAAGTTACAGAGGGGTGCTCTTTGCACCCTACCTGGGCCCTGCTTTTCAGCGCTGAATTCGATCCCACCAAATTCGATTTACTTAGTCCGCCGGCAAACTAAATGCTAATTTCTTTCATAAATAGCTTTTTCGCTTTTCAGTACACCTCATTTATATAACCGAAAGCTCTTTACAAGGTATTGCGTTTTGTAATGTGTGAAAAACTGCTTTTGTTGAAATTAAATGTAAATAAGTAATTTATTTACTGAAATAATGACCGACACATGCCGGTCCCAGTGGCTACGCAGTCTAAGGCGTAGGTCTGTGGCTGCTCGCCTGCTGCGATTGTGGGTTCGTATCCCATCGGGGGCATGGATGTTTGTTGTGAGTGTTGTGTGTTGTCAGGTAGAGGTCTCTGTGACGAGCTGATCACTAGTCCAGAGGAGTCCTACCGATTGTGGCGCGTCGTTGTGTGTGATCTAGAAACCACATGAATGAGGAGGCCTTGGCCCACTGGGGGGCTGTCGTGCCAAAAACAAAACAAAACAAATGACATACTGAGTATTTAAATTATGATTTTTTTTTGTAATTAAACTTTTTCATTTGATAACAACGTGCTGAATATCCCCGAAACTGGTTTCTTCTAGACAAGATACATGAAATAAAACCTTACTTACTCTAGCGACAGGGATGTCGAAATCGAGTGTGTAGCAATCATACTGTGTGTATGTATGTGCGCGCGCGCGTGCTTGCGTGCGTGTGTGCGTGTGTGTGTTTGTGTGCGTGTGTGCGTGTGTGCGTGTGTGTGTCTGTGTCTGTGTGTGCGTGCGCGCGTGGTGCGTTTGTGCGTGTGTGTAATAAGCTGAGCAGCATGGTGTAGGAAACTGCCCGTTCCTTTATTACTGCTTCCAGAGCGGAACCGCACGTTGGACGCCGAAGCAATATTGATGAAAATTGAAGTGAATGAATGGCACATTAGGTTCATTTTGTCATACCGATGAACGGAACTTTATCAACTGTGTTTCCTTTGCCTATGCTGTAATTGTTTCTGAAAGGGTTTACTATTCATTTTCAAAGGTTAAAGGTTTTATCGCCAACAGCAACACCGAAAGCCGTATTCTAGTACCTCCAGACGCTGCCTTTTCGTGTGCTGAATCGAGATGTTCTACCACGGTAGTCACAAGTCATTTAGCTTACATGCTGTCGTGAGCTGCTGTATATCCCCTTTGCTTTTGTATTGTGTACCCAGTAGTATAAATGTCACACGCTACGTAATGTTTTGATATTCTTGTTCCTGATCTGACAAGACTTATGGAAACTGCAGCACGTTTATGAATTGGCTTTGACATAAAATATAGGTATTGTAGAGGTGAACGTTAATTGTTTAAGTCGTGCTCTGTAAAGTAGTGCACAGTATTTACCAAGGTGCTCTTTATTTTCAAAATATCACCCGGTTTCACCGTACACACCTAAACGTAATTTCATTTACGTCTTTAAAATACGTACGGCTTTCCATTTCGATTTTCATGAAATTCGCAAATATTCAACACAATTATTTGCAGATATCTTGTGTCGAATTTCACCCAACTCGCACAAGATGTGTGAAATATAGGGAAGAAGGGGGGGGGGGGGTAGCTCAGTCGGTATAGCGACTGACTACGGGCTAGACGGTCCGGGATCGAATTCCGGTGGGGATGAGATTTTCCGCGCGTCCAGACCGGCCCTGGGGTCCACCCAGCCTCCTGTACAATGGGTACCGGGTCTTTCTCGGGGGTAAATTGCGGCCGGGGCGTGCTGCTGACCATTCAATCCCTTCTAGTGCCGCGGTCATGGAAGAGTAGAGATATACCTCTACCCACCCTCTCGGCCACACCGGGTCTGTAACGGGATCACTTTACCTTTATATATATATATATATACATTTAATGGTTTCCGTGTTTCTTTATGTTTTTTTAAAAAAATATTGGTATAATTAATTATCATAATAAATTATAGTTTTATGGACAGTTTTTATTGTGTTAGATATGTGGTCTGCGACAGGCACCATTCTCAGACAAGTAACATATTTTTCCGTGTAATACTATACAACATCTTTATTTTAGCAATGTTTCTTTCTCCATATCTGATCGTGCCAGGGGTCTAGATGACGTCAGTTTCCTCTGTAACAAAACTCTTGAGGTTAGCTACATTTGAATACACGCCGGGATACTGAGATTCTGCACAACCAATCCCCCAGGAAACAATGCCAGCCAGTTTTCCTTCCACAACCAGAGGGCCGCCAGAATCACCCTGGCAAGCGTCTTTACCTCCACCGAACACAGCAGCACAGATCATGTTCTCGGTGATTTCGTCGTCATAAGCATCGTTGCATACTTCGCGAGATACTATTGACACATTGACCACTTGAAGTTGATATGGAAGATAATTCGAACCTGAGGCAAGGGTCCCCCAGCCAGTTACAACAGCATTTTCACCAGCAAGAGGCTCTGAAGTGGTCAGTGTAATCGGCTGTACTTCTGTTCGGAAAATGAAGGCAAGTGATACCTGAAGGAAAAAAAGAATCCTTATGCGATCATGCATAATTTACGAAATTACATATATATATATATCTATATATATATATCTATATATATATATCTATATATATATATATACACACACACATTTTTCCCGCCAGACATGCAGACAAGTTTCTACTGTTTTATCCTGTTGACCAAAACTCTTTACATTTGACTGTGGGAGATACTCCTGATGCATTTAATGACTTCATCCCTATATACAGGCGCATAGGAATTTTCATTCCCACTTTGTTGACGAAATTGAACTTTGCAATGCTAAATACGTCAGTACTGTGAAATATTTTGCAGCAGTAGCATGTACCTGGAGGCCAATGTACCTGAACTCATTTCCTTTAGTATCTACAGGGTGTTTCAGGAGGAATAGTAAATATTTTAGGAGGTGATAGTATGGACTATTTCGAGTAAACAAATTCATATAAACATGTGTACAATTTTCAATGGGTGTGGAGATACAGCTGTTTGAATGTTACGCATAAAAAGCCTTACAAAATGTAAGAAGGAAAGACAAATGACGTATTGATTGCATTTATTGGCTATGTAAGTGATCTCAATAACTTGCAACAGTTCAAAGTAAGTGTCCAAAAATCCCACAATCGACTTCAATGCAATTTTTAACACTCTTGGCAACAGTACGTGTAGCTCTCCTGAGGGCGTCTTGGCGTTCTTGCTTTATGAGGGCAGCACTGTTCATAATGCGAGCGACCAATTCGTCTCTTGTGTTTACTTTTTCTTTGTAGACTTCGCTTCTCATCCGTCCTCACAGACAAATATCGGATCTGTACGCACCAACTTCAAACAGCTGTACCTTCGCACCCATTGAAAATTGGGCACATGCTTATATGAACTTATTTACTCGGAATAGTCCATATTACCACCTCCTAAAATATTTACTATTCCTCCTGAAACACCCTGTATATTAAAAGCAGTTCGACAGACATATTTTCGTTGAATTGTGTTTAATTACACTACAGAAATTTCTTATTTTTTCGTAAAGATGAATGCAGCGAGTTCTTGTCATATTTGTAGACTTAGAAACGTGGGTGTAAAAAATTTGGTGTGTAAAATATGCAAGTGGCTTTGTGCTACTGGCTAACGAACAAACGGTAGACAGGACATAGACTAGTTGAATTTTGGAAACGCCGTGACATGGAAAATAATGTTAAAAGAACTCTGGCAATGAAAATCTCAACGCAACCACAACCACAACCTAACCATCCACAATACGGATTGTGATAGATCAAAAACAGCCTGAGAATATGGAATGTTTCAACTACTTGGGTGTCCCGATAACAGGTACACGTGAAATCAATTCTAGGATGATTACAAGTGGCATTAAACAAAAAGAGTACTCCGTTTATTAGAAAGTTAGGCTTAAGGAAGAAAATAATTAAGTATTACATTTGGAGCGTAAGTTTTTATGGTGCTCAAATGAAGACACTTGGGCAAGTAGATCAGTTACACCTTGAGGGTTTGAAAGATGGTGCTGAAGGGCGGGTAAATTTATTTGGACCGATCTTTGAAAAATGAAATATTACATAGAATCAAGGTGGAATGGAATATCTATATACGATAAAATGAAGAAGGGTAACTGGAATGATCACATCTGGCGTAGGAACTGCCCTGTACAACACACTATTGAAAGAGAGGGAGAAGGATAAAGAAGAAGAGGAAGAAGAAATAAGCTAATAGTAGATGACCGCAAGGAAAAGAAGAAATACTGTGAAATGAAAGAGGAAGCACTAGATCTCACACGGTGGAGAAATTCTTTTGGCAAAAGCCGTGGACCTGCCGCAAGGCACACAACAAAACGAAGGATTCCGAATTGTGCTTAGTAACACAATTATTATGCTTTGAAATCCCAGTTCTAAAAACTGCTTTAAGATTTAGGTAAAGCAATCGCATTACAGGCCTGGACAGGCCTTGAGGGTTCTAGGAGGTTGAGGTTCCCAGATTTCAAGACAATCGGCATATGAAGGTGGTAAGGTTGTCAGCCCTACGCACCGGTCTCCTTTACCCCCAGGAAATATTCCTGGTACTCACTTCTTTTAGAGGCTGAATCAACTCCAGGGCCATAGTGCGGCCGGAAGGATTATGTCAATGAAAATTTCTAATGACACAATCGGGAATTGAACCCTCGACCTTCCCGGCTTTTAGTGCAGTGCCTCAACTAACTGCGCCACCGCGTGCCCCTTTAAGATTTAGAGAAAAAAAAATACTTACCTTTGCGACAGCAATGTCAAAGTCGATAGTCCAGTAATTATATCGTGGGTTTTCAATGATTTGAGAAGCTGGGTGTACTGTACCGTTTGCTTGCCTAATACTGCTTCCGGCGCGGAACTGCACGTCGTTGTGTGAAACTCTGCAGATAAAAAGCTATATAAATGTTTGTTTTATTTTGCTATGTTAGAATAAAGTCAAAGCCTTTGGACACCTGTTTCCATAACTATGAATCTTGAAAAGTTCGAAATGATAGGATAGGCTTTGAACGAACTGAAACGTTTGGAAGAACATCGGCATGATAGGCTAGCCTTCGAACGAAATGAAACTTTTGAAAAAAACATAGGCATGCTAGGCTAGCCTTCGAACAGAATTCAACTTTTGAAAAAACATCGGCATGATAGGCTAGCCTTCGAACAGAATGAAACTTTTGAAAAAAAAAAACAATAGGCATGATAGGCTAGCCTTCGAACAAAATTAAACTTTTGAAAAAGCATTCGTCATGATAGGCTAGCTATGGGTGAGGAGAGGGGGTGTATAGGGTCTTGGTGGGGAAACCGGAGAGAAGGAGCCCAATGGGGAGACCTAGACGTAGATGGGTGGATAATATTAGGACGGATCTCCAGGAGGTGGGATGTGAGTATATGGACTGGATTGGGCTGGTCCAGGATAGAGGAAGGTGACGGATGCTTGTGAGTGCGGTGATGAACCTTCGGGTTTCGTGAAATGCGGGGAATTTCTTGACTAGCTGCAAACCAGTTAGCTTCTCAAGAAGGACTCTGCACCATGGAGTAAGTAAGTATGATAGCATAGCCTTCGAACAGATGATACTTTTGAAATAATGACGGCATGATAGGCCAGCCTTTGAAAAAACTGATTCTTTTGAAATAAATATCATTCCTGTGGAGTGATTTCTTGCATTGCCGTTTTTAAAGGGCTAATATTCTCAGTAGGCATCTCATGATCCTTAAGTCTATACAGTACAAGGCATGTTGCAGTAAACTTTGCTTTTCGCTTATTCGCGAATGTAGTCATAAGCCTACGTTGTTTAACCCTTATCCTGCTAACGTGGAGAATATGGTGAGCTCCTAATAATGCCAGCAAATGGAAGACGGGATTTATTTCGGTGTTTAAAAGGTTAAACCTGTGTTATTTGGAAAATTGTGACCGCATCCTGACAACATTCTACTTAGGTGTCACAATTGAGGGCTATGATTGCAATATCCTCACGATAAATCTCACATCACGAATAACTAATATTAACCGTTTGGTGCCGGAATTATTTTTTTAAAATTCTAGCACACCTGTATATAAAATGTGAATAAAACAGGAACCAAATATGTTAGAAATATGAAACAAACTGCATTTTGAAGAGAGAGAAAGAGAGAAAAAAAAACGTACAGTATATACCATGTTTAAAATATTCAGTACCTGTATTTGTTGAATAAATATACAAAATGCAACATTTAGAGGTTAGCGGTTCGGTACGACCACTATAGGGGTCTTTAGGCGTCAAAGGGTTAATCCTTCACGAGGAATCATTTGTTTCCGTTTATAATTACATTATTTCTCGCCTTACCGTTCTAGACTCACCCATCAACACAATGAGCAGCCGTAACCACCCAGTTCTCACTGATGATCGAACCGCCACATATGTGTCTACTCCCGTACTCAAAAGACACCTGGGGAAAGTGATTAAATTCTTATTATTAATCAGAACAAAAAAAAAAACTTTCTGCCAATCACTGTACTCCTTGAGGTGATTCCGTGACGACGTGTGTAAGAAAATCGATTTTCTAGAGGGAATTCGTGTTATCACGTTCTAATCTGAAATCTCTTCATTTCCATATTTTTCATAGCTCCCTTCTTTCCTGTTTATCTTAGCCTCCCACTATATCTCACTCTTCTCCATCTTTTTCCTAGCAATATCACTCACTCCCTCTTTTCCTGTGATAGGAGACCGATATTACGTTCGTGTGATGTGTTTGGGTACTTATTCCAAACCACACGGCGTCACGTCACAGAAGGCCGCGATGTAAATAGTCACCGCTGTGATAACCTAAATTAATACAAAAATTGTTATCGGCACACAATGAACTGTTTTGATAATAACTTCGTACTTAGTGAATTATGTGACACAAGTACACCCTATATTCTCACTCCACACAATGCGACTGTCTGATATTGAACTGTTCTTCACTGCTTGCTGACAGCCAAAGTTTTACCTGGTACGGGTAATCTTCGATGTTTGCATCTTCACCTCCGACAATTCTTCCGTCAAGACGGGGACGTCTGGACCGGGTGGCAGCGCCTGAAAACAGCGACGTTTCGGATGTAAAACTGTACGGAATTGTACTGCTATACTGTTTATTCTGTCGTCTGTATTGGGTAAGATTCCAGACTTCTTCATGAAATATATATATATATATATATATATATATATATAAAATTCCTGGGACACCCCAGTGTTCTTTTGGGAATTTCCAAATTTGCTCTCGGCACTATTACTGTTGGGCGAGAAAGCGTCTTTCTTATTTAACAACAATCCTTAGGCAAGTCGACTAGGAGGACGACTAATAGCAGAAGATGGTACTGCGATCAAACAGCTATTAGCAAATATGAGATTAAAAACTGGAAACAGAGGTAAAAAACAGAGCTGACTGGGAGAAGGTTATTGAGGAGGCGAAGGCGAGCATTGGACTGTAGTGCTATCTAAGAAGAAGAGGAAGAAGAGGAAGAGGAATAGGAAGAAGAAAAGGCGGAAAATAGGACAAGAGGAAGAAGAGGAAGACGAAGAGGAGGAATAAGAATCAGAAGAAAAAAGAACAGGAGAAGAAGAGGAAAGAGAAGAAAAGAAGAGGAAGAGGAAGAAGAGGAAGAGGAAGACGAAGAACAAGAGGACGAAGAGAAAGAGGAAGAAGAGGAAGAGGAGGAAGAAGAAGAGAGAGAGGAAGTAGAAGAAGAGGAAGAAGAGGAAGAGGAAGAAGAGGAAGAGGAAAAAGAGGAAGAATAAAAAAGAAGAAGAAGAGGAAGAAGAAGAGGAATAAGAATCAGAAGAAAAAAGAACAGGAGAAGAAGAGGAAAGAGAAGAAAAGAAGAGGAAGAGGAAGAAGAGGAAGAGGAAGAAGAGGAAGAGGAAGACGAAGAACAAGAGGACGAACAGAAAGAGGAAGAAGAGGAAGAGGAGGAAGAAGAAGAGGAAGAGAAAGTAGAAGAAGAGGAAGAGGAAAAAGAAGGAAGAAGAAGACGATGATGACGAGAAAGGATCTTTCAGGGCGGTTTAAATTTTAAGAGACAAACCGATTGGAGGAACACATGACTTCATTTCTTAGCTCGCATGCAAAAAAAAAGTCAGATATGGAATTATTTCGGCTAATGGAGTATATTCTGAGGTCGCACACCGAAATTCCACGTTCTTAGCTACAAAGCCGAGGTCCTATATCAACAGCACTTTAATTTGTAGGGTTCTAATTAATAACTTTGTTGTCGTGGTTACGGAACCATGCAGAGTCCTACGTTCTTCCCGTCGTTGCGGAGTTACCTGTTGCTTTGGTATTGTCAGTGAAGTTCAGTCACATGTAGATAAGAATGGGGCCTGTAGGAAGGGTGGTCAACAGGAAAGGCGTGAAACACGGGCCACAACAAAAGAAGCAGCCACATTGAAATGGGGAAGCGTTTAAGCAAGTATTGGATGTGGGAGCCAAGGGTATCCTTTCAGTGTGCACAGATGTCTAAGGGACAGTCAAGTGTTGTGCTCGTATTGACTGAAGTACTGTGTGTCCAAAATTCAGGTATTATTACTCTGATGACGAAATGTGCGTTGTGAACTGCTTCTAATGTTACATGTTGTGGTAGCCCATAAGATTACAGCCCTAACCTTTCAAAGCCTACCGGCGACTTTACTTACCACCAGGTTTAACATCCAATAATTCTACATGGTGCTCACATTGCCTTTATGTGTTTTGTATGGATCTCAGAATGAACAGCAATCTTTTCCCTATAAACATTAAAAGACTGGCTTTTAGAACCGAGGTGGAGAGTGTTTACTGCGCGGTACGCACTGAATCCTTATATAAAACATATACGTTTCTTCTTTAAAGGGTTAATATTCTTGCGGTTCTCTGTCACACACTTACCCAGGCTGCAGACGATCAGAGAAGCAAGTAGCAAACAGCGCAACATGTTTCTTCTTCAGGCACACAAATGCTATGATTTATTGTGCCACGCACCTCGTCTTTTATATAGCCCACTTTTAATTATCGTCTGGCCACTCAATTTCTACATCTTGATAACATGATTTTATCTACTTGCCTTCTTTTCGATCGGAAAACCCTCTTTCTCAATCTGCTTGAGAAATCTTAACTGGCCTAATATGTGATTGAATTAATTCGCCGGGGATGTTTCCTAATTACGTGCGATAAAGCAGTCCGTCTACAAGCCTGGGCAGGCCCTTAGGGCTCCAGGAGGTTGAGGGTCCCAGAATTTCTATACAATCGGCACATGAAGGTGGTAAGTTTGTCAACCCTACGCACTGATCGCCTTTACCCCCGTAGGAGATAGGCCTGGTACTCAATTCAGTTAGAGGCCGAGTCGAACCCATGGCCGTACTGCGGCCGAAAGGATTAGACCAATGGGTAAACTCAGTCTCTGCTAATTTGACACAAACGCAGGACTACGGAATCAACTTCACAATCTGACCGAGAACATATACGAGTAAAAATAAATGGCATGAAGTTACTGCTAAATTACAAATCAGAAGGATGCAGAGATTCAAAAAGACCTAAGAGGAGATGGAAATTTTAATTCTGTTGAATACTGAACAGGCCAAAAAGCATAAATATGTAACAAATGAAGAGTAATGTACTGAACTGTCTAAAAGGCCCCAGACACTCTCAGTTAAACTGTGCAGTTTAATTGTGTAAAAAAGTGTACGAAAAAATGAACAATGTTGTTTGGCATATCACAGGTTTTCCACCAGGTTTGTCAGTTTTTTTGGTCATTTCTGTGTTTCTTCTTGTGCGTGTGATTATGGTGGATAACAACAAGGCTGTCGTTTGCTGTTTGCTAGCCACATCGGCCATAATGTTATCCGAAAAGAAGAAAAGAAAGCGTAAAATGTGGAGTAACAAGTGGTATTTGAAAAGGAATATATCATGTGATGCTTATCTGCTGAATGAATTGTTAGAAACGGATGTGCCTTGAGATGATGCCATCGTGGTGTGGGCAGGTAAACTGAGGAAACTGTGGGATTCCCTGAGTGAACTGCGCAGTTCTGTGTACGAAAGACGACTGGAAAGGACAGTTCTGAGGCCTGAGCTATTGCCTGTCGAAACTACGCAGTTTACTCAGTTTTTTCCGTCAGGTATGACGTCACACAGTACAATCGCTCAATTTAACTGAGAGTGTATAGGGCGCTTAACCTTTTGGCGCCGGAATTATTTTTTTTTTAATTTTAGCACACTGCATATAAAATGTGAGTAAAGCAGGAACCAAATACGTTAGAATTGTGAAACAAACTGCATTTTGAAGAGAAAAAACGGAGAGTATATACCATGTTTAAAATATTCAGTACCTATATTTGTTGAATAAATACATAAAATGCAACGTTTAGAGGTTAGCGGTGCGGTACGACCACTATAGGAGGCGTTAGGCGTCAAATGGTTAAAATATAGGCTCCTTTAGCTTTGAGGTCATTAGTTTTTTGGTACACTGACACGTACTTATTCAGACCTTATGAACACAATTACATTCAAAATCCTAGGAAATAGAATCCCACACGCAGACGATATTATCTGCTCTAAATTATTCCTTTTTGGGTAATTCCCCGGCGTCTGAGTTCTAATTGCCGACGTTTCGGAACTCACTATCGGTTCCATCTTCATAGGCAGGTGAATGAAGTATCATTCATTCACCTGCCTATG
>Ga0123357_10008820_pt1 | contig 12655 bp, 5 predicted proteins | sample TergutEmb28metaG_FD_89873 | JGI IMG/M metagenome (GOLD analysis project Ga0123357, IMG submission 89873) | Embiratermes neotenicus P4 segment gut microbial communities from Petit-Saut dam, French Guiana - Emb289 P4 | ecosystem: Host-associated > Arthropoda: Insects > Digestive system > Gut ... | reverse complement strand
TGCTGCCGCCACCACTGCCGCTGTTGCTGCTGCTGCGGCCACCGCCATGGCCAGTAGTAGCAGCAGCAGTAGTAGTAGTAGTAGTAGTAGTAGTAGTAGTAGTAGTAGTAGTAGTGGTGGTGGTGGTGGTGGTGGTGGTGGTGGTGGTGGTGGTATGGTAATATTATTTGATATCTTTCGCAGTTTGTCGTACATACGCTCCATTTCCTGCAACAACATGACAGTGACCGTTCGTCTCGTGTCAGTCAGTGAGACTCTTGGAGACATAGCATTGGTTAGCAGTGCTAATGCTGGTGCAGCGGAGATCACACAAAGAGGCAGTGTGTTATCATTATATTCCATCAATGCAGATCTTATTGGCACAGTTGATACAAGAGAATCCATAACAGCACTCTGTTTCTCTGGTGCACCAGAGGGTGTATCTGTGAATATCATAGCAGCTGGCCTAGCCAGTGGAGCCATCAGGTTAGAAACGCTTCTTATTTATTTTGTTATGTCTGAACCCATGCATAACAAAGCAAAATAGTCCAGAAGGCACGAGAAGAATATGATATTTGAAGTTCTTTAGAGGTTATTTTCTTTTGATATGGAGTACCATGTAGTTTGGCACTAGTATACTGATATTTCAGTGGTATGTCCAATATGTTGATATATGTCTGCCAGACCACATGGTGTCATGTCCTAGAAAAACATGATCTTTAAAGTATACTATTTGCTGTTGTGAAACCTATGTGTATTTGACTCTGAATTTACATCTTCAAATTGCTGTAGATCAGTATGTTACTTCATTAATTTTTTCTGCCTTCTGTCGATACATTTCCATTTTCGTTACTAGTTTTTGCATGCATGTGTCGCTTGGATGGTACTAGGTATTATTGAATCCAAGGCAAAGTTCAATATTTTTGTGCCTTCATAGACTGGGAATATATAAATTTGTTTTAAGACGTTCATGGTTAGCTCACAGATTAATCCATACAGAGATCAAAAGTCAGGATTTAGGGCTGTAGAGTATGTGAGGCCGTGCAGTTGGTTTTGCAGATTCTCGGAGTATCAGTAGAACATCTTCATACTTGAACACAGTAGCTTCATTTGTCACTGCATGTGGTCAGACTGTGTTATTTTTCAGATTGTGGAGTACCTGGGATCTCTCCCCAGTTCGAGAAATTACTACAAGTTTTATTGCACGTCCGATCATAAGGTATTTATTTTTATATACTCAAGGTTGACATTCAGTTCATGTTAAAGTATCAGTAAATTCTTAACATTATTTTGTGCCATATATTTTTGTGGCAGATTTTGCTGATAGGTACATAATAGTTGCAGTTATTAATTACTTTATGCTGTACATACTCACTTGAAACAATTTGCATCAGTTTACTGTAATTTTTTCATGGCATTCTCAATTTTAGACAAGCAGTGGGCAAAGTAAATAACCCTTCATCATTCATTCCTATTTCTCCTTGAAGATGCATGGGGCATTCATAAAGTTCCATCATCTGACCCTATTATCATCATGTTTTGTGACCTCATGCCATGTTTTTTGTTCTGTGTTGCTGTCTTCCAGTCTTTTGGCTTCCTGTTGTCCAGCCCATTTCCATTTTATTTCTTTAATTTTTTCTGTAAATTTCTTCATGTTCCATTTACTTCAGGGTGCTTCATTTTTAACTGATCTGTAGATCACCTTCGTGGCACAATTTTCTTTAGCTGTCATTCTTCTTATTCTGATAATGCTATGCAGGTAGGTAAGAGGATTAGCTGGCTAGTCTGTACAGTGGAAGCAAGTTTTATCTCAGGGATTACAACATAGTGTAGATGTTAGGTGATGGATGTACACAGTTATTGTACATGAAGTTACATCAGTAAATTTAACACACTGAGACAATCACGTCACTAAGATTTTCAGATAATTGATAACCAGATATATTTGATAAACTGTACCAAAACACTGTCAGTTCACAATGTACAACAGGCACACAGGATTAGGTATCTATCTGTTCTCTACTGGCACAATGAACGGTTGGAGTTAATGACTTGGAATGCCCCCTTGTTACTTGGTGTTTTCTGCAGTTCCTTCCCACAGCTAGTACAGTGGCTTGTTTAGTACCTTTTACTGACCTCCACAACTCCACTACCCCAAGCTCCCTCTGATTTGGGGTGCTGACTGCTACAAACCTCTCACTCCAGTCACACCACTTCCATTGTTGCTCAGAAGGACCAGTCTAATCGGTTATAGGTTGGAAATATTTCCTGGCCATACTGTATCTGTCATTCTGTGTAAGCTGAATAGATTTAAATTCACATGATCGTGAGTGACATATCCCAGCAGGCCTGTACTTATCCAGATATAGGTGTATATGTTATTTCCCACATTACCCATCTTATGAATTGGTCTCCATGCCAAGAGCAATATGAAGTAACATAATAGTTTGATGGGTTCATGTAATGTTGATCTACCTCCTCAGCTTCCATAACAGCCTGATACCATTTCACTGGAATAGAGTGCTTTTGTAGCGATTTAATGTCTGTAGCAGCAATACAACAGGTCTGCATGTAATGTCCCCGATATTTTGTCCATTTTGACAAAGTTGGAGTTTCATGACAGATTTTTGTGAAGTTCCCAGTACCAATCATGAAAATCTGTCAAGTGGAGCCATGCTGATACATGCAGATGGGTGGACTAGGACTACCAGCCTGATACCATTTCACCCAAAGAGAGTACTTTTGTGGTGATGTAATGTCACCAACAAGATCAGAATGGCTGGATAATCTGAACTAATGATAAATTGCAGGTTATGTGTGGAAAACTGAATACTGTAACCACAATAAAAGCAAGAGGACTAGAGTGGGCTGGTCATGCAGTAAGAATGTCTGATGATAGGTGCATAAAGAAAGTATTTCTTGGGGAGACCAGATGGAAGAAGAAAAGCAGGGAGACCAAAATTGTAGTGGTTAGACTGTATTGAGAATGGTCTCAAATCAATGGTTGTCAGGAGATGGTGGAAGAAAGCAGAAGACAGATCTGTATGGACTATCGTACTGAAGGAGTCACTGGTTAAACTGTAAAGATGATGCGCCAATGAGGAAGAAGGAGGAGGAGGAGGAGGAGGATGTCACTGATAACAATAAAACATGCTGAAATCTTCTTGTGAAGTGCCTGATACTTTTGTTGATTTTTCACTGCGTTTGGATTTTCTTGACAAACTACCCCAATATCAGATTTCATAGAAATCCACCCAGTGGGAGCCACACTGATATACAAGGTGGTTCAAATATGACCGGGACTGAGTAATTAGTTACCTTTTGTTCGCTCATCACTCTAGCAACTCCCAGACAGGACTGAACAGGTTCTAACCCGAGCAGGAGGGAGGGTGGAGGCTGTGGCTTCACTCTCTCAAGGTCGCACAGCTGCTGCGCAATGCGGCTTGTTTACACACAAATCAGTCCCGGTCATATTTGAACCACCTTGTATGTAGACAAATGGATGGACAGACATGATGAATGAATTAATGAATGAATGACTGAAAAGTGCATAGGTGCTTTTTGCAACCATACAAGAGTTCCTCATAAATGGTCTTTTCTTTTGTGCAGCCTGACCTATTCCCAGGATGCCCAGCACCTATATGCATCAGCAGCAGATGGCACCGTTGTCATCTGGGAAGGGGGTGGAGGTACAGGTTCAAAGGGCATGAGCAAGACACCAAAGTTTCTGAATCTCACGTCACTGTGAGGGATGATGAATTGGCTTCAAAGCAGGATTGATGTGGTTGATGTTGGTATTGTAGATCCAGAATTCAGAAGGAATATTTGTTATATATCATTAATTTGATATAATAATTTAAATACACATTACATCTATTATTGTCATATATTTTATCAAAATCTGGCACATCCTAGAGGTCATTAGACATTTTTTAAATGTCAGTGCAGGTTTTTGTGCCATAGAGATTCAAATTTCCAGACTTTCTTGAAGTATGAATTTAGTGTACGTAATAGCTGGAAAGTTTGAGCAGATTTGTGAGTGTTTAGAACATTGATATTCTCAGCATTTATGTTTATTTGCCACATTACTGTACCTTATCTAGTTCCCTTTGTAGTTGTACCTGAAGCACTGGTCCAGGGCTGATGGGGACCAGAGAGCTTGAGAATATCAGCTGTTCAGAGCAGGAAATAAATGCAGTTGCTATGTTGTGATTTCACTATATGTTAAAACTTAAAATGCCAAAACAGAAGATGCACGATAAGCTGGGAATGTGATAATTATGAAGGTTGATGGTAAAGAATGAATGTTGTGTTTTAATAGTTTATTGAAATCCTCTAGTTAATGGACTGTACTGAGCAATGGCCATTTTTTTAAGCTGATGGTTGCTCATCTAGTCTAAAAAATTACCTGCCTTCATGTTCATAAGAGCTCATCCATTCTAAGGCTGTCTGTAACATTTTGTAATAGCCTACCTTTTTATTATGAGGGATTGTTGGCCCCATTTTCAGCTGTCTGCAGTGCGTATTCACTATAGTCACAGCTACCCTCCATACCTGAAGGCTGTCTCCTCCTACAGCTGCATCTTTTGCATAATAGGAATTTCCTTATTCTTTTTTGTTTTGAAAAACATGTTCAAGAATAGATGTCAGTTTGTCTGTGTATTCAGTTTCTTATGGTGTTAATAGCAACCAAAAAAAAAAAGAAGAAAGAATCACTGAATCCTTTGAAAGTTCAGTCAAGTCTATCAGCGTTGTGAATTTGCAGGAAGGGAAATGTAACTGAAATTTTAGGTTGTTGTGTATGGAAAAAGTTTCTGTATAATTTTTTTGTTTATGTAGTGTAAGGTATTAGTATGTTGTTAAATATAAATTAAAGCAAATAAGCATTGTAAAATAGTGAAATCACCTTCACAGAAATGGAAACAGGAGAAGGAAGCAGAATGAATTCACACACTGAATTTCTTCAGTTAACATAAACAACAACACAAGGTTGAAGAAAGACTGATTATACAGTATTAATTTAATAATACTGATTATGATTTATTTGGTAGAAAAACTGGCAAATAAACAGGTATTGGACAGAAAATCTGTAGTTTTGGTTTGGGGGGGGGGCAGAATTTGAACAAGGGGAGTTCATTTAGATTCAAGGGTTTAGGGGTGGGGTGAAAGGAACTCATAAGTAAATTTTACAGGAAAGTTTTGCTACATTGCTATCAGGAAAACGTGAGAAGTTTCAATGGGGGTTCACTTAAACTTGTGAAGATGGTATGGCTACTATTAAAGGAGTTTTAATTTGTTTTTCATCAATGGAAGTGGAACCAGATTGTGTGTGTGTTTTTTTAAACTCCTCTGCTTTCGCATAACCTTGCTGAAATTCTTAAGTTCTGTCCATTTCATTCAGACAAAATTAAAAAACTCGGAGTTTCTGTTGTCACTAATATGCAGTACACCATCTATGACCATTTACAGGATCTAAACTATGGACACTGTGTTGTATGGCAGATTGCATTGTATGTATCTTGTATGTGACATGGAGAGGTGGGAAGGCACTTGCAGATTATGAGAGATTACATGCAAAGGCACATGTAAAGTGCACACTGTATTGTAGATTACGATTTTGGATGGGACGTGTCACTTTTGATTTGTGGAATGTGGGACTAAAAAGAGAAATTGGGTAAGATAAAAGTAAAGTTGTCCTTGTGTACACCATGGAGGTGTATGGTGGGGTGTAAATGTAACTCCACTATTCTTAACATCAGCATTAGATGGAAGTGAGTTGTCTGTTTCATGCCCCAACCAGCTTTACCTGCAAGGAAGAGCCCCCAGTACCTGTTGATTAGGAAGTAGTATTTTATTTAGTAGTTGTGGCTGGCAACTGGGTATGTGGTGGTACTGGAGGCACTTCATACATTCAGCAGAATATCAAGCTAGTACAGTGCACACGAAATATCTGTGAGGCTGGGAATGGGTAGACGCTTTGAATATGTGTTACTGTGCTGGCAAACAGGACATTTATTTTTTCTACTAACCATTTTTTAAGACATCAGTCAGCAAAACTACGAAACAGACAAGAACATATTAGTTTAGAATTTGCTCTTGGCAGCTTTTTAATGTTACACTTTGGTACATATACAAGTAAACTCTGATAGTATTAAGTAATTATGTGAATAATATAGCTGGAATAGTTACTTGGGCTGTAACATGAGTAGTGAGTGTTTTGAACCTAAGCTTTCACTACCACGTCTTGTATTCCAGTTGCACCTCTTTTGTGATATTACTGAAGCTCAGTGATACTTGTGTATGGCATGTAATGTAAAATATGGTAGCATCAAAGCAGGAGTCAAGGAAAGGGTGTACAAAGGAGTGTGGAAGGTAGCCATTCTGATTTTTTGCTTAGAATGTACCTGTTCCAAATTTTGGCTGGGAGACTATTTGTCCATTTTTGTCAGTTTGTCCATAGAAAGGCCAGGATAGTACTTCAGCCTATTAAGATCTGTGGTTGCATACATGAATGCATGTAAGAAAACACTGCTAGAAATTCATTGTACATATTTTAGTTACAAGGAAATGTACTGCAGTTTTAAAACGAACTGCGTAATTGACAATAGAAGTAGCTGCATAGTCTGTGTTTTATTTTCCACAAATTGCCGGTTATTTAATAATTTTATCTTTACCCCCCCCCCTCAAATAATACATTTTTCATAAATCCTGTGCTAAAATTTAAATACTCACCACAGTAGGATAAGGGTTAAAATGTGAGTCACATTTAGCCACCATGCATGATCCTTTAATTGAGCACTATATATGAGGCTTGTTGGTGTAGCAGTCAGGCCAGATGAGCTTGCATGTGTTGACACAAAGAGAAGTAGAGGGTAACCATTGTATATGTGAGTTATCAGGTTTTTGCAGCAATGTAGCTGCAGAGTTTGTTATTCTGGGGTAGGATGCCGTGTAGCTGGGTAAACAGTTAGCCAGCAATGTAGTGTCCTAGTTCACATAAACAGAATCCTAAACTACTGTACATCTTTCATGTGTACACAGATATTTGGCGTAGTGCTCAAGGTTGTTTAAATCTTCTGGGACGTTATGCACGATTTTGAAACACACCACTCTTGAGTATGTTACAGTTTGATACACTGACATTTTTACCTATATGTTGAGCTTAATTTATTAGTGTGTCAGAAGCTGAGATAAACTTCCTGTCTAGTTCCCTTCCTGTCAGTTTGTATGGTTAGGGCATATAATTTTGAGTTTAAGCTTACTCTGATGGTTTGTAATTTATCTATATTGTAAATATTGCATGAGCTAAAATGAAGTACTTAAAGAATTTGATTCATATTGTGTTAAATTAGATATGACATGTGAGGTTTGCATGTTCTTGAATAATGGAATTGGGAGCAATCGTGAGGGGTATGTGTGACTGTGCCTTTGTAAGTTTAATGTTTCACATAGTGAATACCATTGTAAAACAACCTTGAATTTTCTGGATGGCACAGCCATGAAAGAGACATGCATTATGGGTGAGCCATAGCATCAAAATCCCTTACACATGACAGAAGATCTCACAGTATCGGAACTAGAATGGAGTTCTGAAAAGTTTGGCTACTATATCATCAATTAATGCACTGATTTGACTTGTTTTGCACGTGACTTTATTATGTGCTGTGAAATATTGTAGTTATTCTGTATCATTTATGATGAACATTGTACATATTCTGGGATATATTTGGAAGTTGGATTTATTCATGTCTTTTGGTGTTTACTTTTTGTGGATTTAAAATTTTAAAATTTTCTCTCAATTTAATTTTAATTGGATGTTAGGAGGAGGCTACCAGGGATTTTGAATTCATCCAACAACTGTTATTTGAAACATACTACAAAACAGAAGCAATGAATTATAAGGATTTAAATTTCATTCTAATCGTAGAATTTCATTATTTTATTTTCCTGGTATATATTTTTGAACATCCATTGATCAGACATCAGCTTCAAATTATTAATTAATGCTTAACATGATCATGGCACATTGTTTTGTTGTCATCCACTGCCGATAATACTGAATCTTAGAAACTGACAGCATTCTTAGATAAAACAATGCAGACTCGTTTTTCAAAACTTCTGGTCATTTGGTTAGCACACAGACTTAATGGTCAGGGTGATTAATATGTGATTTCCTCTTCTACCAAAAATTTAAATGTAATACAAAAATTAGAATTATTGTGAAGCATCAAAAGACAGGAGAGAGCCGATTTTCAAGTTGAATTTATTTTATGTACAGGGTATCTGGAAAATAACTCCCAGGTTTTGTAACACTTTATATGTATGTGTGTGTATACACACACATACACACACACATTTTGATACAGAGAACAGTGCACATGGGTAACCTAAATTGCACAACACATCAAGTTTGAAATGTCAATTTATCCAATTTAACAGTGCAGATATTTTGGTGTGAAAGCAAGAAATTCTCAACAGCAACATGACTTGTTGCTAAAACTCAATACAGTAATTCCTCGGTATATGAGATGCACAAATTAATACCTATTTTTTAAATTGTAAGCCAATTCTCACTTTTATGAAATCCTTCTTAGTTGCAAAGCACGTGGTTTTTCCAGTGCCTCCTCTTGGGTATTGCTCAATCTCGTTTCTCCTCAAATGTGCGGAATGTTATGGCATCTGAGAGCAGTTCATGCTAAAACAGCATTGCAGTGTCTGTCATTTTTCTCATAGCTGTTTTGTGAAGTTTACTGTGCTTGGTGTTAATCATTATGTCGGTTAAATTTTACAGAATGTTCGTGTCTCATATTTATAAGGGGCTTAGTTCCTAAATTTTATGCAATTTCCATACAGATGTAGTGACATAACTATTGTTCATTGCTAAGAATTAAGTGTCATGATTGACCATTATTTTTATGTCATACTGTTCTGTGTTGTATTCAGGTGTGATTCGTGTGTTTGGGGAGAAGACGTTGACCTCAGAAATCAATTTAAACTTGTAACACAGGAAGGAATTGGAAATTAATTTTTGTTGTATAAGTTCTTGCCTTATGAGCATAAGCCTGTAAAGCAAGGGATTACTGCTTCATGTTCTTTCATGTCTCTCCAAATATACAAATGATCCGGGATTTCAGTCCACACCTTTGTCAGCAATGCTGGTGTCACTGCTATTGACACCATCATTATGTGGGAGTCCTACATGTAATACTATAAGATAATGTGAGCATTGTGAAGTCGGGATTTATTGCGGGCCATATATGGGACCATCTCTTCCTATGCGCCAGCCTAAAAATTGGATATAAATTACAGTTTACATTGTCATAGGAAATAGTACTACAGTGCTGTGTTATGCTTGCATGTTGTTGCCATGTTTTGCCGTATGCTTTTACTGTTTCCAGTGTTCCATTTTGTTTGGATTACTAAATTCATATTCAGCAAATCTGGAGTTCACTGTCAGACATCCTGTGTATATATATATATGTCAGATAATGAACATATTGATTATATACTCATTGCATTTCTATATAAGATTGAAAATTTGTGCCTTTTTGGGCAGATGTTCATGAGTTGTATTACATATGATCAAAAATTTTCTCAGCACAAATGCCATAAAAAAGTAATTCACTGTTTTGCAGAAGTTACATAAGAATATGTTGCAGTTTATCAAGAAGGTATGGTTGGTGATTAAAAATGGGACGATGCAGCAATGGTGTCAACAGTGGATGGCCTACATTGTTTGATTTAGTTGGCAGGATGTGTATGACAAATATGTGTTATGTGTTAAAGTGATAGGTAGCTGTTCTATGCTTAAATTTGTTATATATTTAACTCACATGATAAGAGTGATGACATTGTCAGGACATGAAATACTTTATTGCCCTGGAATTCAAAATTTCAGATCAAATGTTTAAACTTACTCTAAACCAGGGGTGTCCAACTCCCTCCACCTACCCACCCTTATTTTTATACAAGGGGCCACAACCACTCATGTAAAAATTACAGTAAGTGATACACTAATCCCTAACCTCCTAAATTATTGCGAATTCTGTACAATACACATATTATATACAAATTCAACCATGGGCCACATAACACAACCAGGGGGGGGGGGGGGGGGTTGTAGGTTGGTCACCCTTGCTCTAAGCTAATCTTTTTTATTTCAGTGTAGTCAGTATTTTCTGGGAATGAAGTGTTGATTAATGAGAACCTAAAAGAAGAATGAGACTAAAAACAGGAACATATATATAGTTCCAGTTCACTTCCTACTGAATGGGAACAGAACAGCATCTTGTCAGACTTGAGGCTCCCAGAGTAGTGACTGTGGCTTAATTTGGTAGGTTGGTACCAGTGTTTCAGAGGAGCTTCCTCCTCCCATCTCCAGACAGAGGCTTTATATGGCAGGTTTCTCTTACATGTTGTTGCCCATCTACCTAGCGGCATAGAAGACTAATATTTGTATGTCACCTTCATTATGAAAACTGCTTCAATAGGAGCATAAATGTTGTGTACTGCACTTCATGGCCAATAATGCATGTAGCAATGAACACTGAAGCATGCAAAGTTATAAGCTTATGTTGTTTTGTGAATTCTAGTCATGTTCGTACCACTATTGTATCATAAAAATTCAAGCAAAAGTTTGAAGCTTGGTGGGATATGTAGCTATGTCATTGTAAATGTACTGATGGTATTGTATGATTGGTGGTTATTTTGTTACATGGGAATATAACACCCATTAATTCTGTGCATTATTTGCCATAAAATCTCAGTTCTTGATAATTGAACATATGTAATTCTTACAGTACCTTAGATTTGTTAAGTTCCACAAGCCCTGAAAACAGGTATGTATTTAAGTGGTTTATATCATGAGACATATTTTGCTTCCTACATTTTGTGTAGAAACTATCTTATATTCATTATGTTTCATTGAAATGTTTTCTTTTCAGTGTTTCATAATTCTATGCTTGCATGTGAATTGTTGTTTTGTTATTAATATAAAAAGTCAATTTCATGTAGAGTTTCATCTAGCAAGATTTGAGCTTCTTACAGCAGTGTTGCTGTTGATTCTCATTTTATTTAGATCTTAATTAAAATATGATATTAATATGGGAATATACAACAATCAATGAAAATATTTCATCTTAGAAATGTAAGCGGATCTGAAGATTAAATTGCATACTATGAACCTTTTGTTGTTTTACACGAAGAGTCACAATTTTAAATTCAGTTACCTTTATTAATATGTGTATGTATGTTGTAGAAAATGGTGTTATAGGAATGTTGAATGTAAAGTATGATTTTGTGTGTTCACAAATTTAATTATAACATGCTGTTTAATATACTGAGGAAAATGTGGTGGAACTTAGCAGACATTATTTTCATCTCAACAATAAGTGTATTACCTTCCAATTATTTTATAGTAGCTTTTCTTTCATATAGATTTTTATTGTTATATGATGATGAGTTTTAAACATGTTTTGTATCAGTTCATTGAAATGCTTATATTACTTTTTTACAATTGTTGAGCAGTATTCCGCTGTGTTGTGACTTGTTTTGTAGATTGCTGATTAAGTACTTACACATTACATGTTGCAAATACAAATGCTTTTTTCATTTATTTTCTCATGAAGAATTATCATGGTGGTTGCAAGTTAACAAGAAAAATGACTGGGTAGTTACATGTAGTGGTAATGCTATAGACCTGTATTCAGGAGGTGCCTGCTTCTACTCTCAATCAGAACATAGGCCATTCTGGCTGATAATGTTGTGGTTTTTCTTAGTTTCTCCAAGGAAATGCCAGGAAAAAACTCAAATTTGGCCATGACTGTTTCCTTCCAGATCCTTTGAATTCATCAGTTAAAAACTACCAATTCTACAGTGTATAGTCTAGGCTATTGTCATTATTGTAAAATGAAGAGTTAAGAAGTTAAAGTTGCCCCTGTACTTAATTAAGCATTGTTCATTGTGAAGGCATTTTGGAGAGTGTTGCTGGTTGTAAAAATGAGTCATAGTTTTCTTGGTATTATATGAACAACTGCACAATTGAATAAAATAAACATTGCCAGATATTGCATTAAAAGTTACATTAAAGTCGTGACCCTAAGTGTGGGTATTTCTTCTGCTCCAGAACCAAGTAATAGATCGTTAAATCTTTTCCACAATGTTTTCGTGGCATTCAATTTTGTGACCTTCTTGCGGGGGACCACGGTGACTACAGCGAGCGAAACGTCCATGGTAACAACCGAGGAATCTCCTGGTGCGCGCTGCCTGACAGTACAATGTAGATTTTGTTCCTGTCACTTTGTCTGTTGTATCCAGAAAAAAATTGGTTTTGTTCTTTAAAGTTAAATACAGTTTCTGGTTAATAAAATAAACCACAAACAGGAAAAAGGGGATTTGGATTATGACTTGGGTAGAATTGTGAAGGAAACGAAGGTCTTGTCACGAAGCGATTTCGCTTATCGATGATATTTTGTCGCATAACGTTGACATTCTGTAATCCGTGTGTAACGTATCGCCTAACCCGTGTTTTTAAGTAGTAGAGGATTCGAATCTGACGTATTCGGTTAGAGTATTCATAATTATAATTGCAAAGAAGAGCGTAGTCGGCGTGACCGTTTCAGTATGTACTATGATGAAGATTATGCTTTGGCGCTGCAGTTACAAGAGCAGTTTGTTA
>Ga0123357_10008818_pt1 | contig 12655 bp, 9 predicted proteins | sample TergutEmb28metaG_FD_89873 | JGI IMG/M metagenome (GOLD analysis project Ga0123357, IMG submission 89873) | Embiratermes neotenicus P4 segment gut microbial communities from Petit-Saut dam, French Guiana - Emb289 P4 | ecosystem: Host-associated > Arthropoda: Insects > Digestive system > Gut ... | reverse complement strand
CTCAACTATCAAGATGATGCACGGTCCCATAAACATAAGATATAGCAATGGTATATGTCATACAGGTTTGCTGACAGCTTGCGAGCAGGATAAGGATGAAACTGGCTAGTTCCAGCCTGATCCTGCTCGCAAGCTTTATGGCATATACCATTGTTGTGAGCACAGTGAAATACTCCTGATGATGTACAGAGGAACTGTCCGAAACATATAGAGTTTTATTACAAAAATAAATTTGAGAAATTAGTGCTTTTATTTGGTTTCATTATGAGAATTTATCACGATGCACGGTCACCTGAACGTCAAATTCAAAATACAACTTTACGTTTGTGTGCCCGATTTCAGGCTTCCGTCACGAAGTAGCTGAGAACAGCGCTCCTCTGGGTTATTACACAGCGAGTAGCGGTAATTTCTTACCATTACTCTCTGAAGATGGCAGTTCTTACGTTTGTTGCACTTGTAAATCCGAGTTTAATTAATGTGTTGTCCAAGAACTTGGAGTAATATGTTGTACTGAACTTTCGAACCCTTTCAGTTGCATGTAGTATTTTTACACCATTTACCCAGAGTAAACGACGCAAAACACGAGCAAGGCGTGTTTGTAAAACCGCTAGCTTCAGCGTCGATTCTCCGACAAACGTGTGGCGCATTCTCTCTCATGTCAGCGCAACTAAAATAGTACAGCCTCTCGTGTAAGTTCGAATGTTCCACAGTAGATGGATATGCAGTTCAGTAGATCGTGGTAATTATTTGCCCCATTTCATATTCATTAATTTGCACGTGTGCAGATTTTAATTATACGTAATCACATACAGAAAATTTTTATTTACTTTACATACGCCTCAAAACACTACTACTATTATTAACACATTAATAACAGCGACGTGGATGGCGTAGCCGGTATAGCGACTCGCTGCGGGTTCGACGGTCCGGAGATCGAATCCTTGTGGGGGCGAGTTTTTCCGTGCCCCTCCAGACAAATCTTGGGGTCCACCCAGCCACCTGTACAATTAAGTACAGGACCTTCCCCGGGGATAAAACGGCCAGGGCTTAGTGCTGACCACCCACAACCTTCTAGCGCAGAGTTTGCGAAAGGGTCAGAGCCATACCGCCGTCTGCCCTCTGTGCCTGCATGGGTATGTGATGGAGTGACCTTCATACCTTGATTCCAATAGTATTATGTGGCAACAATGATAACATAACATTTCTGCAATTTAATAAATAAAGAGAAAATAGGACGATCTTCAACTTTTATCGATTTGTGCTGCCGTGTGTCTTATAATAAATAGTACAAGCGAGAAAAAGAATTACAATTAAATTAAACTCTCAGGCTTTATGACAAGTGAGATCTTCGTTCTTCTGCGATGTTTTGAGGCGTAAATTTTTATTTACGTATTTGCAGAAGTCCCGATACCTGGGTAAATTACTACCACTCTACGCTGCATAACACATGAGAAGGGCAAAGATTTCATATATACATCGGCGCAAACCTGAAATCGTCCATATCTTAGCAAAATAAATACCCTGAATTATGAAATTCAGAAAAAATTATACGGTAAAAGTAGGGGAAAATTTTGGCCACACAGGACTGGTGCAAAAGACACACATGTCTCTGAGCTATGAACGCACACGGGGAAGAAGAGGTATTACATACTCATTTTTAATCAACGCGCTAGGTGGAGGTCAGTCGTCAACCCCACACTCCGGTAGCTTTATCGTTTGGGAATAAACCCCAGTACACATCGAACAGAGGCTTGTTGGGCTCAAGAGCTGGTCTGAGCACTTTAGAAAAGGAAATATTTTTACATCTGTAGGTATTCGAATATAGACACATGTGGGAAGATAATTGATAGAGGCCCGAAAAATAAGACTTGACCCTATTGAATGTGTCTCAGTGGCTCATGTAATGCATGTTGCCTGAATTTTACGGAGCTGTTGAATAAGCATTCCGTAAAACAACAGGGAGTTTCTGACCTAATAACTTTTTAAGAAACGTCCTTTCTCTATAGTTAAATAGATATGCCTTCTTATTTCACGAAGTGGAAAAAAATTACACTCTTTTTAAAGATTTCGGTAAGTTAGGTCTACTGCCTTATTAGAATTTTATTAAGTCTGCAGTTGAAGTAGTTGGGCTTCCATTATTAATGTGAATGCAGGTATTTTACAGAGGCTGCTACTAATGGTAAAACTCATTAGCTATATATGACGTGAGGAGAGAGTATCCAAATCCCAGACGTAATATGAAGGTCTCCGCAAGTTGAGAAAACGAATTAATAATGCAGAAAGGAAATGATCTTTCTCTGCTTTCATTCACACTAGCTTCTGAAAGATTTCATACTTCTGTGTCGCCCTCAAGGAAAATCTTCAAGATTCACTGCCTAACTTTCCTCATTCCAGAACATTTCTTTTCCTCATTCAGTCTTTCAATAATATTTTATTTCCTTGAAGACTGGGGTAAAGTTGTCCATTAGACGTACAGAAACCATACACGTGAGTAGGAATATCTCTCCTGTGGCGCTGCGGCTCAACGCGGGCCATGGCCTCCACATTCTTGGGGTTTCTAGATCACACATAACGACGCATCACAGTCGGTAGGACTCCTCTGGACGAGTGATCAGCCCGTCGCAGAGACCTCTACCTGACAACACACAACACTCACAATAGAAAAACATCCATGCCCCCGGTGGGATTCGAACCCACGATATCAGCAGGCGAGCGGCCGCAGACCTACGCCTTAGACCGCGCGGCCACTGGGACCGGCGATTAGGAATATAGTACTTCACAGTTTTACCTGGGCACTAGATTGAGAAATTGGTCAAATTCACGCCCCAATTACATTACCTAGTGAATTTTCCCCATTACTAATTAAATACTTTGCATAGTTGTTACCAAAACCAGTCCGGATTGTTTGGGCATGAGATGTGTTACTTTCTCAAACTTGCAATAGAAGTACGCTTTTTTGGTTTCAGAGATCTTAGTATCCTGACTGAGTTATCCCGCCTATATAAAGTTCATTAATTTTTAGGGTTGGCATCCCTGTTGTGTTACAATTTAATAAATAAAGCAATAATAAATAGAGTTTTTACACAACATTAATTAACTATCATTTTAAATAATTTACTGCAACACGTTTCGGCTCTTAAAAGCCATCTTCAAGCTGAATATAAAGGAGTACATATAACACAGTGTCATAAAATGGACATCTCGTGTATATAAAATTGTAATTACTATAATTAATAATAATAAAAATAATTTTATAATAATATATATTATAATAATTTAAACTTTATGTAAGCCAGATCTCGTCTTTTTTATGGTATTGTATTATAGAGTTAAGCGAAGTTGTGTTGGACTGTCTTTAGTATAACTTTATTTATTATAGATTATTAAAGGTTATTAAAGGTTATTAAAATTAAATTGTAACTTTATAAAGTACTGTCTGCAACAAGAAAGGCAAAACATGTATAACGTAACATTTAGGCGCCTTTGCCTAAACTTTGTTGTTGTGGAAGAGCAGTAACTAGAACATACTTTGAGAGAGTATGTAGCTTAATTATTCTACACGCAAAGCGCGTGCGCTATGCTACATTGTGATAGGTGTTATGTCCGGTTCAGCACTATTTTTCTCACATTACCTCATACTGGGCACGATTTTCTAAAAGAAAGAAAAGGTTTTTGAATATAAAATGCGTATTTTGATTTTCTCTACAAATTTTGTGTGAAACACTTCTCTTTGTAATAATAAATCAGAGTGATATGATCATAAATGCACACAAGTTTTCGTGCAAAGCACACGTTATTCTTGTCAGAGTTTAATGAAAATGAATTTTTTCAACACATTTTCGAAAATTACTCAAATATCAAACTTTGTAAAAATTCCTTCAGCGGAAACTAAGCTGTTCCAAGCGAGCGGACGGACGGACGGACGGAAAAGCATAGAGATATGAAATTAATAGCCGCTTTTCGCATTTCTGCGAAAAGCGACTAAAAACTGAGAATTGTCCAGACAATGGGAGCATACACTGTGTCTGTCCAGTCTGCAACGTCTGTAACAACATTTGGTTAATTATAAAGACGCTTTAACCGTTGACAAGAGACCCGATAGATTGTCTAAAACATCTGCAAGGAACTACTACGTTACGCTGCGTAAAATTCTAAAAGAGTGCAGATATCACTTACATCGCATCGGCAGTCTTAAATTACATCACATTTCTTAAATATCTTACTTCAAAGGTTCAAACCTCAAAACCTTCTTTACCTTAAAATAGGAGCAACACACAAACAATTTAATATAAATAAGAAACACAATATTAGACTGCTAAAATACACCTATTTCAATATTAATCGAAATTTGGAGCATACAGTTTTATAGCATTGAGATAATATTTGCGCAAAACTTTGCCGTAAAACCTATAGAGAAGAACCTAGATGTAGATTAGGATAATATAAGATTGTATCTTAACACCAGACCTCCTATTCTTTCGGCAACTGAGGCATTTTTCTCCAGGTTAAAACGGCCATTTAGTGAAGTTACACTCCCGTATTCATCTAGTCTCAAATATAGGAATAAGGGGAGATAAGCTGCCACTCTCACACATGCCTTCGTGGCATACACAAGGAAAAATATCTTTTAATGTACCCTAATTGGAAGTTAACAAGTGGGCATTGCAAAATGGGGTTCAATGATGGCGTCTTTGAAGGTGCAGATGAAACACTGAGTTAGATAAAAGGTGGGAAACTTCTTAACGATCTGGGTGACTGTCAGGTTCTCATTAAGAACTTCACAGCAAAGCGTTCATTAAGACAAAATTCTATAATAAAGAGAATACAAAAGGCTGACGACCGCGTGCTACACTTCCAGTTCATGACAGTAGCCGATATGTCTGCTGTCAGTATGGTTTTTTGAAGCCTTGCTAGAACGGGAAAAGAAAGCGGAGAGGGCCTGCACACAAATTAGCTTCATTGTGTAACTGGAACTCACATATTTCTCAGAAAACGCTGATCAGGATAAAACAGGTTGAATTATTGAAATCCGTTGTAAAATTTTGAAATGAATTTGACGTGTTCGCGACAGAGACAGGTGGCTGGTGTCTGTTATGAGAGTAGAAATTTTCCGGACATATCAAAACGTAGAACTTCACATAGCCTTTCGTAATTAATAAGTTGTTTCCTCATTTTCGTAACTTGTTAAGAAGATCGAGGTCCGTGAGTCTCTTAAATGTGTTCCTTCTGTTAGTAGGACAAATTTGTTGAAAAATACTCACACAAATGTTGGTTAGGAGGTTCTCCCAGTGCAGCAACCCTTATGTTAGAAACACTCGTTGCTGTAAACTATAAATAACTTGTCCCCACGGTACATAACGCTGCCGTCATAAATTCTTGGCACAGTGGAATACTCATAATGGCATTTCCTTGTTCGGTCCTATGTGTTTTGAACACCGGGAAGCAAATCTGGTTTCCAGCAAGGATCATAGTTAGAACTCGGAATGGGCAATTTTGCAGATGAATTCGAACGGGAGAAGAGTAGATCAAGGAAAATCCGGAAGATGAGGAGGTGGAGCAAGAAGGATTGTTAAAGATAGAATGGTAAAGAGCGATGGAAGAAGGAGGAAGTGAAGATGGTTGAGGAAGTGAGAAGTAGAAAGCATATGATTGGTGAAAAAAAGTACGGGCGGAAAGAAGAGAGAAGAGAGAATTGCAGGAGAAGTAGGACAAAAACAATGTGAAAAGAAGAGAGAAGGAACAATGGACAATAGTATGAGGAGAATAAAAATAGGTCACCAAAAGAGAGAACATGGGGGAAAAAATGACAGAATTAAGCATAAGAATAAGAAACAAATTGAGAGAGAAAGATGGTATCCATTAGTGGCAGGAAGAAAAGGAATAGAAAAGATGATGAAGAGACAATAATAATAATAATAATAATAATAATAATACTTTATGTTGATTGTATATGTAGATAAGATAATATAAAAAACCTGAATTTTTCATTACTGCGGTCCTAAAATCATTCTTTTACAGCTTTCTTAATAGAATAAAAATATAAAAATATAAAGAAAGAGATACAAAGTCAGAGAGAACGAGTTTCGTAACGGACAAAGTATCCATTTTCTGATGCATTCACACTTTCTTTCAAATTTATAATGTTTCAGAATTTTTGTGGCGAATAAGGAAGTGGAATTCTGACTGCTGCAAGGAGCGATGGAGAAACGCTTGAAATGCTTTTCCTTTCTTCTGTTGGCATGACACCTCTTCACTAGGTAATCGCTTCCTGAAGTTTAGAGAAAATCTAGTGGTCTCACCTTCAAGGGTAGAAATATCTTGACACTTCCTGAGTCACTCTCGAGTTCCGTCGCACGTGCTTCGGACCTCGAAGTTGCTTCTAACGATCCCTTCCAATTGCTTTTTAAGATGGAACAGGCGAGCTGCTGACGTTGGAAGTACAGGAGATGGCCTCAACCTGCCTTCGTCGAGGGTTTCTGTGCTGACTGCTACTTTTGCGTGTTAGCACTGTTCTTTTTTGTCTCCTTTCTTTTTTTATTGTCTTCAGGTTGCTCAAAGCATTTTGTGGTTGTAACTGGATTTTTTGGGCAGGATGGCTACCTGATCGGATGAAAAGCTCTCTTGTTCGTTGCCTCACTCGCATCTTATAAATTTTTCCATTTCGTCTTCCTTTGCTGACGGAATGTATCCTCAGATATCGCCATTTAGGAAGTCATTGTAGTCCCTGTAGAGCCAAATTATCCTGCATTCCTTTGCGGGAATGATTTGGTTCCCACAGGTTGATTAATTGGAAAATTATAAGCCAATAAACATAATTTTTGTTTTAAGGATTTAGAACAGGTGCTTCTTGGCCCGTCTTGTACGGTCCGCAACGCTTTTCTAATCTATAATAAAATTAATTATATACGTCAGCACTACCTTTTTTATTTATATATAAGGCTACATGTTTCGACCCATCAGTCGGTCATCTTCAGGCCTACATAGCAGACTAAGTCATTGGTATTGTGTACACATTAGGATCCCAATATATGTAGTACTAGCACTTCGTGATACCTTCTTTCAAGTTCATAACTAGTCAAACTAAGTGCATCCATCTATATAAAAACATAAGAGTCAAAGTCCAGAGGTGCTGTGCATATATATATTTTAATCGTCAGTGTCTTAAACAAAATAAAAAAGGTAGTGCTGACTTCCATAATTAATTTTATTATGTATTCATTCTAGCATTTCCTGATGCCTTCTTTCAAGCTTCTCTAATCATTCTTTCCCCGTATACTTGCCTGCGTAAGTCTTGTTATTCTAATAACTCTATTAGGCTCCTTTTACACGCCTTTAAATATGTTGTCACCTGGATAAGAGCTAACAACACTATCCTTGAATTCTCAAACTAGCTCTGTACATCCTATATTGTTCGTACTACACGGTCGGCAAGTTTGCGATTTCTATGTCAGAGCGAACTTAGCTCTCCTGTCTACACTAAAACTTAGCACTATATATCATGCACACATTACCAGGAAGAGACTGGTTTCCTTCTACACTTGGGGCCGTCGGCCCAGTATGCCAGTAATTTCACTGCTAAGCACGGTCATTCAGGAATTTATCATTCCCACCATCACAAAAGAATATCCAAATACCTTATCGACGAAGTCTTCGATATTTTAAGTCTCAAGATAACACGAATTTACTTTTAAAGTTTCGGTTTGTACTGCGCTGTTAGCACAAGCCGTCTGCGTTGCAAAACCAAAGTATTGGTGATGTAAAGAGGAAATGTCGCTGCTTGTTCTGAGAAAAGTAAAAACAGAATGTAGAATTTTTAAAAGTTAAACGTTATGTTGCATAAAGTAACCACTGGGTTTCAACACTTTAATCTTCAACAAATGGAAGAGTTTGACGTTTTACCACATAACGATCTTAGATTAAAGATAAAAATAACTAAAATAATCCCTAACGCAATGTACATTGGGCAGATATTGTCATTCTTTTTTATTTTAAACCATGCATTCTTGACATAGAAGAAGGAGTTGGAAAGCTGTTCTTCCGAATCACGATAAGTAGGCTTCTGGAATCAGTAAGGCCATCTGTTAATGTGGTTTGTTTAATAAACACTTCCAAAAACTAGGACAATTTTCATAAAAACTATTAATAAATTTAAACCATAAGAAACAATTTCAAGTCATTTTTTAACTCGTAGTTAAACAACACAAGATAAAATATGTGCCATCGTATATAATTTTTTCGGCACCCACTATTCAAAATTAGGCCGGAAAGTAAAGGATCTGCTAAGAGCAAAAGTTATCTGTTTAAATTCCAAATTCACGTCTATTACTTGAGGTCAAGATTTTCCCTGGCGTTCGTCCTTTTTTGAGACTCCAGTATCAAATTATTTTTATCACTGTCAGACGAATTTCTGTTTATGTAGAATTGCTACCTCTAATTTCTCCATTGTCCGTCCACCGAATGATACAGGATGTCCTACTCGCTACCGAACCCGGCATTTATTTAATAATTCTAACAACAATGAAGATATTGCAACGAAATTTGAACAGGAGTACGTTCGTTGTGAGAGAAATGAAGAGGAATGTGTCTGTAGTCAGCTTCAAATTTCGTTGCAATATCCCCATTAGTGGTAAAATTATTAAAGAAATGCCGATTTCGATAACGAGTGGAACACACTGTAGTTTAAACGCCGAACAACGTGGGTAGAGTGAGGATTGGTAACGAAGGAGGTACCCAGAGAAATGTATCCCCCATTCCCACACTAATTCTCCTATGAATGAACACGGACCTCTGTAGTGAGAAGCTATAAATACTGACCTTACAAACTTAGTCAAGTAGTGGTGAAGAGGAATGAGTACTAAGCATACGTGTATATATGGACTCCTATTCAACCCTGCAAAGTGCTTCCTAGGAATAATAAAGGAAAAGCCTCCACATGCGACAAAATTATAATTCTCTCTACTTTGAATAAACGGTTTCCGATGTTTGGAAATGGATTGACTCTCACAGTTGTACCAATCATTGAGGTGGAGAAGTCGTGAATCAAGGGACTATAACAGGGCTGACGAATATTTTTGAGGGCGCGTGCTAAATTGTCTAAAAATCTCAAAGAAATCCTTTCACGTTCACTTGGAATTCCCTTAGACCAAAGTAAAGCCTTGGATTCTTCAATAATTACTTCAATTTATCAACCAACGAATGCACATATAATTTCACGTAAAACATATTTAAAACACTTTAAAACACTCCGACATGTTTCGATCTTGTCAGGTCATCATCAGGGAGCTTTGTTCCTTGCTAAATTTATATTACGGTATTCACAATTCAATTTTTATTTGCAAACGTGGTGTTGTGGCAGCATACCATGTTGTGTGGGAATGTGTTGTGGAGCAGAGGCTAGGTGTGCGTCGTACGACGCACACATAGCCACTGCTGCACAACACAACATGATATGCTGCCACAAAACCTCGTTTGCAAATACGAATTAAATTGTAAATACCGTAATATAAATTTAGCAAGGAACAAAGCTCCCTGATGAAGATCTGACAAGATCGAAACATGTCGGAGTGTTGTAAAGTGTTTTAAACGTGTTTTATGTGAAATTATATTTTCATTTGTTGGTTGATAAATTGAAGTGTTTCTACGAAAATGCACGGTGCTACAGTAAGATTTCTATCTTCAATAATTGTTATTAATTACAGCATTATTATCATTAATGCATGTTATGATTATATAATTAATGAATAGTGTAATTATTTGTAATTCTAATAAAGGCTTCTTCAAGGAATGCAATAAGGAAGAAAATGTGGAAGTTACTTGGGCTGCTGCTACTTCCTGTTTGAAAAGAAAATTATATAAATTTGTGTCCAATGTCGTGTATTCGCCCGGTCACCACCAGGCCGGCTCCTCCGTGATAGATAACCAGGAAACATTTCGCACCGCTCTCGATCGGTGTAAAAATGTTTCACTCGTAGTTTTATTTGGTCGCAACAGTAATTCATATTCAGAATCTACGCAGTCAGATATGTGTGTATATATACTCATATTTTCACAATGTAGAGACGCTGGTCGGGCAAAAGGAATAAAAGAAAAATTGGAAAGTTGTGAATGACGCTTGCCAAGAAAATTGTTTCGCGTGCCGATATGAGCACGCGAGCCGTGGGTTCGATAGTCCTAGACGATACATTGCAGACAACACAGAATATTAAGCCAGCAGAAGTATCGAACACGAAAAATAATGTGTTCTATTAAAGTAAAATAATACTAAACAGATGTATAATAAAAGACAGGTAGTATTGCCTAAGATGAAACTACATTATGTCGAAATTTCCAATATCAAAATATTCAAAAACAGGCCCTGCCAACACGTAATATATCTTCATGTTTCGAACGCCGAACAGAATAAGGAGAATAGAAAATATCTTTCTGCAAGCCTGAAAGACTGAACGCACTGGGCGCTAACGAGTATCCTTGTCGCTATGGGCGAAAATATAGTCTAGAGCTCACCCCCCAAACAGTTTCAGAAAAAAATGACCCGATTAAAGTTTTGACGTTTCCCCACCGGAAGTCCTAACGCCCACACCTCGAGCCTAACAAAAGGAAAATGCTCCCCACGATGACAGACCGATCAGTTCTAACTCACCCTTTGAGATTATAATACACCCGAAACAAATTTACGGTGCTGCCAACTGTCTTGTACTAGCAAGTAGATCGAGACTAGCTCAGTCCTCACGGCGCAATTACGCAGTGTCATATGATAAAAAATCTGTAGCTTGGATGTTGGGTGGGGGGTATCAGTCCCTCCTGCAGACGGCACTAACAAATCAAGTAGAGGGTGACAGTCCCGCACTGCAGACGGCACTAACAAACCAAGTAGAGGGTATCAGCCCCTCCTGCAGACGGCACTAACAAATCAAGTAGAGGGTATCATTCCCTCCTGCAGACGGCACTAACAAATCAAGTAGAGGGTATCAGTCCCTCCTCCAGACGGCACTAACAAATCAAGTAGAGGGTATCAGTCCCGCACTGCAGAAGGCACTAGCAATTGGCAGAATTTTGCTCATGGCCGCTTAGGTGGACTGATTATTTCGCACTACGGTTATTTAAGCAGCAAAGAAGGGGCGTAAAATTGTTTTTGTGTGAACAAATGAATAAGAATGGCCTAGGGGAGCGGGTGGCCTGCTTAGAGTTGAACAAAACATAAATGATTTTTATCCGGAATCCTCAAGCAACAACTTGTAATACCTAATCACAGAAGTCACAGTAACTTCGGAGTACTGTAATATATATGGTAAAAGTAAGTTTTTACCTCTTTCAATTTATCATCACTTTACTAGGGCACAATGCAGACTAGAGGTACAGTTCCATCTATTCTAACCTCGACGGTATATGGACATAAATTGTAAGTCTCATCCCCCAGTCTCTTCAACCTCAGTACCCTTTGAACACAAGATTGGCTGTACCACAGAAGTAGTCTGAAAACTTTTGGGGGAGAAAAATTCCCCCCGTTTTTGCTGGGAATCGATATACAATGTTTTTGTCATCATCTTGCCGGTAAATCAATAATATTAAAATATGACAAAATTTAAGAGTAATAGAGATCAAATTGAATCAAGATTCATTTCTTTGAGCACGGGTATTAAACTTTTGGTGTCAGAAATGCAAGTTATTGACCGTCTGAATAACCACCATCTCTTCCAGAAACTCAGCCCACGGTAGAGTTAGTTACCCTGCACTTGCCGTGTCTATCTCTGCCTCCACTCTCCTTGCATAATGCCAGAACTGTTTATCTCCAGCCTTCCGTCTCTGTAATTAAGCTTCCAAATAACAAGGAGGAAATTGCTCGTCCCTCAAACCGGAAAGAAAAGGAGCGATACGCATGGCTGTAACATTATGGCTTGTGAGTGGAGCAAGCTTGTGGCCCGGTGACGTAAATGTGCGCCATGCTGATATACGAGGCAGGTTGTGAACTCTGCACCTCACGGGAAGTTAGTGGGTGATGCGATTAACAATTGTCTTACTAAACCCGAATGTGAGCTTAATGCACTAATTGCACTACAGCAGTTCAACCCACGTTCTGTGTGCATGCTGCTCTTTGCGTGTTGCAATGGAAAATTAATTTTTAAAGCGTTTGTGTCCAATATTTCACCTCCCGGTACATATTCCCGCAAACAGCGGGGACAAACTTTATTAAAAGTAAATAAACAAATAAATAGAAACTGGTTTTTGACTTCAGACAGATTTTGGTAATAAGTTGTTTGGTGATTGGGAGAGGTCAAACTAAAATTTGAAAAGTGAGGTTAAGTACATTTCGTACCGGTCTCATTTTAAATGAAGTTCAAATCTAAATTTTACCAAAATTTTCAGAACGGATTAGTTATAGTGTGAATTTGCACATGAACAATTTTGTCAAATAAAAATTATGGCAATTTTCGACGTAACGAAAATTTGAGGCAAATCAAAACAAGAATTTTAGCTATTTGAAAGGTTATATCGGTCGTGTAATTAATTACAGGACGTTCATAGCCATGCCTTATAAGTTTAAAATGTCAATGTATGTTCAAAAACCACTGGTGAAGGGTAGGGGGGGGGGGGGTTTTATTTGAATAATGAAAAGGGGAAACGTTTGGCAGGGGTTAATGGACACAAGAGTGCCCGG
>Ga0123357_10008816_pt1 | contig 12655 bp, 6 predicted proteins | sample TergutEmb28metaG_FD_89873 | JGI IMG/M metagenome (GOLD analysis project Ga0123357, IMG submission 89873) | Embiratermes neotenicus P4 segment gut microbial communities from Petit-Saut dam, French Guiana - Emb289 P4 | ecosystem: Host-associated > Arthropoda: Insects > Digestive system > Gut ... | reverse complement strand
TTTTAGCACTGGACCTCACATCTCACGATAGAGCTTGCGCATATTTTTCTGTATATAACACAGAAGACCTCAAAAGCACAGCTTTTACGACTTTTCTCTATTATACGGTGACATAGCCCAAATAATTCTATGTATGTTCATATGTCCCTTCGTCTCCAGACAAATATGTATATGGGTAAATCGCAAGGCTGTATCAACATTCGAAGCATAGCAGTACAAAATAAAAAAAAAGTGGAATGGCACATGGTCTTTCTTAGGAATAGAATTAAATGACAAGTAAGAATATTCCACCTGTTGTCTATTACAGTATACTGTGCTTCAAGTGACAATTAAAAGAGGTCAAAATGCCCTGCCATTTTTTTGTGTTGTAATATTTATTATCGTTTATACTCTTCCAGCCAACAATATTACACTGTCCCCAACACACCGATGCAATAGACACAGACATATTCTTATACATAATCCCTTATGGGTATCACAGTTTACTTGTGGTACTGATACCTGATCGTTATAATAAAACTAAGAAAAGTTACAGTTTCCTAATGCACTTTACCGCGTACACCACTTACATGAAATAACAAAACCACAAAAAAGTGCACGTTTTACGAAGTGTTTGTTTATAGTTTTTATTATCCAGACCAACAAATGTACAACATATATAAATACATGTACATAAACAATATTTTATATATCGTACGTACTCACTCCTACAAGTTTCGATGCATCCGCATCATCTTTAGGGAGTCTTATCCTCCTACGTTGACAAAGTTATAAAAATCATTAAGGTTAAACACTCAATAAAATCAGTAGATTAAGATGTTTATGTGATCGTTATAGTTGATGACAAAACACAATCTATAAAACGCTGTGAGCTGTGTCAACTGTTATAATTACAGTACATAGAAGATGATAGCTTGGTGGGTGCATACACAATCTATTGGAGTAACTACGACATATAAAGCACAGGAAGGTCTCGTTTTAGGAAGAGGTTACTTTCTCGAACATTTGGTTGCAAATCGAATCGTCTTAAAACGAATACTATTCAAATGGTTTAAATTGAAATAGTTTCGTGGGTCAAACAAATTAGTCAAATAATTTTATAGTTTGCAACATTTCTTTACATTATGTCACACAATTTTAATTTAATGCATTAGGTATATATAAAATTATATAGATAGTTTTAAAAAATATGTAAATAAAATCCCTTATTATTTTGTTGATGAAGGCCCAGGCCGTGGTTCAGAAGACATCAAGAAAGAATGTAACGTCAAATGGTTTGATTTTTTCTTCTTTTCTATCTTTTTGATGGACGTCATGGGTGAAAAAATCGCAATAAACTTAATGGAACTGCACTAAAATAGAATAAGAACAAACACATACATATCGGAAAAGAGATATAAGCTCACTAAGTATAGAAAGGACGCTTGAGTAGCGACAGTGATTCACCACAAGTCGGGAGTGTTCGGTCCGACTTGACAATGGTCGTAAAAGTGAATCGTCGTAAAACGAACCGTCGCAAAACGAGACCCTACTGTACTGTTTATATATATATATATATATTCTGTGCATTTGTTGGTCTGGATATTAAACTGTACAATACGCAGGTACATACTTCAAAATGTTTAGTTATAATCCTACGTGTTTCGACTTAGTAGTCATCTTCAGGGAGAACATCAATATCGATATGTATTGGTCTTCAGAACCTTCTTACGGTATCAAAACCGAAGTTATCCCTGAAGAGGGAAATGAAACTGAAAAATGTAGTATCAGAAGTCGACATTTCACAAACAACTTACCGTGTTGATTGTATTATTTAATTAATTTTTTTTATTTTCTGTCTAAACTAGGCAACTCTACTGCTTTAGCTCATGGGGATATAATAATTTCTCACAATAACTGTGCGATTTATTGTTTTAAATTAAATTTATTTTAGTAACTCTGATAACGCGCCGGCCTCTCATAGAAACCTCCTTATCTTTTTATCTGTTGCAGCCTGCGAGTCAAAACTTTCTCTATTGATACAGCGATTGCCATAGGTTACGAATGGTTGTCTGCACTGAACTATACAGACATGACCACCGTGTCTGTTCGTGGAATGCATATCTGTGTTCCTTTGAGATCAATGACAGAATTTGCATACAAGTTTTCGAAGCAGCACGCCTTTCTGAATGCTTACCGAGACCCTTTGATACAACTGTCTATTATTCCTGCAAACAATTTTATATTGTCGGAACACGACAAGGGAATCTGGCCATGTAACTGACCATTCTCCATCAACATTCCCACCGTACTTTGTACTGCGTATCTTTTCAAAACAGCACAACAGATACGCCGGAAATCACAAGCAATATTCTGCTTATAGTGATGCTCCTTTCATCTGAAACAGCTCTTACCTGAGAGGGAATATCACACAATGCAGCGGACCAAATTTCAATAGAATGAATTAGCGTTTAAAGCAAAGTTACCCGCGGAGCTCACTAATTCCAGCACCCGAGATGACAACGGCAATAACAATTGAAGACCACAGGGCACCTCATTCTTCCCAGAGTTCGATTGTTGTTATTTCAGCAATAATCACTGACACGTAGTGTTATCCTGTCACAGTTTATTTCTATTGTTTATCGGTGTGCTGTTTACTCCATGCACGGTTCATGGTATCGTGATAGTATGACAGAGTTTAGTAAGGCGAATGTGTAACACTTCACTGGACACAAACAGCGGCTTTTCTTTAAGTAAGACTTATTTGATACAGTTATGTGACACAGTACCGTTAACGTGTGTGGGAAAAAATACTAGAAACTACATACAGTACTTTCTATCTAGGTGTTGTTTGCCTTTTGTACATGTTGTATTTTAAAATTTCTTGTGTGTATTGTTGTTAGTTATCTTGTGTGTATTTTTGTAGTTGTCTTGTGTGTATTGTTGTCATCTTATGTGTATTTGTTTTACTTTGTGTGTGTATTGCTGTTTTTTACTTTAGATGTCGGACTGCTGGCTAGAAGTCAGTATTCGGAAGGTCCTGCGACCGGCCACCTCAACACAGGTTTTTTCTTCGTTTCTCTGTGCCTAAAAGAAATGCTGAGACGGTTCCCAAGAAACCAAGTTGCCACTACACGCTCCTCATGTGGCCTTCCCGACTTAAATTTATTAATAACCAATTTCATATTTTGTATACATGTAAAATAACCACTGACACTGGGTGAAAACCCAATTGCAGTTTATTATTATTGTTATTAGTATTATTATTACACTAGACCACGAACAGAAGGATATCGTTTAAGTAAACGTGAAGGGGAGAGATAGGCCCATAGGCCCATTTGTTGATTACATTACAAAAAAGTATTTATCAATTTCTAAAATTCTACATCTTGCGCTGTAGACTAGGACAATGATATGTATGAAATATCTCCTTTTCAGAGGACAGTTTAAGTAATTTTCTTCACAAAACACGGTCAGTAACTTCCGACTTATTTCGCAGTCACCCAATGATAAGTCTTAGAGGAGAGTGGCTATGTTGACATTCTTATCCTCATGCAAATGACATAAAATATTTTGACATTCTCATTTAGAATATTTGACTTCCATATCTCCTTGTCTTTCAATGTGGCGGCAGAAAGAAAAGTTAAAAGGACAACTCAGTCTTCATTTGTATTTCACGAAGATTACTTGCATCATAAACAGCGTCTGAAAGTGATAGTGGTATGTCATTCTACCGGATCAGTAACTTCTCACAGGCATTCAAGGAATGAAGAGGGGACTTTTTTAAACATTCAGAGTAAGTTAGAACGGGAGTATATAATTTGCCTTCCAGTCAATATTCCCTTTAGAGGCTTGAAGCTACCAGACGTACAAATTGGAAAGAGAAATTTAAACGCTTTTGAGGCTGGTTCCAGTGGGCAAACCTCATATATTGAAGCATACATGTACTAAAGTTAACAAAGTACCTAGGCTTTTCTTATAACATCGTTAAATTATTACATAACTAACTTGTATTTTCAAATAACTCATCATTTCGTAAACATCAACTGTACACCAGAAATATGATAGAAAACACTTTTCTTAAAGCCAATGCATTTTATATCCCTTACTGCCTGGACAAAAAAAAGGAAAACACACAAAACATTCCTTACGACGAACTTCATAAAAATTATCTTTTCTTATATATTTTTTAATTCTTACTTAAATGTCCCACTCATCCTTTCATACCCTGGCTTTTAAATTAAATGTCTGCAACATTTACTGCCACTGGAACATCGCCAATTAGGTATACTTCAGTGGCCACTATTAATATATTCTTGACCGTGACGTCAGCATCAACGACACAAGATTAAGTTGCAGCGAAACCTAAGTCACAACTTTCTAACGTTCTATCTGCATGAAATAAACCATATTGAGGGGGACACTTGTCTCACGTTTTTAAGTGGCTTCAAAACAGACAGACTACATTCTATTTTCACGCTTGTGTCTGCAAAAAATAAGAAGAGGACATGGGAAAGATAAAGTAGCCAGACAGGAAAGTGAACTCGCTTAAATTAAAGCAACACACTCAATTAAAATAAAGTTGAACATAAAAAAAGTAACACATCCGTTAACAGTTCACATAGATAAGGTATCTGGATCGTTACGAAGGTGTTAACAAAATTTTAAGGTACCCTGCCCTGTACTTTGAACAGAGCACCTTATTTGCTATTATGAATATTTGCACCTCCACGTCGAATAAGCTGAATAAATTCAGCGTGTAATTTATTGGTCTATGTTTATTTAACGACGCTGTCAGCAGCTGCGTAAGTATGTGTAACATAGAGTGACAACATGTGGCCTTAAGCACGATTATTAATTACACTGGCTGAAGGATGCACACATTCTTAGTATATGACAAAGAAAAAATACGACGTACTACGCAGTGGCCTCCGTCACGTGTTTAACTCCTACTGATGTGTCAGGAAATATATTATTGTAAAATAGTGTATATCCTAGGGTGAAGAGAGAGAAACCAACAAGATGCAACTAATCTGATGTTTATTATCAAACTTCTATCTCAATATGTTTCGGGCATCATTATGCCCATCATCAGGAGAACAAGACTGTGTACTACCGCATAAGGTGTTCTTCACTAGTTGTGCTGTCTGTGGTTGTGTGGAGTTGGGTCGCAAGCTGTGTGCCCGAAATATGTTGAGATAGAAATTTGATAATAAACATCAGATTAGTTGCATCTTGTTGGTTTCTCTCTCTTCACCCTAGTTCATGATGCACGGTCACAAGAGCCTTAAAAAAGCTTATATCCTGTGACATATTTCGACATTTACCTTCTGATCCATGTATTACGATATTTTATGTAATACTTTTTCACTGAAGATTCAAGAATTCTGGGACATCAGTCTGTGTCGGATACACAGACAACAACACCGCTTTGAGAATCTCTAATCGCAGACAATGTGTCATTCCTTAAATCGCATGTGCTTCCTCGTCTACTTCTTACTTCACCCTTACGTTTCAAGCCAGTCAACGTGTTACCGCGATCTATATTTTTAACGTCAATTTTGACTTAATTCCGTCGTAATGCTCTTCAAACGCGGGCAACAAATTCTTCAAGCTGAATAATGGACGACAAAACAGACCTTGCACTTTACTTACGGCAACTTTTATGTCCCTCTCACTTAATTTGTCACGTAACTCTCTTATTTACTCTTAAGTTTTCACTGATAAGTTTGAAAAATACTCTTCCTTACAGCACTGTAAGTATATTTTTCATGTCACGGGTAACATTTCTCTAATAGCTTTTCTTAATCCACCATTCGAATAAATCTACCTACCTTATTCGACTGTCGATGTAATCCTAAGCTTCGTGTTTAGTATTCGTTGCTGAAGAGTCTGTGCATTCCACCATATTTTTGTCATTACAATCTAAATAGGTCCGTGTATTATTCAACCACTGACATTTCCACATTTAGCGTCTTATACCGTCACTGAGGTACAGTTCAACTTTTATTTCACCGTTGATGTCGCCACAGTCGTGTCTTTCTCTTTTTTATTGTTCACGCGTCTGTAATTTCGTTTCTGATTTCACCGTTGACATCTCCATAGTGTCGTGTAAATTCCATCGTTTATATCCCCAGCGCCTCCTATCATTTTCATCTCTGACGTCTCTGTAGGTTTACATCCACTCTCATCATTGGTGCTTTCATACCCTCATGTATGCCTTCAAGTGTTTGGTTTATACTATATCGTCTCTAACGGGCGTATTTGATTCAATCATTAGTCTTACTACAGGACACTGCTTACTTAACCTGTCATTAATGGATCTATAGGTTAATATTACTCACGTCTGTGAATATCCATTTGTTTAACTTTTATTTCCGTGACAACTTTGTCTATTATATTCAAAGATCGGCGGTCAGAAAATAAGCTTATATTGCGCATAGCTTGAGTTCTTTATTTTCGCCTCCAATGAAAACACTTCGGATTTACTTGTACTGCTATCCCACAACTTATCAACACGGTCCCCACTAAAATTAAAGCACTTATAATATCGTCAGATGAGCCTTAAAGTCTTCTGTATATACAGGACCGTTTCCTATGCTATTTGCCATCGTGTCACAACCGTTTCCATGTCGAGTTCTTTAAACCTGTGACCACCACGGTTTCTCTTGAGTGCTGGAAACAGATGCTAATTGCTCGGCGCCACCTTCGGATTGTAAGCAGGATATTCCAACGTTCTTCAGTTACGAGATTACCCGCCATGTAAAGTCATATTTGTCCGCCCCTTCTGCTTTCATACAGAAGCATGACCTATCATTGAAAGTGCGAGTGAAGAACTTACAGTTCTTCCTGTCCCCAGAACATGATTAATATATACACTTGTATTGTCAACGTTCTTTGACCATTTCATCTTTTACTGTTCGTAACAGAGGTGAAGGCAAGAGGTGGTGAGCGCCAAGGCTCCAATAACTGTAGCCCTTCTCGCTTTAGGTGTGCATGTCTGTTGCCGCCAGGTGCCCAGCTGGTTAAAGCACAAGTATCCACTCAAATATGACGAATGGAAGATCGTTGTCGACCGCAAACCTTAGATAATGGAGCCCACGTGCATTTTCCAGCAGTGTAAATTTTTCCCTGTCACTTTTGTTATTGCTCTGGTGTTGGCCGTGGAGGGGCGGATTAAGACAGAGCCGAGTCGATCCATCACGGGGGGCGTTGTCTCTGCTGCTGCCCTGCCGTATGGTCAGTCGAGGTCAGCGCTAAGGTTAAAGCATGAGAAACCCCAGCCACACACCATTTTCTATGGGTCGGCAACCTCTTTTCGACACAATAAAAATATAACCCATGCCAAATAACAAAAATATGAAAAGTGTCCATATAAAATAAATCAATTTCTGGCTCCTCCTAGAGTAGGTCAGAGTCAGTGGCACTGTGGAAACATTATAAATGACCAGCGAAAACTAGATCTAGAAATGAACACTGCCGATTGCTCCGGTCCCTTTAATTGCCACATGCCGCTCACACAAAAGGGATCTAATTCAAGTGTGTAGTAGATGTAAAATTATAAACATACTTGTCGCAATCAGAAATAAAATTACGTGTACTGACTAGAACTATGTTAGCTTTATTATGTTTAATTCATGTTTGAGAAAAGAGAATTTCCAAAATATTCCACATATCTGTTGTCCTTCTGAAACTTAATCTGTGACTGTTTATTGCTTTGCTGTTTTCAGGTGGCTAATTATTTCGTGTTACATGAATTAAGTCTGATTTGATTGTCTTCTAGACCGAAATTATTTCTTCTCAAAACTGCGAAGATACTGTCCGTGTCTCACACTTCCCTGTATTGTCTCTAGCAGTAGAGCGACCATTCTGATGCCAAGTGTCCAGTGGTTTCAAGTCTAGCTGCGAAATATCTCAGCGATTTCCACTGCATAAACTCTTGCACGCAGCAATCATTGGTAAATTCTTATAGTAAAAGCCAACGAGATGCACTATTTCTCAAATTTATTTTGGTAAAGAACTCTACACGTTTCGGACAGATCTACTGTCCATCATCAGGAGTCTCAACACTATACAAAGCAGTAGATATTTGTCATGCTAGTTATATTGACTGTCTGCTAGGGAGGTCAGGACCTCGCTAGCAGACAGTCAAACTAGCTGCATGACAAATAACTATTGCTGTGTGTACAGTGTTCAGACACCTTATGGTGGACAGTAGATCTGTCCGAAACATGTAGAGTTCTTTACCAAAATAAATTTGAGAAATAGTGTACCTCGTTGGCTTTTATTATAAGAATATATCACGATGCACGGTCCTACGACTGTCAAAATCATTGGTAAGTTAATGAAAGAATGAGCTTTCATCCCAATTTTAGCAGTGCTTCGCCAGATAATCCCCCTTCCCCCAAAAGAGCCCACACAACAAATTCATAAAAGTTTCCCCGTACGCTCTGTGTGAGGGCTTCTTAAGTGTGCTGGGGGAGGGGGGCTGTACGGTTACAGAATAACCAAAAGGAACCCCTAGTGCTTTAATGAACACACGATTCTCCTGTCAAACAGAAACTATGCAATGAAAAACTTTTATTATTTTTTGTTATTGCTGTGTGAGCGGTAATTTTGTAGCATGCTAAATTTGTCATGGTTCCCCGTACAAGGAGGCCACCTCGTCTGTATGTGCATACAATCTTAATTAAGGCCCCGAGTCAAAGGAATTGAATATATTACAGGTATCCCTTTTCAATGCGGACGCTATGTGGGCCTACGTACCTCACAGTGTTTCATCGGTAATTGGTTTAGCTTAGAGCAAGTTCGAGCTTTGCTATCATACATATCTGCGAGATAACCCGTCAGTTCTGTAACAGTGACCGTACTTGAGGAAGGAGTGGAACAAGCCACCCCGTGTGATAAACCACCCCCTTTACTATTTAATGGAGTGTGCTTCATTTCCAGACTAATGTTTTCTTTTCTAAATCTTCTGTCACACAGTGTCTTGCATCGGCTCATAAATAAACCAGCGAGTGTCGAGAAAATTTGTGTCCGGTTTAGACATTCATTCATTTATGGAAATAATGGTCCAGAACAAAAAAACCCGTAAGATGCGTGACATATAAAGCTGAAACTTCTAAATGTCTAAACAGAAAATAATGTTACTGGCGAACATAGCACAGAGAGAATTTTTAAATAACGCCTTATTTATTACAACAAACAACAAGAAAACCAATGTACGCCAATAAAATAGCTAAGATTCATCTGCATGGCAGTCATAACTTGCTGGAAACGACATAAAGACAGAAGGATTCACGTTCACAAACACACAGTGGTAATGCGTGCAGTAATGGTGAATTTCAATCTTATGCGCCTTCCCAAAGAAACGATTTACCGGTATAGTGAAATACAAAACTCAGTCACGGACGAAACGAACGGCAAAAGGGTTGATATTAATAACAATTAGGGATAGTACATTTTTATTCTCATTTTAGCACTCTTTTGAGACAACGAAGTGAAGCAATAAGAGGAAATGTAAAAATAGTACGAGCTCCGGCAGGTGTTAGTAGTTAAGAAATCAAGTTTTGAGACTAATACAGCAGTAATGGAAGAAATAAAGTTTACAACTTCATTATTAACCGAGGGTCCGAAAAAAAATCTCGGCCCTATTCAACGCAATTAGTCACCACATTCTTTAACGGCTGAGGTGCATTTACCGCATAAGTCGTTTCGGCTGTTTTAGTTGCCGACTGATATCTATAATACTGAAAGCAAAAAGGAAATACCACAATAATTTGAACCTAAATATGAGCAGAATTTACTCCCAAACTTCACGTTTTGGTCAATGTAATTCATTAGTGGTATAAACAATGTGGTGATGTACAATCATTAATCGCTGTAGTCTGTTTCATATGATGATTCCTCTGATGCCCCCATATGAAGTTATCTGCATTCGTCACTATGAAACGTTCAGCAAATGTCTGAGAGACTGGACAATAATTCTTCTTCAGGAACTGGTGCAAGATATATCAAAGTTGTGGTTTCCATACACGGTTGTGCCTCATCAAAATCATCACGAACTTGGCAAGTTCGCTGGGCGAAGATGACATGCTTAGTGTTATATTTCTAACATCCACGCTCTCTCTTCGACCATTCTGCATATACGTACACAGACACACTATCCGACTTATGCAACACTTACGTTCCCCAAAGATCAGGCGCCAAATCGAATTTTACGCACGTCGGATCTGCGTATAAGTATAGGTAAACATACCCAGGTATATGTATACACAAAGGCGTCAAGTTCAAATTCAAACTCCAGCAGACTGGAACCTGATCGTTCGCAGCATGACCGTGCACCCTCCTGCGTTTTCTCCCCGCATTATTCTTTAGCCACCTTCTTCTCGTTGCGCTTTCATTCCCGTAAAAGAGAGAGGGAGAGGGAGAGGGAGAGAGAGAGAGAAACTTCCCGCGTTTCAGAAATGTTCCGTTTTCATTCATTTACCTTCTTGAAAATTTCCTACGCCTGAAATTGCGTAACAAACTGCGTATGTCTGCATTCGAGTGGCTACATACTTTCTTGCTCCCACTTAATTTTCTGTGTATATTTAGGTACGATAGTGTATTACTATTACTATCTTTCTGGTCTATTACTATCGCTATCACATTACGTAATATTTTCTGCTTAATTTTTCCACAGCCACCGAAGGCAAAGACTGGGAGTACCTAACAATTTGAGAGTTGGGCTCTCACAGTGGTGTTGCTGAAAAGTCATATCTTTCGGGATATTTCGCTGTGTCGCTGGGCAATTATTGACCTCACAGATGAAGGCACTAAAACACTTCGACACATCGGAAATGAACTTAATCAATGACGGAGAGCAACAAACCAGTAGCATAGAATCTCGAACTACTCAAAGACTATCTTTCGATCCCCTGATCCCTTAGTCAACAAAATCAAACAATTTGGAAATGAGGACTGTAAGAGGACAACACGAATTCAGAACTTAAAAAAAAAATATATATATCACACAGCGATCAACATCTAAATCCGTTGGCCGCATCCTGACACGCAAGTTAGCGTCGCAAAACCTCCTACATAAAAGAACGGTCGAGACACCATCTGTGTCCAAGACAGAAGTGTGAACACCATGCTTGTTTCATCGTGTTCCCTTTTTTATTTTTTCTAATTTCTATTTATTTTCCTTTTAATAATATTAGCTTAATAGACCACTGGGAAGAACTAGGCGTAGATGGGTGGAAAATATTCAGATGGATCTCCAGGAGGTGGGATGTGGGTATATGGACTGGACTGGGCTGGCCCAGGATAGGGACAGGTGGCGGACGCTTGTGAGTGCGGTGATGAACTTTCGGGTCTCGTGAAATGCGGGGAATTTCTTGACTAGCTGCAAACCAGTTAGCTTCTCAAGAAGGACTCTGCACCATGGAGTAAGTAATATTCGTTTAATAGTCGTGATAGGCACGCGCGCTATAAGTCCATTTTTAATGCGATCTTGCAGGTGGCTTTACTAGAAATCCATGACTATCCCAGACAAGACACGTTGAAGACGACAAAGGAACATATTTAGGTCCCCAGTTTACACTTTTAGGAAACACGTTCAAAGAAACAACCAAACTGCTAGTTAGAAATTTAAAACAATCTCTTGTGATGTAAAAAAACTGAAATCAGTAATACAATCTATATCTTGAAACAAAATATGGCTTTGTCAAACGAAAAGGTGTAATGGTGTGTGTCTGTGTGTTCCTGCCAAATTGCACGAAGGAACAACCCTAAAGTCAGACATTTAAATCCCAAACCGTCAATGACTTAAAGGCCAAAGTAAAATTTCTGTATAAAAGTAACTGAGCACTACTGAAAATTAATTTAATTTTACTTAGACACAACTTCCGCTTTTGCCATTTTTGTGCATTATAATACAAAATGGCAACTAAATCGAATATGTTATTCTTTTTCCGATGCTACGACGATGTGACATACAACAAGGTAAGATACGTGCTTCAGATTTGTTGTTAATTTAGGTAACATAACACGTTGATATGTTGTTGTTGTTGTTGTTGTTGTCGTCGTCGTCGTCTTCGCCTTGTTGTTGCTCTTCTTCTTCTTCTTGGTGGTGGTGGTGGTGGTGGTAGATGTACCGATAATGAAGAAAACAACAAGTAATGTGTGAAGCACATTTTCCTATTACGAATGGTTCATGTATAGAAATGGCGAAATTCTTCATTTCTATCTCGCAGAACAAACAGACGACACACAGAAAATATTCTGGCCCAAAAAGTTCGAGTAGTTACATAAGTTATCGTTCTGAGAATAAAACAAATACTGGCTGATGTGTGTACGCTTTGACATGACTTCGCCTGTGTTCGGAATGACGACACGTTCATTAACAGCGTTCTGCATCTATGTTTCTTTAGACTGCTCACAAAAACAATCCTTCTTCTCAACAGACGTTCTTTGTAACGTCCAAACATTAGTCACTTGAGGCTTCGTCTTTATTTGAGGGCGGGTGACGAAGCTTCTGAAAGCTAGTTTAGCACAGCATGATGATGTCAGTGACAGTGTCGTGAGGCAGAATAATTCGTTCTGTCATCATTTGGGGGGGGGGGGGGGGCCGCGTTTTTTTAGGCTTTTTCTGAATGTTTTTTTTTTCCTCCGCGGATTTGTTTCATCTTTT
>Ga0123357_10008814_pt1 | contig 12656 bp, 5 predicted proteins | sample TergutEmb28metaG_FD_89873 | JGI IMG/M metagenome (GOLD analysis project Ga0123357, IMG submission 89873) | Embiratermes neotenicus P4 segment gut microbial communities from Petit-Saut dam, French Guiana - Emb289 P4 | ecosystem: Host-associated > Arthropoda: Insects > Digestive system > Gut ... | reverse complement strand
TAGTACAGGAGGGGAGGGGTGTTTATGGGGGGGGGGGGGGGGGGTGATGCGATGTATTGTAGCTGGCAACGTCAAAAACATACTTAGGTCTTCACGCATCGTGCCCGATATTTTTACCCGATTTCAACTAAACGTGGAATTCCTCAAAAGCTTTTCACATAAGTTCCCAGTATCAAATTTCATGTAAATCCGTCTATTGGGAGACACGCTGATACTTGCACAGAGTACAGACAGACAGCAGAACACCTTACCTAGCACTTCAGATGAAGAGAAAGCATTTGTGGCTATCTGATGTCACCGGGAACAGCAAAACGTACTTGGTCTTCAAGCAAAGTGCCCGACATTTTTGTTCTATTTTAATAAAATTTGAAGTTTTCCCCGAGCGATTTCACATCCTCACAGTCAAACGTCACTTAAGTTCGACAATTCGAGCCGCCCTGATGCATGCAGACCTGCAGACGGGTAGGCAAATGCAAGGACATAACGAAGGTAATACCCGCTTTTCGTAACTATGCCAACGCGCCTATAAAATGAAGAGTATGAGGTATACTTACCTGATTTACGGATGTAGTTATAAAAGCTAACGTAAAGCTCAGCCTATAACCTTCATTGAAGGCACAGAGAGAGAGTAAAGTTGTACTTACACTCTTTATTTAACCTCGGTGTTAGATGTGGGTCCAACTCGTAGCGAATCGCTTTACCGAGAGCTCTATCGCGCCCCATACGGATTTGGTTATAAACAAAACAAAGCATTCTCATTTGCTAAGTTCGTGTACCGTGATATAAAGGTCGAAATTGAGTTGTGTGAGTACACAAATTTGAAAGGTGGTGACTGTGGCCTCTTGCAGTGTCCTGTAGCTTTATTCGGCTGGACAGAAAGAGAAATACAGTATCCTCAGGCAGGACGCCAAGAAACTCGACTGAATTTCGAAATGTAAACTGAAACTTTGCTACTTCAGCTTTTCAGATGCTGGGAATATGAACGTCACTAGCTTCACCCTCCATAAATGATCTTGAAAATTGCATAATCACTCAGGCAGGCCACACAACAAGGTCTCTCATCTTTTTTAAACCCAGAGCTTCTTACAGCATTCACACGTGTCACCTGTTGGACCATATCACGTGCGAAAAGTAGGTAGTCCAAATTCTTACTCTCCACACATTAAGGTCTATTTTAATCTTTCCACCCAAGACTGTTTCACCTATGTGGTCACTTCCATTCAGTTTTTCCCGTTAAAGGTGTTAAGATTTACTTCTCACTTCCTTGCGTGATATATATCCTGCCAACCTCAATCCCTCTAAACACCATACTCCTGCTGCTGAAGTCTCTGAAGTTGATGATTAGAGAACTGTTGCATAGACGTGGTAAAGACTATCTTGATACGTTTTTCAGGTAGGTAATAATATTTTGGTGACATCTGGAGGTTAATTTTGTAACTGAAAATTTCGCTGTTAAACTAGGGGGAGGGGGGACGCTTGTTAATAAATGGGAAAGGAATTAAACTGAACTGAACGATCTGAATTCTTCTGTGGTGTTCTGAACGTGTTAGGCAGCTACTCACATCCACAAACACCAACTTGATCACCGATGAAGTTGTATCAAGCGATAGCGTTTCTGACTTTCATGCAGTAGGTGCCTTATTGGAATCTCGGCTTGGATACCAATGACTTTTCTTGATTTTTCTCAGTCTTTCTACAGAGATCTCCGGAATGTGTCTCGGTTATTTCATTTGCAATTCCTACAATATCAATTGCAATTCTTCATTTAACATTTACCCTTCTGACATCAGAGACACTGACAGACCGTAACATACCCCATAATAAATAAATAAATAAATAAATTGCTCTACCATGAATATTATTTTCGTCCTAAAGCAAGGCAGAGACCGGAAACAAAACGCAGATGGATAGTATTATATGCAGTGTCCATGGAGCTCAATAGTTCCGAAGAAGCTAACAAATCCTCAGCTAGTCAAGAAATACCTGCATTTCATGGAACCGGAAACTTCATTACCACACTGACAAATGTCCACCAATTATCCCTATCCCAATCCAGATTAATCCATTCCAGGGCTTCCCGCCCCACTTCTTGAATATCCATTTAAATGTTTTCTTCCCAGCTACACCTAGGTCTTCCAAGTGGTCTTTTTCCCTCAGTTCTTCCCACCCAACTCTGTACGCACCTCTCCTGTCTCCCATACGTGCCACATGCTCAGGCCATCTGCTCTTTATTAGCTTTGGTATTAAGTTTCGAAAAGCAAGACGACTGCGAATGAAGAAATGGAAAGGAAGAAGTCGTCTTGTTGACAGCGTATTTTACGACCCTCTTTCCTAAAGAGACTGAGAAAAGTCACGATATTTTTTATCTGAAACGGGAAATGCGTGATTATGTCTCTTCATATTCCTTTTTAACGCTGAAGTATAAAGAATTTGTCACTCATCTCAAAATGGTCAAGGTATATGGCTCCATATTCCGCCCCTATTTCAAAAGCAGCTTCAGAGCTGCTGTCCGCCTCCGATTCATTACTGTGCTCGCTGAAATTAGATTTCTCGTTGCAAAACTTCGTGCAACACAGGCACAGCGTCACTTCCTGGCGCCCCCGTAGGTTGAGTATTTCCCTTGTTTTCCTCTTCCTGGTTTTTTTTTATTTCCAGCATGAAGCTAGCATAACCATCAGATTGGTCCATCATTTTTAACGCTTTATGCGTGTTTATGATTATAAGGGTGTTCACATCTGCCGGACGATAAGGTCCGCCGCGCCATCAGCCATGTGTGAACAATTGCAAGAGAGCGTTTAATTGTTCAGTGCCCACTGGTTTACTACCGCCATCGTCGGGTTTTTGACTTGGATTGTTCTCCGGAAGCCACCGCAGGACCTTCGGCTTATTTGAACATGCATTCATTACTGGAAATCAAAAGTTCACGAACAAAGTCCCGATTTTTTATTTGAACTGCTTTATCGTCATTTGTGTATTTATTTACTTAACTCCATAACACAGCGTCTTCCTTCTGTGACTAGTAGATATTTTGCCGATTAAGAAACAGTTCCTTTACTTCAGAATCGCTAAATGAAGAAGAAGCCGATTTTATCGACATCTTGAGAAATTTTAATCCGCTACATGTCTTGTTCTTAGAATGTTTTTATAATATACAATTTAATAGAATATTCCCATGTTTCTTCTACGCTGATGGCGGTAACGGTGCTTGCGAGGTCTAAGGTCTTCTACCTAGAGGACACTGGACTTTTGTGCTCAAATACCACTTGTCGCATAGATGTATTTCTGGTTTTTTCTCCGATTCTTTTTATGTATAGGTAGAGGCCAAACGAGAACCCATTACTTCTATAAATTCCACCTAAATATCCACAAACATTATTCACAAATCAGAAATATGAGTCAATGGATCGCAATGGCTTTAGCGCCGTCAGACAAAGAATGTCCCCAAATATAAAAACATACGTTTTAAATTCAGGTTTTTATAATATACATTTTTACAGTTTTCTCGTCTTTAACATCCGTGCTACACGTACATCCCAACATATCTGACTCTCCTTGCTGTGATTCCCAATCCTTTCATCTTCCATTATCAACCAAACTTCGAAGCTGAGAAACGGGTAGCGCCCTGAAGTGAACCACAAAGCATAGAAATACAGAAGCGAAAGACCATGTGGCAGGATCAGCCCGTAACAACAATGAGTAAGGCTTCTTCAGTCTAAATGAGCGTACAACTCGGAAGTGGCGATAGAGGTCTTCCATTTTATTCACAATCAGTATTAACGGCAAAGCGGTGTGTTGAGAGAAGGCCCACATGTCTTTACCTTCACATCTAACAGGAACATCGATTATTCCACAGTGTACAGGATAAGCAGTTCAATTGGAAATACTTGCAATACATAAACTTTCATTGCAGGAAGTCGAATGGCCTAGTGAGAAATATATATATATATATACATATATATATATATATATACAGGCAAATACTAAAAGCGGTAAAACTCTATGTTTATGAATAATTAATTCTTATCTTGTACCCCGGACCCTGATTTTATTCCCAAGACGCTGGAACTATTAAATATTACAGCATTAAAAACATGTATTTACATTAATCGGTCTCACTGATATAAGATATAAGAAGTGGAAGGCGTCGCAGTGTTCTTTTAAGAATTTTTCACTGCCATTATTTGCACTTATATTTAAATTCACTCCTGTTTCACTTGTGTTAGAGTGTAAATATTTATTCAATTTGGTTAAGGGAACAATTTTGTAACTTGTCTTTGTACATCCTATATACACTTTCTGTGCAATAAATCTTTAAAAAAAAATAAGTGAGAAGAGTGAAATAATTTGGCTTTTTCGAAAATCTCTCAATGTTATTTATTTTACCATTAATATGGTCATAATTTGGTTGGCTGCCATGACATGCACGCGCTAGTCCAGTGCCTCTTCAATCGTACACCAATCAAGGGTCAATTTTTTCTATCGGTGTACTGCTATTTGGTTGAGTCCTTTTTTAAACTCTTCATGCTCATCTCTTTCTTCAGACTCAGTCCCTACCTCACAGTGAAGACAGGATTCCTCAGGTATAGCAACTGTTTAGCCAAGAGTGCATACCTCACAGAAAACACACAATCCGGTAACACTCATCACAGTAATCATAGTGTCAAACAGTCGTTTACTGTCATTGTGGTTGCAATGTACTTTATGTATAAATAGCCTGTTTATGACGAAGACAAAACACAAACTTATGCACATTGCTAGGCCTATATCCCAACATTGATTGAGAGTGGATAGTGGTTTTGTTTTTTCTTGTGCAGGTCTAAATTTCCTCCTCCGGATTAAGATATTATTTTTGTGAAGCTGTTCATGTCACGTTTCATTCACAACACTGGTTTAAGATAGTCTGAAAAGCGATGATAAATTAAAAGCTGTCGTTTGGTTAATATGAGGAATTACTCTTCAGGGTATATAGAATCCGGAGCTCTAGAACATGGCGTGACAATGTTACTTGCAGTATACAGCAAGAGATATTCGTGCCGCCGGGAAGTCAATACAAATCCGGTTTTTTGCTGGACAGTCAAGTTCGCTACAACCTCACAAGAATGGTATATTGTTCTCAGCAGATTTTCAGATTATGTTTTCCATTGTCCATCTGGCATCAAAAGGACCCACGTGCCAGTCCCTGGTAGTGAACACGGTAAATAACGGTGTCGATGGAATCACGACTGACGGGAGAGACAGGTCTCACTATACCTTCCACCCCAACTCCCATAATTCTTATGGTATTTGTGGTGCAGACTGTGAAATACTTAATACCTTCCTAATAGCACAAAAAGTATACAAATTATTAAAAAAACAAAATATTTTAATATAACCTTCTCTGAGCATCTGGTATTTATTTACTTCAATGAAACTTTGGCGACAGAAAATTTATCTATCCTACTTCCAGATCTTTTTTCGCAAAGAAGAAAGAAATATTTCACATCGAAGTTTTATATTATAATGCTCAGTCCAAAAATTATCGGGGCAAAACTTTGGCACCCAGCAGGTTGCCTAAGCCGTAAATCTTGACTTCGATTCGGAGAAAGACATTCTATCGACAATACAGACCGCCAGGCGAATGTCTGTAAATCACCTTTAAATAAGTCATAATTCATTCCTCCCTATGCGTGAAGTTCAGCTGTTGTTATCATTGTGTCTTTGTATGCTACATTAATAATTGCTACAGTTGATACAACATTTATGGCATACGCCTTTATGCATTATGTCACTGTTGATGTTTTTCGATCTAGAATAGTCATATGAATTCAAAGCTATTCTCTCTCTGTGGTATCGAACAATACACCACATTAGTCAAATAAGAAATACACCACAGCCTGATACTGAGAGGTGTACGTCGTATAGCAAGCCCCTTACAAACAAGGACTTCCAGATGTCGCTGTAGATCTGGATGGAACGTACCGCATTCCTCATACTGGGTCCAGTTACGTTATGAATCTTTGAATTTAGCCTATCCAACACAAGTTATTGGGCTCGTCGATAGACCAGACCTTGTTCTTCAAACCAGTCAGACCAGACAGTTTACAAGTTAAGACAAGCACCAATGTTCACTACATCCGTACTTTTTCTTTCTCTTCTTCCTCTTTATAACATCTTAACTTCCTATTTTTTTCAAGCTCATCACCTGAAATACCAGTTTCAAAACCTACACTTTCTTCATCTATATTTTCAGTTGTAGCTCCAGAAAAACATCAAATTTCTTTAAAAAATTTTCCACCTTAGACCATTATGTTCCCCTACACTTTACAGTTTTTAGTTTTCTTTTGTTCGTCCTGCCGTTCCTTATGTGTCTTTTCTGTCCTATGTCTTTACTTGTGTTTTAATTTTCTCTCTACTACCTTGAAAATTGATCAATATAGGTCGAGGATTATCCTGTGGTGACTCGATATTGAAGCCTTAGTTTTAGCTGTGCTCACCTGGTGTAGAAGTAACGGATTTCTTAAAGAAACCATAAAAAATTTACTCTGTCGCTTTCGTATTAGGTGGTGAAGTTACTTAATAAGATATGCTGGTGATTTATATCCCATCTCTAAACCCAGAAAACAAAGTCTGCATTATTACAAATTGTGCCTAAAAGACAATACCTTTTGAGACTTCAAATCGAATTTGATAGTTGCGGTCTAAGGAGTAGGTCTGGGGCCGCTCGCCTGCTGAGAATATGGGTTCAAATCCCATCGGATGCATGTAGGTTTGTCTGTTGTGATTGTTGTGTGTTGTCAGGTAGAGGTCTCTGCGACGAGCTGATCACTCGCCCAGAGGAGTGTTACCGACTGTGGTGCGTCGTCGTGTGTGATCTAGAAACCTCGTGAATGAGGAGGCTCTGGCCCACTAGGGTGCGGTCGCGTCAAAAACATATATCAAATGATATCAAAAGCAAGACAACCTCTGCTTCTTTAGTTTTCATAGACTGGCCCTGAACATGGAGACAGTACGATCCTCCAAAACATTTTAAAATATTTCCCAGTCGACGCCATGTAAAAAGTTTCATCTTCTCTAGACTTATTTTGAGTGCACTACGATTGTGTCCATCATTAAGAAGAAAATGAAACCCTCTGTCTCTTGAGAGAACTTTATCTATGGAATAAAATGTCAAAGTGTAAAGAGTATTCTGATTTGGCCACCAATTTAAATTGTCGGCTCATATAGATCATGAATATTTCTCTTCCAAAGAGAAAGATAAAAAATGACAGGGCTCTCCTGTCAGTTATCTCGATACAAATAGTCATAGTTACATTCAACTCTCGTTCTGCTGATGCCAGTCTCTCTGCTTGTTTACACATTGCATGCCCAGTACTTTAGATGGAATGTGTACCGTTTTGATTCCTGTTGCATCAAGGCCCTACATCTGGTGGCATCGAAAATATTGGCTCTTCAAAATATACTGAATAGTGCCGAAAATTTCTGCAACCGGTGTTCTGTTGGAGGCATCGTCTATTGACAAATACGTAGGCGGGGCTTTTGTAGAATTAATTCTGTACTGTACGTTCGTAACTTAAGCGATCACGCCTGTGCATGAATGTAATGTCCCACAAACGTCGGCAAATATCTTGGTCAGCTAAACGACCCAAGTTGAAACTTTCCAATAACTAATCTGCGACATGGAATTATGGAACCATAAGAACTGATGAAAGAAGAGTATTTAAGGATTTCGCAGCAGGAGAGATGTAGCAGACTTTGCCTGAGTAGCTACTAAACCGTCAGAAGATAAACACATAAAATTCTGGTCGAACCCCCTGAAGAAGAAGACTATTTGGAAGACTTAAACGCAGATAAGGTAATGGTAATAAAAGAAATATTATGGTTTCATCTGGCTCAAGACAGAGTCCAGTGGTAGACTCATGTGGGCACGATAAGGAGGAGACGAATTTCTTGACTGACTGAGCAAAGAAGTACCCTCTCGATGAAATTAATTAGGCGGACGTAACGTTGAGAAACCTAAATCCTTCACAAGGCTAAGTGAAGAAACGGCTGAGTTGAAAGGAGAAAAACAGCTCTTTACTTTTGACGGCAATAAGGCAATACTTCATCACAACACAAGCCACACATTTTTCATGACCAGGAGTGGGATGGAACCAATCAATTTCAAGTGACACGTTTCATGTTTTCTCACAGGAAGTGGAAGATGTTAACAGTTAAACTTATCTTTTTGCCATTATGCTGTTCACACTAATGTATGACTAGAATTATAACTTAATCGTGTTTATATAAGACATGTGCTTTTATTAAGGTTCAACAAGAAAGAGATAAGACTTGACATACATCTTTCGACATCATTTTCAACGATAAAGGCCCTCAACCTCTCTAGCGTACAATTTCTTTCTAACGGTCATGTCTTCCAGCTGGGCTCTGCCTTTTACGGAGTCTGCCCATAATGATAAATCGTTGCATGTTGAAAATTGCTTTATGTTACCAAATGACTACTTTTTTCTATTTGGTGTTATATGGGCAAGATATGGAAAAAATATCGCGATTGCTGTAAGAAGTTAAATCGAATCTCCCTTAGGCATTTGCGAAATCTTGCACATCCGCAGATTGCGTTTCTTTCTTTATCTTGCATTGAACTCTCTGAAGCATTAAATTTATTCAAATACTATTTACAAATTTACTTCCACCATGAAAACACACCGTGACTTCATTAGACAAATTAACTACTCGAAGTTGCTTAGAATATAATCGCTGTTGACTCTGAGTCCTACAATATATATATATATATATATATATATATGTGTGTGTGTGTGTGTGTAAACAAACACAGAGACTTGGAAGACCTCTTTGGACAAGACGAAAAAGAAAAAGAAAATGCTAATTTTCCAGTAGATTATAGGTATAACAACCATTAAAATATGTATAGGTCTGAAGCAATGATAAGCCTATCTCCCAAGAAGAGTGTATTGAGCTGTTTACGATAAAGCAATAACCAAACAATTTAAAGTTATTACAAAGAAGTTGGTATAAAAGAAGCTAACAAAAACGCAGTGAAGTATGTAGTCAATGTAAGAGATCTCAAGAAAATAAATTATTAAAAAATAACTTTTTTGTTGTGTTTAATATTCGGCTTCTTATTCGTAATTCCGACGTATTTTGAAAGAGTTTATTGTATTAATATTAATCTGGCCAAAGTACGTGTGCTACTGCGGCTTTCCACAGGTACCCAAGATTTCTATTATCATGTTTTCAATAAAATATTACTTAATGTTTGTAACTAAGAAAGAATTATATTAATCTCGTAAATAAATTTTAATAAAGTTCACAAACAGCATCAAAAATATGAGGAGACTTTAACCTCTTTATTGATACACGAACTTTTGTGCGTTGACAGAAGAAAATAATGGATTATTCTTACTTAATAAGTGAAGTTTTTAAAAAGGAAACCGTATGTCTTCACACATTCCTTCGGATATTAATGCCATGAATCTTCATACTGATCTTTTATACTCGCGCAAAATTGGGGGTGGGGGGGGGCCATTTAGCAGTCTTGGGCATTAAGCCTATATATACAAGTGTTACTTTACTCTAAAGCTACATTTAGTAGTTATTTCAAATGTATTAAAATATAACAAAGTAGGATTACAGCAGGAACGAAATATTTCTTTGCCCCCTACGTTGAATCACGGCTACTGCCAACAATAAGGAGATTAACTCAGACGCAATACATGAAGCACGTAGTAACAATAAGGGACAGAAACCTTAAAGCACAATGTGAACCTCGGTGAGATGATTACCCCATTTGGTGTGTATGTACACAAGGCGTAAAGAAATAGCGCAGAAATTCTCCATAGAGTAAGTCTTTGTTTACAAGTGATTTTAAAATATTATAAAAATATATCCTGAGGAGTTTAGTTGTTTAGATAGACATACATAAAAATAGCTCAAAACATCAAATGATCAAAGCAGGGCGTCTCGCTGTTACACATACAGTAGTATAGAGGACAAAAGTCTGACAAGAGCTGTGCATTTCGCTAACAGTGATATGGATTGAATTTACTTTCAAGATGTTCTTAGAACTTCGGTTGAGATACTCCTAATTCTCCTGCATTTTCAAATAAGCTTCAACGTTATCTTTCCACACCTGCAATTGTCATCTTCATTGGCTAGTGAATAGAGAGATTGACGGACCTGCTTTCTCAGGGGCAGTAGGCGTTACGCTTCTTCCCAAGCACCGACGCTGGTTCAATCGAAACACTTTACAGTCTGGAAGATGTCAACCAGGAAAACGCAGAGTGAGATCCCGTGCATCGGTCCCAGCAATTTCACATTATTCGGTAACTACGGGCACGTTACGGTGCGTATTCCTCGTTTGTGTATCCCATGGTCACTGTCACAACTACAACCTGCTCTGCCTTCTGTGTCTCGAGTACATACGTGGTATAACGAGGCAGTCTGTCGTTGTGACAAGCAACACTGCTAAGAATTGTTATTTCGCACTTGACGTTACAGACCTGGAGTGGCCCAGAAGGTTCCAGGAAAGTAAGGTTTCCAGATTACATGACAACGGCACAGGATGGTGGTAAGGTTGTCAGCCTTACGCACCGACCGCCTTTAGCCCCAGGAAATGCTTGTGGTATTAATTTCTGTTAGAGACTGAGTCGACCCCAGGGCCATAGTGCGATCGGAAGGATTATATCAATGAAAAATGCCAATGACACAATCTGGAATCGAACCAGCGACCTTCCGATTTGTAGCACAACACCTTAACCACTGTGCCACACACACACACATACACACACACATATATATATATACATACATACATATAAATGATTCTTTAGGGATTATATAACAGCCAACCCACCGCTGCAAAGAAAATCCTAGATAAAATTAGAAACATGGTTTAAAGTTGTAACATACTCTTTCCTCACTCGATACATTTACATGGCTTTTTAAGGATATGTTAACTTTTCATGTACTTCTCTTCATGAACAATGTCAGTGATGTGCATTTATAATTCCTCTAACAAACCTGAGGAGAATGTGCTGGCTTTTAAGCACGTAGCGTGCACTTTGTGTTGCTGTAATGCCAATACATTCGTACATTAGACTGGATGGTATATTATAAAGGTTTACTAGAGATTAGTATTTGCCCGAAAGGCGATGGAAAAGTACCGTTTATGAGAATGTAAAGTGACACGCACAAAAAAATCACCAAATGCAAGTTGGAAATAAGACGGCGAGAATCTTTCAAGGATCTCTCCAAAACGTACGTTTTGGAGAGATCCTATGCGATCATTAGCAAGCATCAAATTAGGCTCTACTTATAGCTTGCCAAGTACGTGCAACCCGCAGCGTCACGTTAATAGTTAAGAGCCGCACGATCGGGAAGCTGCATTACCCACACACCCACCTGTTCTTAAAGCGCCTTCCTCAGTTCCACGAAGAAACAATGTCGAACTCCTACACCGTTTGAAAAAATAAATTAGAGTTTTAACGGTTGTCCGGTGTTTCCAGTGTTAATAATGAGTGGAAGAACTATCAACGTAGTTGTTTATTTGCGTCTACTGGACAGTCTAGCAACTTATGCTCCTCGTATTTTGAGGTTACCCACGCTGTGGATTACATTTTTATTAGCTCTTTCTTCAACCAACAATCCAATTCACAACTTTATAAGCTAAGTTACAATTTTGAATAATAATAATAATAATAACTTAGCTTATATAATTGTGCATTGGAGGTTTTGTTGAAACAATGGCTTACATTCTTATAATAAAAGCCAATGAGGTGCACTATTTTTCAACTTTATTTTGGTAAAGAACTCTACATTTTTCAAACAGATTTATTGTCCATCATCAGGAGTCTTAATACTGTATTCACAGCAATTGGTATTATCACACTACAGGTGTGCTGATAAGTCCTTAGCCCGACCAGGAAGGAAAAAAGCTAACGTTTCTGTCAGAATTGCGTGAATTTCCTTCGGCGCCTTGCCTTGCCTTGCAGGAAAAAAGCTTGATGACAGCTCGCATCTCGATGTTGTTGAAATCGCGCGCGTCCCTGACATACTTCCGAGCTTGTTTCCTTTCTGGTCGGGCTAAGGACTTATCAGCACACCGGTAGTTATATTGACTGTCTGCTGGCGAGGTCAGGATGACCTTGCTAGCAGACAGCCAACATAACTAGCATGACAAGTACCAATTGCTGTGAATAGAGTATTAAGAATCCTGACAATGGACAACAATTCTGTCCGAAACATGTAGAGTTCTTTACCAAAATATGGTTGAGAAATAGTGCATCTCGTTGACTTTTAGTATAAGAATATATCACGAAGCACGGTCCTGTGAATGGCAAAAACAATGGCTTACACTCATGTTTTGATCCTTTAAATCAGATCTGGCCAACTTGAACTCAGAGGAGGGCCACATAATTCGTTAAGGACTCGCATGAAGGCCGCACATATATGTATGTATGTATGAATACATGTATGTGTGTATACACACATATATATATATATATATACACATACATGTTATATAGATGGGGGGGGGGGGGGGAATTCCCTAAAACTCCTTTTTTCACAGACAATAAGTAACGCCAAATGTACGGTTGAATGAAAAGGCGATAGGCCGTCCTGAGCTCGGAAAAACAAAACGAAAAAAGGGGGGAATGTGT
>Ga0123357_10008813_pt1 | contig 12656 bp, 6 predicted proteins | sample TergutEmb28metaG_FD_89873 | JGI IMG/M metagenome (GOLD analysis project Ga0123357, IMG submission 89873) | Embiratermes neotenicus P4 segment gut microbial communities from Petit-Saut dam, French Guiana - Emb289 P4 | ecosystem: Host-associated > Arthropoda: Insects > Digestive system > Gut ... | reverse complement strand
GTTCTTTAATGTGCATGAAATATTTTGACTAGCTGAGGAACTATTAGCTAATGAAGGACTGTGCTCAATGGAGTAGAAGAAACTTTCCAGATATATTTAAAAATTGTGAAATTTATGTAGAAGCTATATCATACAGAATAGAAAGCTGAATTTCAGGGAACAGTAGGGAACTTATTAACAGAATCACTTGATATGTGTTAAAGAAACAGAGTGCAATATTCTACTTTGTTTATTTTGAACGACATTACTACATCAGTATCTGTCTTATCTTGTGCATATTCCTTTTTTTAGGTGCAGCAGTTAAAATTGTGCTGTCCCTCTCATGTTTTGTACTGATCTGGATGGTTAAACTTCTGTAGTGCAATGCATTTGGTGTCACATTGTTACAAACTGAAATGTAATGTTTACCTAACACTTAATTAGTAGCACTTCTTGTTTTATATATGTGAATTTCGTTAGAGTATTTTGTGTAATCTACTACTTGCATTTATGTAATAAACTGGAACAGTGACTAGAAAATGTTTTTAAACTAACTGTATACAAATATTCTTCTTTATGCAGTATCAGGTGGCAAATGAAGTGTTAGCTATCTCCAACATTAGAGTCACAGGTGCATAGTGTTCAGATGTCTATGAATTTCTTATTATCACACACCTTTGCAGGACAGTTTTGCAAGAGAAGAGCTTCTTTGGACAGAAATATTTTTAATAATGTCCTGTATTTTAAAATTCATCGTAACAACACAAATGTATGAATATTTAATGCAGTTTTATATCTTCAGCCTTTCCAGAAAAGTTTTCATTAGGATTTCAAGGGAGCCCTTATGTTTTATTCTCTGACACACACATACAATGTGTTTCCGACTGTCCCCCATTTAAAATTCGGTCTAATAAAATATATGCACTGCATTGCAGCTGTCACTGCATAACATTTACTCAAGAGGAACTGAATTCTCAGTTATTTGCACTCGCGTTATCACGTGGCCACATATCCACATATTTGAAGTAAGTTGTGGAGACAGGTCATTCTCCATTATCTGACCCCGAACCTTCAGTGGATACAGAGTAAGATCATTTAGTATAACTGTCTTTATTATTGTATTTATTATCATCATCATCAATGTGAGGAATCTGTGAAACAGCTAACAGTGTGAAACCATTTTAATTTATGTGCTGAAATCTTCACACTGAAGCTTGCCTTTAGTGTGTTGGCTTTCATATTATTGATGTTCTATAATCATCATTTGATTTCACTGTAAGTGAAAGACATGATTCATTGAACCGATGCAATATGCTTGGGTGTTTTATTTATTGGCTGCATGTAATAATGCATACAAGTTGATGTTTTTTATTGCCAACAGTACAAAATGATCAGAATCATATTAGATGGTCTTGTTTTAATGGTACTGGGCTCATATAGTTTACTACCATAGTGTCACTTACTTACTCCATGGAGCAGAGTCCTGCTTGAGAAGCTAATCAGTTTTCAGCGAGTCAAGGAACTCCTCATATTTTATGGAACCCAAAAGTTAATTACCGCATTCACAAGTGCCTGCCACCTGTATTTATCCTGGTTCAGCTCGATCCACACCATTCCCCCTCATCCCAAATCCTGAAGATCCATCTTAATATTGTTCTCTCATATATGCTTGGGTCTCCCAAGTGGTCTTTTTACCTCAGATTTCCCCACCAAAACCCTGTGTACGTCCTTTCTCTCCCCCTATGCGCTACACACCCCACCCATCATATTCTTCTCGATTTTATCACCCAAATAATATTAGGTGAGGGGTACACATCATTAAGCTAATCAATATGTAATTTTCTCTACTCCCCTCTTACCCCAACCTTCTTAGGCTCAAATATTCTCCTTAACACCCTATCCTCAAACGCTCTAAACCTACGTTTTTCATTAAATATGAGCGACCAAGTTTCACACCCTCACAAAACAAAAAAAAAATTGTAGTGCCCCCGAGTAAAAGTGTACCTATACTGATACCTCGATTTGGCACTGAGCGGAACTGTGCTACGAAATTCCCACTCTATAAAATATCCTTACCTAAGTTATTAAATGCTGCCACCAGACGACATCTAATCTACAGATATCGTCAAATTACTCTCTGTTTAGCAATGGGGATACGAACTTAGGAATTAAGGATATTATACTGTAACCTCAATCAGTTATTCAGGTTCCAAATAATACTATCTATACTCAAGTCTATCACTTTAACTATCAATATCACTTTGTACACTTATTACGTTTCTAAATTAATACACAAATTAACCAAAGTTAATTAAAATAGTTGCTTCGCCTCTTTCTGACTTTTCACAGTCTAAGTTACGCAAATTTCGAATTTAAAATATCAATCATACAACAAATAAAGTTGCCAAAATTGCTCAACTCACTAAAAAAAAGTATTATATACTCAATTAGTAATTTCTACACAGTCAATAAGACTTACCTTTTATCAAAATCAAACCGTTGCACTTCATATCTGATTAGCTTTACCGCTATCAGTTTTGTATAAGTTCACGTAAAATAAATCTTCAAGCAACGCACAATAATTCAACAAGCAACAATATGTCCGTCCGAAAGCAGGTGAGTGAGGGTGAGTTACCTCAAACTGTGAAATTTATAAATTCAACTCTGCAACTAAGATATTCTTTACAGTATAATAACTCTGAGGCGACGTCACTGCTCGTTCGGCAAAGTCCAAGCATAGCGAACTGCCTTCCGGGTGCAGCGTTTGCAACTCTTAGTCTTCCTCATAACTAAAATATCATACCATGTCCATTAAAATATACAATATTTTAAAAATTTACAAAAAATTTTGTAGCTAAAATTTGCGTTCATTACAAAATTATAGTTCTGTATATCTTAACCTTGTAATTTGTTGGAGAGCAAACTAGAAGACGAAAGGTTCTGCACCGAATGATAGCAAACATTCCCTGACTTCAATACACTCTGAATTTCTTCATGCATAAAATTTGATGTGTTAGGCTGTTTCTAAATATTTGAATTCTTCCATCCTTTCAAAGGAAATATTATCAATATTTATATTGTGACTTTCTCTTGCATTCTGATCTTGAAACATGACCATGTACTTAGTCTTATCAGCATTTACTTCTAGTCCAGTTTCCTTACTAGCAGCTACTAAGCGTTTTAATTTTTCTTTATAGTATTTATGCTTCTTCCCAGTATATTAACACTATCAGCATAAACCAGCAGATGATATGTACCATTTAATTTCAATCCATCCTGGTTTACCTGAACCCTCCTAATGGCATACTCTAAAGCAAAGTTGAAAAGCAATGGTGACAGAGCATCTCCTTGTTTCAAACCATTCCTAATAGGAAATATGTCAGACAAATTCTTACGTACATGGGCTCTGCTACAGGTTTCATTCAGACACATGTTTATTAGCCTTACCAGGCTAATGGGAATACCAAACTCAATGAGAATATTATACAAGACCTCCCTCTTAATTGAATCATAGCTTTCTTGAAGTCTATAAAGAGCTGATGCACTGTTTCATTGTATTCCAATTTTTTCTCAAGTATTTGATGAATGCAGAATATATGATCCGTAGTTGACCTATTGCAATGAATTCCACACTGATGATCCCCAATAATTTCCTCTCCATATGGATTTAAACTTGACAGCAGGACGTTGGATGAAATTTTGTACATAGTTGGCACAAGTGTATGCCCCTATAATTACTACAATCTGTTTTATCGCCCTTCTTGTGCATAGGTACAACAATCCCCTCCTTCCACTCTGCAAGTAATTCCTCCTTATTCCAAATAGAAATAATAAGTTTATGGATCTCATAGCGAATTTTTCTACCACCTGCTTTAATAAATTCTGCAGGGATTTTATCAATACCTGGTGATTGGTGACTTTTCAGCTTTTCAATAACTAATTCAAACTCAAAGGCACTCGGGTCAGGCACTAATGGTTCTGCCGTGTGTATTAATGTCTGCCTAACAACATTAACACCAAGGACAGTCCATAACTAAGTGAAATGATTCCTCCACCTAACCAAAATACTGTGGGATTCTGTAAACATATCACCCTTCTCATCCTTTACTGTATTAGTTCTAGGTTGGTAACCCTTCTTAAATTTACAGATGCCTATATACAATTCTTTAATATTTTAGTGTCAAGTGCCTCGTTTTTAGCTTTCGGATGTTCCTTCTTTTTGTTCCTACAATGTCTGCTAACATAATATCTTACATTGTTTAGATTATCTTCATTGCTTTGACTTGGATCCTGTAACCACTGAATATTAGCCTGCTTTCTTTGATCTAAAAAATCTAAACATTCTTCATCAAACCATGGTTTATGCTGCTTCCAATTGGTCAGACCTAGACCCACTTTAACTGAGGTTTGGATATTCTCTTGAATGTTTTCCCAAGCTCTATTTATGTCCTCGCTATCGTTTAAGTTCTCTGAAGCTACAAACCTGTTTGAAATCTCAAACAAATTCTCTTTCCTAACCTCCAGCTCATTTAGCTTCGTGAGGTTAAATCTTTCCCCATCAAAATGCTGTGCTGTTTGTTTACTTACTGCCGAACATTCTCTGACTTTTGCAAACACCAGACTGTGATCAGTATCACAGTCAACTCCCCTGAAACTTCGCACATCCAGTAAACTCGATTGCCATCTCCTATCTATCAATATGTGATCAATATGGATGCGAGTCTTCCCATCAGGGCAGGTCAAGTTATACTTATGAAGGTTTGGATGCGGGAACATATCTCTCTTAACAATCAGATTTTTTGATGTGGTGAAGTTTACTATTCTAACACCATTAACATTACTTTTATAATGTAGACTCTCATTCCCAATTGTCAGTTTGAAAATATTCTCTGTCCCCACTTATGTTTTAAAATCTCCTAATATAATTTTCATATGATACTTAGGAAAATGATAAAGAAACCTGCTCTAATTCCTCATAAAAACTGTCTTTTGAGTCATCACTTTTCTCCTCACTGGGAGCATGCACATTCAGAAAAATGATATTACACCAGCAACCTCTCAGAACTATATATGACACCAAATCACTAACGAACTCTACTCTCTTAACTGCTGATACTATTCTGTGGCATGTAAAAATATTCTATTTCCAATTGATGATTTTCGTTTCCTTTTCCATAGAAAAAGTTACAATCCTCTGCTCTTTCCGTGTCCCCTTTTTCCCACCTAACCTCCATTACACCCACTAAATCTAAATTCTATCTTGTTAATACCCTGGTTGCTGCTGCTCTTACACAGGTTCCTAACATTCCAAGTAATAAATCTCATGTCCCTTTTCCGTGGCTTAGGTCGTACCAAAGTGTCAGTCCAAGTCCGAGGCTTTCTGTTTGAACATTTTGTAACAAGATACGTTTTGATGGTGAGGAGTTGATAGCATCTCGCCTAACCCCCAAGCTGGAGTACAACCCCTTGTCTGCTGTCAGCGACTGCTTATTCAATATATTCGCAGCTATCCTCCATATTGGAGGCCGTTTCTCTATCCGCAAACTGAGGACGCGCCATGCCGTAGTGACAGGCACCCACTTAACATGGCCATAGTGTCAGTTAATGAGCCTTAATTTACAGAGCATTAAACTAATGCACGATGGGAAGATCAAGTGTATCTCGTAATTACAGAGATAATTTTATTACCCTTGATATTTAAGGTCTACAATGGGTGAACCTGATTATAGGTTGGTCCAATACATGAGACTGAAAAACCATACTCCATTTTCTCATCAGTTGTTGAAAGTACTCACACACGTGATATGTGACACAACACACAAATAGAAATCGGACTGTATTATATTTCTAGCGTTTTTAGTACATTAAATATTTCACACATAAATGACCACTTATCGTAATGCAATATCAGGTCCAAAGTTCCTTATTAACTTTGTGGCAACGCATATGTTGAAAAATCCTGGGGCTATCGGTCCATACTCCGAGGGTCAAGTAATACGCTCTTCTCAGAGTACTTGACGCTTGAAGATGGGACGGATAGGATTTACCGAAACGTCGGAAAATAACTACCAATGTACGCTGCGTAACATCAGAGGAAAACAAAAGGCATCAACTATTAGAATGCGGTGAAAACCTGAAATCTTGCAGACTGTCGACTATACTAAAAATGAATATAATTAGGTCCCTTCTGCTATGTGGGAATGTCACAAGCAGCTATGAGTCAGTGTGGAACACGTGTGCAGTAACAGGTCTTTCCTTAAGTTGTGGATTACATTTGACACTGTATTTTTACTTGTAATCAATTTCCTATTATTTTAATTTCTTTTTTACGATGAGGTATCTTTGACCTTGGCACATATCCGCGGCCTGAATGACCACAAGCTTTCGGTTCTGCAGCACCTTATATGCAATATATTTGTAGTTATCCTTCACGTATGGAGGCCGTCTGCTTCATCCGCAAGCTGTGAATGCCCCAAAACTTGGTGACAGGGATCTACTATTGTCATTCAGGTACAAGAGAAGATGCAGCATTCTAGCTTCATTTAATTACAAAAAATGTTCGGAAAATAATGCCTCCGTGTTTTAATATTGACTCCAAACATTATATCGAAATGAAGCACACGAAATATATCTCAGAACGTATGCTGCTTGTTTTTGCAGCAATTATTCCTTAGAAAATATTTGGTCAAAAAATTCACAGGGCAGATTTAAAGGGCTACTACACGTAAAGAAGCACATAAATCAAATTCTCACACATGAATTCATTGTCCTCGACTGAATAGAGTCAAATAGTGGCATGTTGTATGTTGTACTACACACTAAAAGAAATGATGATCATGATGATGGTGATAATATAACCGGGGAATTTCCTGCGTTTGCTCTAGGTGATTACACCATTGTCACAATCAAGTAGCCAACACTGTCCACCAAGAACCGATATCAAGTGTAGACTCTCAAAGGAATCACAGATGCCTTATTACAAATATGAGCCACAATCCGTGGTTGAGAACTCCAGTTATACGAGTAAACCATGTCGTGAGAGGTCCATAATAACTGACCGAACTATCCATAACAATAAACCAGATATAGTTTTGCTTGACGAAACTATCAAAGAAGCATACTTAATAGATGTAGCAATTCCTGACAGTCACAAACTTTACAACACCATCACCGAGAGGCTACAGAAGTACACAAAAGAGCTTATAAGAATATGGCAACTGAAGGCGTTCTACACAACACCAATAGTGCTTCCCTTATGAGTATTATTCCATACAAATTACACGACCGGTTGAAACTGCTTAATCTCCACCCTGCTCTATATATTATAATGCAGAAATCAGTAATACTTAATACATAACATGTAGTTTTAAAGTTTCTGGGAAGAGGTGCTTGGTCAGTGAAGCCAGTACTCTTTTGAGAACGGGCTAAAATGCTGTGAAATACGGAATATGGATGATGGTGGTGATGATGATGATGATGATAGTAGTAGTAGATAAGCACCTCCCGAAAACAAGTCAAACGTTACCGCTTTTGTAAACGTATACGGGTGGAATAAATACACGTACTAGGGGTGCTGATAAGTCCTTAGCCCGAAAAGGAAGGAAAAAAGCTACAGCGACCAAACTCGGGATTTATTCAACATACCACTACTCCCCAGGAAGCTCTCAATACACTTCTTAGCCCGTTGCTCTAAATTTTGCAAGCCACTCGAAAAAAATCACAAGTTTGTCCTTCCAACCAAGTTCCGCGGCAGCAATGACCTCCGCGTCGGACGAAAAATGGCGACCTTTCAATTGTTTTTTCGGTCCAGGGAACAGGTGGTAGTCCGACGGGGCCAGATCCGGAAAATAGGGTGGGTGATCAAGACATTGGAAGCCCAGGTAGGTCAATTTCTTCTGGGTTGCAAGTTCCCGGTGAGCCGGGGCATTCTCGTGCAACAACAAGACCACCTTGGTGATATTCCCGCGGCGTTTTTCCTTCAGAACGTCCTTCAGTTGCACCAGTTGAGGTGAGTAATATTGGGCGTTGATATTTTGTCCCTTTGGAAGATAATAAATTAGGAGGATGCCGTCTTGACTCCAAAAAATCGAGGCGAGAAATTTTCCAGCGGATTTTTGTACTTGGAATTATTTGGGGCGGGGTGAGCCGCTATGCCGCCACTTCACTCATTGTTGCTTTGTCTTCGGGTTATAGTGATATAACCAGGTTTCGTCCATGGCCAACAATTGCCACAGGAAATCATTTGGATCGCGCCGAAAAAATTCCAGAAGTTTGTCAGACGAATGGCACCACTGACGTTTTCGATCCGCTTTCAGGCATTTCGAGACCACTTCGCGGAGAGCTTCCCCATGTCCAAATCTTCATGAATAATGGACCCAACCCGCTCACATGAGATGCCCAGTAATCAGCGTAATGGCTTTAGAAATGCCTTGTCCTTAGCAATACTTTTGTAACAAGTGGACCAAGGTCAATGCGAGTGGCACAAAACAAGATGTTTTCCCACGTGGCCAATCAACAGCTGGCAGCGAAGAGACACCGAAATCTTTCAGATTATTTGACCACGCAGCACTTTGAACTAGCTCATCTGAACTTTCTCTTTAAAAATAATGATGGTAATACGCAATTATTTATTTAAATCGAATGAAATTTTGTACGGTACAAAAAACATGAACCCTTGGAATAAACGCTCTGTTTTCCATGACATATAGAGTGAATCACATTCGGTTTCTGACGACGTTTTACTTTGAGCCGTGAAAGCTTAGTGGTGCCTATGTACACCACCAAGCTCAACAGTAAAACCCTGCACTTTGTACAAGTTATATATTGATACATTCCTCTATACTAACAGAAGCACAGTGCGTTCTCTATGACTTATGAACTGAATTCTTACATATAATGTACTTTAATATTAGGCTTTAAACAGTTAATTAAATTGACGCATTAACATCCAGATTCGCAAACGTACGTTATGGGGAAAGGAATCAATATTTTGTTTACCTCTTTAACTACTTACACACGACAACTGAGCCCATAAAGTAACCAAAGACAACGTCCATAATAAAACTTTCGATTTGCTATTATTATAAGTGTAAAGGAAGTTTTCATGCTACTTTCTTGTGACGCCGAATAGGAAAATTCACATCAAGTGTTTTTACACTTGGAATTTGGTTACAATTTATTTAATTCAATTGAAAAATAAAACATTTTGGTTTCGCCTAGACATTTAGAGGTAAAATATGTAATCTTTTACCTTGGGGATTACTTGCGCACGATTACAACCTGCTGTTGTAAGTGACAAATCAAAACTGAGGAGCGGGAAATCTGTCGACTAATTTTACCCAGCTCTCTAAATTAATTCATACCCAATGTTCTTGTTTTAACGAAAGGCAACAAAAAATGTACATCATGTACAGTTTCGTAAGTAAAAACTCTACACGGACTGCAATTATGTTACTGAAATTGTCGCCGAGCGATCCTTACTTGTTTCCAGAGCTGAAGCAAATTCTTGGAGGCCATAAACTTAAGGCTGATCGCGAAGTGAAGCAGTTCGGACGCGATGAGTGATAAAAACATGGGACGCACACAATTTGACAAATGCCTTAATTGTGACGGGGAGTATGTAGAAAAGCAGTGGTGCAGCAACATAATTAACTTCAAACTATTATTTTAAAGCTGCAAAAGAATATATATATATATATATATATATATATACACACACATGCGCTGTATGCTTGTGTTCTGAATGACTGTCGTATTGAAATAGCAATCGCCAATAAACGTAACCCAGTTTTAACTAATTTTATGACGTCATCTGTGACACATGCCTTATCAGTTTCTCAGTGGAAGTGAACAAGTACAGTAAAGAAGTCGCATTGATAAGGCTGCAGTATACTGCTTGGTGGACCGGATGATTTGAGAGGCAAGCAGTAAACAAGCAATCTGTCATTAGCATTCGTGATTCTATGACAAATTCATCACGTTATCATGTTACATGATAAGTTTGTTACATAGTTGTGATGGGAAGTGAGCTGGCATTCTGCTAGATTTGAACATCACAATTTATTGAAACTAGCACAAGCAATCGTCAACTGCATAATACTGCATAATCTTTTCACATTAAGTAAGCCACTAAGTAACTAATTACCAAATGCATTCAGCCACTCACTCACACACACACACACACACACACTCTCTCTCTCTCTCTATCAAGAACTAAGTCCTTGAGAACCAAGAGCGTCAGTGTTTTTACGCAGCGAGTAGTGGTAATTGTTTACCATCGTTTCGGGACAGCCTATCGGTCCCATCTTCAAGGGTCAAGGTTCTCCCGAAACGACGGTAGATTACCGCTACTCGCTGCGTAACAACGCGGAAGAACGCAGTTCTCATCAACTTCAAGGTGGAAGTCTGAAATCACGCAGCCGAGTCCTTTTCAGAAGTTAATAAATTCTCAGCTAGTCGAGAAAAGCCATGTTTTATACCGAACCCAAAGTTGCATCGCTGTCTTTAAAACATCCAACCCCGGAATATTTCCCGGACAAAATAAAAATTCGTTCAAGCTCTCGAGTAAATAAAGTCAACTGTAAGATCGTGAGTTATTTTCCAGTTCCTGCTTTTGAAAACAATTTAAATTATGAGTACAGCCACTGTCGTGCACACCTGTTTCCCCTTTCAACATTTCTGCAGTAACTACGAAATTTGTGTAGAATCAGACGACTAGTGTCGCCAGTTATTACGAACAGTAGGGTGGGACGGAGTAGGACGTGGCAGTGGCCTGCGTTTGTTATTGTATCATGGTACGTACTTGTCCAGAGCGAAGGACGATAAAGTCCACCACATCTGACCTGTGACCTAAGTTACAACTGCAAGGATCTAAAATATACAGCAAACACAAGTACAATATTACTTTAAAATGTTATTTAACTTACATTTTAAATTTATTTATATTATTTGTATGATTAACTGGCGAGTATTGTTGCTTGTATCCCTGGAGCACAAAGCAATAGAGACTTGCCAGTCCTGTTTCAGGGGGTCTATCGAGATGTTCCTATAGCTTGAACGTTGCTTTAAATACGAAGTATATCATCTCTCATTTAGGTAGACTACTGTACGTCACTTAGACTGGAAAAACCTTTCATTCATGCTGCACACATTTCTATCGAAGCATTCAAAAGCCTACTATTACAAAACCAAAAGACATGTCAACACAGAAGTTGAATGATTTCCCATTTTTAGCGAAGATTGCCACAGATAACCCTCCCATTGGTCAACACTTACTCTTTTACATCATCATTGTGAAATCATAATATCAATGAACATATACATTATGAAAGTTACTGAAAGTTAATTTGTAAGAATAAATATTGGTACTACCTACAGATAAATTTTTACTGACTCAAGTTGAGTTAGGCACATTTACATCTCAACTCTTTTATAATGACACATTTTCCTACGTTTGCTGTCGCTTCAAATTTCTTATAAGCTGCTGGATGTGTAATCTGCTCTGTGGGTTCCTTATTGTAACGTTATTTAAACTCTTGGCGAATGTTAGATTTTGTAAAATGAATTAAATATGCTGGTGAAGAAAATTAATCATGTTTCTTTTGCATATGTGAATGTGTTAAAGGAAAAACGTATTTGAAACATGAGAACATAAAAACTAACTGCACCATTTATAATTTCACCATTAACACACGTCTGTAATGTAGTTCTTAGTACTGGTGTTTTTTCTGATACAGTATATTAAAATATGCTGTAGTCAAACCAATCTTTAAAAAAGGATACAAACAGGAAATCTCCAATTACAGACCAATATCTTTATTAACTTCCTTCTCCAAGATTATTGAAAAACTCATTTATGCTAGACTCCATGCTCAAATTGATATGAATAATATCTTGGTACAGGAATAATACGGATTTCGGATTCACTCCTCAACTGAACAAGCTGCCTTCACTTCGATAAACAGTATCCTAACTGCTATGAACAACAATCAAATGGTGGGAGGTATATTTTGTGACCTGCAAAAAGCGTTTGACTGTGTCAATCATAAAATATTACTAGAAAAGCTAGAATTCTATGGTGTTGAAGGGAAATTTAAAACATTAATTGAATCCTATTTAACAGGTAGATACCAAAGAGTGACACTGAATAATATAATCAATAATAACGATTCGTCCAAGTGGGAATTGTTAAAATGTCGTGTGCCACAAGGTTCAATTCTTGGCCCTTTGTTCTTCCTAATTTACATAAATGATCTACCCATAATAGTAAACAATGATAACAATATGGTACTCTTTGCAGATGATACCAGCATTATAATTACAGACACAAATCGAAGAGACTTTAATGTAAATTCTAACCAAACGTTCCAAGATATAAACACCTGGTTTAAAGTCAATTTACTTACTTTAAATTTTAATAACACTCAGTACTTAGAATTTAGAACTAAGAATTATTATAATGTTAATACACAAATTAAATATGATCAGGAATATATAACCAGCGCCTCTGAGATTAAATTTCTTGGATTAACTATAGATGACAACTTATCCTGGAAACAACACATTGAACAGGTACTCAACAAAATGTGCACTGCATGCTATGCACTGAGGAACATAAAACATATAGTACCAATAGACACGCTAAGAGTAATCTATTTCGCTCATATACACTCTATTAT
>Ga0123357_10008812_pt1 | contig 12656 bp, 7 predicted proteins | sample TergutEmb28metaG_FD_89873 | JGI IMG/M metagenome (GOLD analysis project Ga0123357, IMG submission 89873) | Embiratermes neotenicus P4 segment gut microbial communities from Petit-Saut dam, French Guiana - Emb289 P4 | ecosystem: Host-associated > Arthropoda: Insects > Digestive system > Gut ... | reverse complement strand
TTTTGAAAATAATATTTTTTTTTTTTTAAATATAAATTATTATTTTATTGTTTTTGTTTTTTTTTTTTTTTTTGTTTTTAAAAAAAATAGGAAAAAATTTTTGGGGGGGGGGGGGGGGGGGGGTTGATCGAAGCTATTTAACTTCATAACTTGAAAGTTTCGTTAAATTACCTAAAAACCAACTAGGCGTCAGTGATAAAATCCAATAACCATCCAGTTTGGCTTCATTGCCTTTTACCGTGTTGTGATCAAGCAAGTCATGTCTCCCCACATATTGACATCTCCTTCCCGTCCTCTGATCCCCTACGAGGAACCAGTATCTGCTCAGATCGTCCTTCAGACTGTATAATTTCCCTGTTAGAGAACCTTGAGTGCTCCTGGCGCCCTCTAATACTGTCGTTGATGAAGGTCGTCAGTCCCAGGCGGTCAAGTCCCACATTTCATATAAAACCAGTGTCATGTCGATACCGTGCCTTACCGCCCGCGGCGTTGTGGAAGACTTCTGTTGACACACCACAGTCGAAGACATTCTAAGAAATGAAGAATAATTTGTATTAAATTTATAATAATATAATTTTTAGTGCGATTTATTTTCATCAAAACTTACATGAGTCAACTCTCTTTAAAATGTGTTAAATTCAAAATATGTTGTCTTCTTGGAGAGAAGACCCCAAGAATGCCGAGGCCTCATATTTACAATACTAATACAGGACGATCAAAAACTGATCACTGCCCTTTACAAGATAATCGACTGGAACTCGGCGAAAGTTTATAGGAACGTATTCCGTTTGTAATAAGTTCAACTTACCGTTACTTTGTTACAAAATAAACACGTTTTCAAAAAGTAAATAAGTATTTTCCCATTCTACACAGCAAGACCAATAAATGCATGTATGTGAAATGTGTTGATCACATGTTATTCGTAACTGAACCATTCACACTTTGGTTCACTTATGCATTGTAACACTTTGTTTGTGACTGCTTGTAATCTTTGATATTATCCTGATGATGACTGCGACAACGGTTGAAACATATCGGTAACGAATAACGTGCAAAACACATCTCACGTAAGTTCATTTGTTGGTCTTAATGTCATCATCATCATATATCTGTCATGGAGTTGGGCCACTTGTTGACCCGTTCCGGTCTCACGTATCCAGAAGTCTCTTCAAAGGTCTACCATGATTTCTTCTGCCAGTTGGGGAGTGGTGTTTCATTACCCTGCGTAATCTATTTCGAGGCGTCTTATTGTGTAGACTGATTTATCCGTCAATGCACAGATATGGAACATACTTACTGTATTCTTAATTTGTAGCCAACAGTTTTTGAAAGTAAATTTAAAACATGTTTTTAAACTTATATTAAAATTGCTTTGGAACATCCGTTGAATTTAACGGAGCATTTTATATGCTTAGTCAAAGAGTAAAACAGTATTGCACAAATGTGTGAGTTCTCTGCAGCATAGCGAAGCGGGTTAGGGACACGCACCCTGCCATACGCACATTTTTCTGTGATTTTACGTAGGCCAGTACCATAACTCAAAATCGAAGGTATCGGTTGCTCACCTCAATTATTCTGCTTCTCTTCCCGTGCATTCCTAATGGTTTTTTAAAAGAAAATTTGCAGCTCGGCCAGCTTTTCCCGAGGTCCTCGGTTTGCCACCCTCAATCATGTAATTCAACTTATGTGCATTTAGTGTTACAAATTGGAATCCATAAAGAATAGGACATGTCAGACCAACGTCGGCCCTCTTTTAACCCGGCACTGATTAGCAGAGTATTGGATAACACAAACAAAATGCGCCTATCAACGTAATAGAACAAAAAAAAATAAAACAAAATAAAACAGCACACAACACAAAATTAGAGTCCTTATACACGTAAAAATCATATATATATATATATATATATATATATATATTACAAACCTTTACGTTATACTGCTAGTAACTTCCCGTTTTTCATTCGTATTTTTAACTACACAATTATATGGGCTGAAAAAGTCATTATGCTTTACCCATTTTCGTATCAAACTGTCGAACGGTAAGAAGCACGACACAGTCTAGCATCGGTCACTCTCGGCCAGGAGACCGCGTGAACTGAGAAGTTTATTGTTTCTAATCAGTTAACGGAAAACGGATAGAAAATTAAATTACACTACGACAATTTCCTTCCATAGCTCCTCAACTCGCTGTTAGTAATCAACCTATATTTCGTCTCTGTATAATTTACATCACTGAAAACAGAACTAATTAAAGCTTAAATTATAAATAAATAAACAAAAAAGTTTCAATGTATTCCATATTCGTGCATTAAATTTTAATGCATACAGAAAAATACTGGTGATTAGCAATATGGAATGAAATATATTTTACCAAAGTGCTTTCTCTTGTTTGCTATATAAAACAAAATAATATTTTCCGCAATATTTCTCCGAAATGGAGACGCAGATATTTGTTACTTGGATAGGTTGGTACTATCAACACCTTTAACTATTTTGTATAAACTCGAGTGTTTTGTCATTGTGAGAGCATTTATCGGCGTTTTCGATTTTTCATGTTGCACTGATTTTCGATGTACTTGTATGTGATTATGATCCACATCTGATGTCTGCGAATGGGGAAGGCATTTGGGCCAATTGGGAGGTAACAGGGAAGTGGAGAAGACTACATATTGAGGAGCATTATGATCTGTACTCCTCACCAAATATTTTTCGGGTGATCAAACCAAGAAGAATAAGATGGGCGGTACATGTGGCACGTGTGGAGGAGACAAGAGATGCATGTGGTGATTTGATAAGGAAACTTGAAGGAAGGAAGGAAGGTGCCACTTGGAAGACCTAGGTGTAGATGGGAGGATAATATTAAGATGGATTTTTAAGAAGTAGGATGGACAAGGACAGGGTTGATATGACTCAGGATATGGACAGGTGGTGCATTCTTGAGAAAAAGGTAACGATCCTTCTGTTTCCATAAAATACGAGGAATTTCTTGAGTATGTGAAAACCTCTTAGCTTCTAAAGAAGGACTCTGTTGCATGAAGTCAGTTATGGTTTATGTCCGTACATGATACTATTAACCCTTTAAACGCCGAATTAAATCCCATCTACCATCTGTTGGCATTATTAGGAGCTCACCATATTCTCCACGTTAGCAGGCTAAGGGTTAAATTCGTTTATTGATATTTGTAGTTTTCGACGTGCTGCTAACAATTTCGTTTGTAAGATGTTATTTCTAATAGAGTGTCAGACAGGTGGGGATCATATCCTTTGAAATCCCGCTACATTTGTAATGACTGTCGACTATAATATATTGATAAGTACTCCTAAGTCGAATATACAAATTCAATAATCCGAATTTATGTCACTCTTGCTCTGTGCCGACTGACACTGGTGGTCTGGTCACAAATGTCACGGACAAGTAATCCTAACCGTTACGTCGAGATGGATCCAAAAAACTGCTGGGAAGATAAATTGTCTGTCGGAAGACATATGTTTACCGTGTAAAACCATTTCTACGTGTCTTGCCTCAGTCTTTATATGGAATTCCATTCTGCATCGAGAAGGCTGCAAATCGCCTGTCCGCAGAAATGAGAACTCTGATTACGTCAGCCGTTCTCAGACTTGGCGGATTTCATAATACCAGGGCCCACTTTTATGGCTTACATATAAGTTACTTAGATGAGAAGTCGTTTCTTTTCAAGTGTGGTTGATGACTGCTGGAAGTGACGTGAAGGATGAAAGCGTTATCATATTAACCAGCTTTAGGTTGTTAGTTTTTTGTTTGTTTTGACGAGATGTTGCTTAATTTAAGGGCAATGAATGTTTTCTGTGTTAATAAAATTCATTAGTAGCAGCGGTCTTAGAAATTTTTTTCGAAAGTTGAACAATCACAAGGACTATTAAAGTTCTGTAAGTGACATCAATGAACCAAAATGTTCTATTACTGGGTTCTTAAATTAATGTTACGTAATAGAACACATCCCTTTGTGTTAGAAACTCAATAAACAGAAAAAGTTTAAATTATCAGTCAAAACACAACTTATATTCTCTTTCATAAGCTTTGGCTACCTGTTTCGAATTAAATCAGTCCATTATCAGACCCTTACACAAGGCCAAGAACAGGTATAATATAATGACGTGTCAACGTATGGTACTTCAGTTGTGTTCTGTGTGGGATCCCACATCACAGTTATCATTACAATAAAACTGTAACAGTGACTTGTACACGGACTGAATCCGGACACAGAGTTTTTTCTATTCCTTTAAAAGTCACTGAATATTATCTTCCCATTTACACTTAAGTCTTCCAAGAAGTCTTTTTTGGGGGGGTATACTTCTTCCATTACAATTCTTTATTCATCTTCATTCTCCCCACGCGTGCAATATGATCAGCCCATTTAATCCTCCTTTGACTTTTTACTCCAACAATTTTGGCGTGCATTAAAATATACGAGTTAGTGCATTCATAATTCATTCATATATCTGAAGATAAATTTGACTTAGTCCACACATCTTGTATATCTTTTATTCCTAATTTGTTTCTAGCTACGTTTTTCGACTGTATTGTCTCCGTAGGGCCTGAACATTTATTTTTCTAGACAACTGGATTATTTACTTTCCTACTAGCCTTGTTATAACTAGGGATATTTAGTTTACATATATGAATAGTTTTAGATTGGGATCTGTATGTACAAAGACTACTTCCTTGCGTAAATAAATCTTTTAGACGGATGATGACAATATAAACCGAAACACCAATAATAAAGCAATACATACAACCTGTGCCGACCATTCCAAATTTGCTATTGCGAATTATATGTTAATCTAAGTAGCACAGCGCATTTTATCACATAAAGACAATTTATACAGCTCCACATTATGCAATTTTCTTCAGCTTTATTTTGCATCCTATTATGTCCACACATTTACGCCAGGGCCCTGCTACTGATAACTTTCAGTTGGCATTCTACCTTGTTGTGAGAGACCGGTTGTGACGTCCATAAAAAATAAGAGGGAAGCTACACTTTCTTATATTTTAACTTTTAAGTTCGCAGATAGTAAAAAGGAAGATAACACACTGTAGAGTGTTTTCAGCCGAAAATTGGCAAGCATTTCTATGATTTAATGTTCCTTAAATTCTTCGCGAATGAAGAGCTTTGCTATAACCTCCATGACGGAATTTGAACTAGACCCTTGCCTCCTACTTGAAGAGATTCCAGAGCCTATCTGTGCGAAATTTGAGATTTGGCATATGTTTTCCTTGTCCACAATTTAAGAACGTAAAATGTAGGTTATTTTCATATGATAAATATGCTTCATTTACATATATATATATATATATACATATATATACACATGTGTGTGTTGTGTACCTTTTGATGTTTTATGTAACGTACAAATGATGTACTTTGCATTATTATCTTTTGTGGAGACCGAATGAATATGTGTGAGCGCATCTGTCCTGTATATGCAATGTTGCCGAAGTATGCATAGTTTTTCTTTCTATGAACAGGATAGACTTATATTGGCGAAGTTTTAATTGGATATCACTTTCCCTTTAAAGCGTGGTTTATTTTGTATATGCATATTTTGCTTCGCGTAATTATCATGTCAGAATCTGAAGTGTAAAATATTCCCTTTCAGCATACTGTGGAAACGCTGAATATGTTATTTCTTTCTCATAAATACATCTTGTAGTTCAATTACAGGGCGGTTCCTATAAAACTATGTGGGGTAATTGTAGTGGGGTTGTTTCTCGCCTATTTTCATATATAGGAAGAAAGGCTATGAAAGATGGACGGACTATACATTCATAAAATTTTATGAAAACTGGACGGTAAATACAGTTCCGAAAATAACAAAAATTGAAGATATGAACAATGGGTCTGTGTCGGACAGTAATCCATATTCTACTATGCAGTAAGGGCAGCACTCGTCTTTAAGGACTTCTATTTTCCCTTCTCTGCTACCCTACATCCACACATCATCTTCCACTCTTAACACCGTCCCTGTGTACGCGACAGGCAATCCATCATGCCCAAACTAGATTCTGCGTTAAAATCCGTGCACCACATCATGCACTAATGCTTTTTATGAACACTTTCAGTGTCCCAACGCACAACTCTCATGGCTACATCATTATTTATTTCTCGTCACATCAGAGACAGGAGATGCTTGAATTCACTGCGTGACCTTATCTGAGTTGCCATACATTTTAAATGCTACTGTATGCTGAGAAAATTGGCTGCCTTCTTTTTTGCCATTTTTGTAATCAGCTGTGAAATTGTCTCTCCCTCTCTTTATTACCTCAGTACACCCAAAAAGAGAAGTAGGATCACTGGCTGCAATTAAAACAATAGCCTGTTTAATCGCAGGAAAACGGTGATTTTTTTATTTCATCTACAGCATAGAACCCTCTCCTCGTATCAGATTCTTTTGAAAAGGTCAAACAGACCCAATAAGCAGGACATTTTGTCACTATCTTCGGCTGAATTATTGCCATTCAATCATATCCTTTCAGTGCAAGTTATTTTTTCATTATGTCTTATTTTTAGTACATTTCTTGCAGTGTCCTTGTGAAGTGCGAGGAATGAGCTCTTGAGAAGATTCCTGGACTCCTACTATCCTTGTATATCTAATATTACATTTCCGGAATTTCAATCGAACTCGGCGCTGGGAAAGCTGTAGTTCAAACTTTATCGTATAGATTTCATACGGGCCTACCCCTTACTTACTTACTTACTTACTTACTTACTTACTTAATTAATTAATTAATTAATTAATTACTCCATGGAGCACAGTTCTTCTTGAGAAGCTAACCGGTTTGCAGATAGTCAAGAAATTCCCTGCATTTTATGGAACAAGAAGGTTCATTACTGCATTCACAAGAGCCCGCCACCTGTCCCTGTCCTGAGACAGCTCAATCCAGTTCATACCCCCACATCCTACTTCCTGAAGATCCATCTTAATAGTATCATCCCATCTACGCCTAGGTCTCTCCAGTTGTCTCTTTTCCTCAGGGTTCCCACCAAAACCCTGTACACGCCTCTCCCCTCGCCCATAAGCGCTACATGCCCCGTCCATCTCATTCTTCTCGACTTTATAACACGCCCAACAGGCCTAACCTTAAGTTTATCAATATTCAACCTTCAAAAATTAAAGACAAATGATTTAATTGTTGTGTGCACATGCCAATGATCAGACAAAACGAAGACAAACTTGTTTATAGTTTGTATTCTAATAGAATTCATTTGTAACAAAAAAATATTTGGTGCCTTTGTCTTTAGAAGATTGGTTGGATCGAAGAAAGACGAGTAACAAGGCGGCTGGAAAAAACAATTAGACTATATAACAAGGGGCTTAATAATTTGTACTCTTTGAAAGCATGTTAGTGTGGCGATAAAATTAAGTATGCAGCACTGAACAGCACAAATAGTGCACACGAGAGGGATGAGAACATTATAAATTGGTCTGACGGAAAGACGGGATTTGGAAGATCTAGACGTAAAGGAAACATCACATTAAGGCAAATCTTAAGGAAAGGCATTGGCGTTAATGACGCATTCGTACGGGCAGAATACTGAAATTTTGGTTTCAATAAATGTGAGAGGTTTTGTTGACCGTCTGACGAACACAGGCAAGACAGACGGTATCTGAATGGCATGCTACTCGTAATTCCATTGTGGCATGAACTCAAAAGAACTTTGCTTTGTTTTTCTTTATTTGGTAATTTCCGCAATTTCATTTTACGAACAGTGTAGTTCAGTTTTGCAACATAATTCGCTATAATATTTACAGCTTCTTGTCATTCCTTCCCTACGTCATGCCCTCCAGCTCTGACAAACAACATATCGTAACCCGCATATTTCAGAAATCCTATGTTCGCATACTTGTCATTATCCCTTGAGTTCTGTTACAGATCATTATTTATACTATACCGCATTCTGTAATATTACCCTTTCCAATCAAGCACAGAATTATCACCGAAGCACAAAGAACCCGCTTAGAATATCTGCAAAAGAAACCCGCCACAATTAGTTTAAGTTTCTCTAAAACTGTCTTCATTCCTTTCCTTGTTTAATTATTGCTGTATTTAGTAAGTCTTGGTCGGTCGCATAGACCTATGTAATATATAGTGCCATTTTATATAGCGATTTTTAATGGATCGTTAAGTACATACGAAAAAGCGAACGTAGCCTATTCGAATGTACCGCCTAGACGAAGATTGTAGAAACCACCGAGAAATGTAAGGCACAGCTGCTATAGGAAACCAGACCTGCCCGCTACGAAGACCTGGTGAATTGCCGTTTTCTCTTTCGATTCCTCTTATCTTACACTGTTCTAAAACATCAGCAATCTTTTGATTTTTAGACCTTCTAACCTAATCTCACACATTCTACTTTTTTGTGGGAAAACGTTTACTTGAGCATGCTGATCCCAAGTTGGGAAACCTTCGGCGAAATATCACGTAGGTGTTGACACCCCTGTCAAAGAACGCCGCTGGCTAGGCAGCGATCCTCTCTCTTTTCTCTTTGCAAAGTTTTAACGCTGAATTGAGGTTTCCTGGAGCAATAGATCACGGTTCGCAGACCACAGAGAGGTTGTTGAATGCGGGGGAGAGGAGTGTTACCGGACAATGTTCTGTCTGAACCAGAGGTATGCATTCAGTGTTAAAGTGGAACAAGGGCTTATTTCCTGTTTTAGGTTGGTACTGAGTACCTCTCTAAAATAGTCCTCAATTAAATTAAGTTTTATAGATTGTTTTGCATTCACTGTAACCTCTTTCTACAAAACCGAGCTCATTTGTTAGAATCGAACGAACGCCGTAATTTATAAATAACTGATGAGGTCATGGCAAAAAATCAATGCTTTTTCATGGACGCCCAGAGAATGCTTTCTAAAAGCTTTCTTGCATAGACCTAGCATTCTAAAGGAATGACGGTGTCTGTTCTGATTTCCTCAACTTTCTGCGATAGTCTGTCCCTAACATGTTCGTGAATTTCTTTCTCTCTCCCGTTTCCTTGAATGAAAGGCCACTTTCGTTACCAGGCTTTCACGGAATTTGGTGCCCAGATTATTGGTGCTGGGACAGTAAAGTTAATCGATAGGTGTTACCCATTTTTAAGAGCCTTCTGAACGACCGTGAATTTTGTGTCACATCGGACTTTTTGAGGGTTCCTGTTACACGTGTCATTAAAAGGGGGCTATATGTGCTTGTGTTGCTTCGTCCTCCTCAAAAAGCTGAGGCACTGTTCCCTTCACATATTATTTTATTAACGGTTTATTTAACGTTGAAGTCATTATCTCTGACTGTGTTATCGAATGGTAATGTTATGATATAACAGCGAAATTAAATACGTTGGAAAAATCGATCATGCCCGAATTTGAGGTAACATCCCAGAATTTGTGTTGAGAGATTAAGTTAAACCAGAAAACTTATGACTGTCTAGCTGAATTTCAAACAAATTACGTCACGAGTTTGGATTACAAAATTTGTAATTCCTATGAGAAAATAGTTCAATCAATTGTCCTTGCCGGAATGTATTTAATAATCATTAAAGTTACAAGTTTTTTTAAAAAAAAATTCAAGCAATGAAGCCATAACTAGGAGTATGTGCCTGTCGGATTGTCCTTTCACATGTTTTGACTTCGAACCTCTTGAACGGAACGAATGAAATTTGGCACTGAAGGCCCATACTGAAAGTTGTGAGTCACATTTGATATTACTGTGCACCAGTCAGTTAAGAGTCCCCAGTTTATATGATCCCGTAAAAAGTACCATTAATTTTTCATTCGAAATACCCTCACGGTACAGAATCTTCGCACGCGATTTAAAGTACAGCCATACTTACAGCCAGCATGTTTGGCGCCACATGTTTCTCCATCTGGTTAATACGAGTATATAGTCCGGTCCAAAAGTTTTAGGACTGATTTTTTTAAATCGAAGACACATACCTTTTTCTCTTCAAATAAGTTCCATTGGCATATGTATAGGCTTTTGCGCGGTTGTACAGTTTCTGAAAAGCTGCCGAAAATTCCTCTTTTTGGACCTACTTTAATACATCAGTTTCGGCTTAATGGATCTCAGCAACATCCGCAAAGTGGAGTCCTTTTAATTTCATTTTCAACTTGGGGAACAGAAAAAAGTCTGGCGGAGATAAATCTGGAGAGTACGGGGGTGATAAAGGGTTGTAACATTTTTTGGGGGTCAAAAATTGGCAAATACTTGCAGCTTTTGGGCGGGCGCATTATCGTGCAACAAGAAAATATCTCGATAGAAGAACACAACTGGACGAACGCGTTGAATGCACTTCAAGAGGCGATCCATTACTCCTTCTGCATTTACTCTTTTTCCTTGTGGTACGAATTCTTTGTGCACCGCGCCTTGAGAGCCGAAAAAAAAATAAACATGGTCTTGATACGGGACCTTTGGAATTTCAGTTTCTTTGGCCGAGGGGATGTCTCACCATCCCATTCAGAACTCTTTCGCTTTGTTTCTGGGTCATAGGCAAAACACCAGGTCTCATCTCCCGTAATAATTTTGTTAAAAACATATTATCTGCATCGGCCATCGCGATAATATCTTGGCAAGATGTGACTCGATCTACCCTTTGCTCAGATGTCAAGGATTATGAAACAAAACGTGCACACAACTTTCTCTTTCCCAAATCCTCTTTCAGAATCCGACGAACTACAGTCTTGGGGGTGTTCAAAGATTCTGCTATCATTATTGGTGGATTCGACTGTCATTTTTGACCAAATCAGCAACAGCAGCAATGTTTACCTCAGTTCGAGTCGATTTTGGACGGCCACCTCTCTCGTCGTCATCTACCAACCCTCTTCCGTCTCGAAATCGAGAATACCACCTAAAACGTTTGATCAGTTCAGAGTCTCATTCCCATAAGTCTTTTGCACCAATACTAGTATTTCTGTCGCAGATATGTCAGATTCGAAACAAAATTTTACGGCAAATCTCTGTTCATTTCCGCCATCCATGACGTATATAGAAAGCTGACTTTACAAGACAAGTTATAACTCGTACACTGTCGAAGATAAACAAACGAAGCTCGGTGTGTGAACGGATGTTGGTTAATAGTAATTAGTTAGTAGGTTGGCCGATAGATCGCTCTAGTTCTGTTATTTAAAAAAAACCAGTCCTAAAACTTATAGATCACATTGTGTATTCAATGTAATGGGAGGGGTGCTATTTATGGATGCTGACTTTCATCCACTTACTAAGATTTTGTTTGCGACGACAGATTTGTGTCAGCAAAAAATTGCGATTTGGAGGTCAGTTGAGGTATGCAAAATATTAAAAAAGAATAAGCTGAAATGGACACACAACATTATAAAAGTACAAGAACTACATACAAGAGTTTTGGTTGAATATCTTAGTGGTTGATCAATTGGAATAGCTGAGCACATTGGGGGTACAGTAAAATATTTTGTAAGAAATTAAAAGTGTTTTCTGTGCTGAAAATTGCTTTTGGTTGGAATTATTTGGCCAAAACCACATTTTCTTTTTTTGGCCGGAATATCTTTATCTTAAAAATGTAACCCTAAGGTTGTCCCTCTGTGTAACCACCACACTGTGAGGCATTTTTGGAATCTTGCTATATTCCCAAACACTTCTGACGACATACATATTTCGCTTAAGTCAGTTTTGATGTGATGATCAACAGAAAAATATTGCTTCTTACTCTTGATTCAGAGTAGTTACGCCCTTTTATCCCAAATTGTAAAACACACCCTCCGTCATTTCTACTAGTGTTAATTATACGAGAATCCGTTACCAGTGGATCGAATAAATCTTCTTCGCTCTTAGATTTATGCCACTGTCCACTGAAACATCCAATCCACTTGCAGCTTCCCATCTATAATGCAAACCTGAGGCATATAACGAATTCAATAGACAGGACTGTCTAAGACTACAGTGGTCCAAACTAACTGCATTGGAAATCGAACATGGAAAACTACAAAGCAAGGGAGAACTTTATAAAGAGTATATCAAATAATAATTATTCTAAAGACTGGGATACACTCTGAATGTACATGGATTCTGATTTTATCCGTTCTGAGGACATTACCGCGACGCAACGTGGTCACTATGTTTTCGAGTGGCTGTGAAGCGTGTCAGCGTTTCATTGCTTCTGAGACTCGCTGCCTGTCCATCACAAAGGTCAGTGCCTCTATGTGTCACACATTACGGTATGTTTCTTCCTGACAGAGGACGTCTATCAATTTTGAGGCTTCCGCGGCACACAAATTTACTAATTTGTTTCCATTCCGCCAGACGTATTAACCTTTTAAAGCCTGGCGGTGATTTCACGTACCACCAGGCTCAACATTTCAAAATACTACATGGTTCTCACATTGCGTTTAATTGTTTTGTATGGACTTTTTCTTTGTACAGCATTAACAGATAAGTTTTGTATAACCGAAATGGAGAGTGTTTACTGCGCGGTACGCAGACCTTAAATAAATCATAAATTTTTTTTTTATCCAATGCCCCCACATGTCCTTTACGGACTTCATGGTCTTCCCTCCTGGGCATGGCAGAAGTGTAACCGACTTCTGAGGATGGGACGCCCATGAGGCGCAGTTACGTTGTCCCGATGATGTGAGTGGTGATATAGGAGGATGTAGTGCCAGGAGGG
>Ga0123357_10008810_pt1 | contig 12658 bp, 5 predicted proteins | sample TergutEmb28metaG_FD_89873 | JGI IMG/M metagenome (GOLD analysis project Ga0123357, IMG submission 89873) | Embiratermes neotenicus P4 segment gut microbial communities from Petit-Saut dam, French Guiana - Emb289 P4 | ecosystem: Host-associated > Arthropoda: Insects > Digestive system > Gut ... | reverse complement strand
GCAAAGCCGCCGGTCGCCAGGATCGCCACAGGTGGGGGCAGTTGACGGGAGAGGCGCGCGCACAGCCCCTCGACCAGCGCGGCGTACCCGAACAGGATGCCGTGGTTGATGCTGGTGGCGGTGTCGCGTCCCGGCACAGGTTCCGAGGCGTCAAGTTCCAGGCTGACCTTGGGCAGCTTGGCGGTGCTGCCGGCCAGCGCAAGCGCGGCCGTGCGCACACCCGGAAAGATAAGCCCGCCGAGATACGAGTTTTCCGTGACGCAGTCAAAGGTCAAGGCAGTGCCGAAATCCGCGCAGATCAGCGATAGCGCGTCCGGGACAAGTTTTCTCGCCGCATACGCTCCCACCAGACGATCCGCGCCGACCTCCGCCGGGCGCTCATAGCCGTTGCGGAGCGGAACGGGCAGATCGCCGGGGGTAAACAGCAGTTCCCTGCGAAAATAGCGCCGGCACATTTCCCGCATGGTCTGGTTGAGATTCGGCACCACGGAACTGGCGACGCAGGCGCGTATCCTTTCCGGCTGCACCTGCGCATGCCGCAGCAATGCAAGCAGCGTAAGTCCCACATCATCCGAAGTCTGTCCGGCATCCGTGTGCAGGGTATAGCTGTCAAGCACCGCACTTTCGGACGCCAGGCCGACTTTGATGTTCGTATTGCCGATGTCAAAAAGCAGGAGAGAAGCGTGTTGCGAATCCATTCAGAAGCCGAAGAACGTGCCGAGTTCAGCGCCGGATAGTTTATTTTTGCCGTGGTAAACGCGCATGCAGTCAGGGCTGATTTCGTCGATGACCATGATCCGGCCTTCGGCGTCAAGGCCCAGCTCGATCTTCATATCCCAGAGCGCAAGACCGAGGGAGAGCATGTTGGAGGACACCAGGGCGAACACATTGGAACAAAGCTGCATGCAAGCGTCATAGGCCTGCTGGGGCATAATGCCGAGCACATGCAGAACTTGCGGCGTCACGAAGGGATCGCCCCGCTCGTCGTCCTTGAGGCTGGTTTCCACGTAAGGCAGGAGGGGCGAGCCTTCTTTGATGTACATGCCATAACGGCGCACGAAGGAACCTGAGGCCACGCCCCGGTATATCCACTCAAGGCCGTTGCCGAACATGCGCGTGGGACGAACCAGGAAAAGCCTGCGTTCATCGCAGGCATCGATGAAGTGGGTGGGCAGGTTATGCTGTTGCAAGCGGCGGAAAAAATGCAGCGCCATGTTGTAGGCCAGCTCGCTTTTGCCTTTCAGTTCGCCCAGCCTGTCGTTGCCGCCCGGATCAATCTCGCCGCTCGCAGCGATGCCGGTCACGCGGTCGGTAAATTCCAATACGATATTGCCGCCGGGCGCCTGGTAGACATTTTTCGTCTTGCCCTGCTTGATGAGCTTGTTCGGGTCGAGGTGGATATTCTGATTCATGGATGCTCCTTTCTGCGTATTCCCGTGCGCGGTTTGTTGAACAGACTGTCAGTTCCCCCTTCTTTTGGCGCGCTTGACGGCGTTCGTCAAGTGCCAACTTGCGGCTGAACGCAACGCATGCAAGCGCCGTAAAAATTGTCCGGGGAAGGGTGTTGGCGTTTGGGACAAAAGGGTGTTAAGATGGGCCTCTACGCGATCCTCATGCTGAGCAGGGGCAGTGCCATGCAAAAAACGATTTTTGTGGTGGATGACAACGATACCAATCTGTCCACGGCTGAAGCGGCAGTGGAAGAACAATGCCAGGTGATGACGCTGCCGTCCGCAGCGGCAATGTTTGAACTTTTGGAAGAAATTACGCCGGATCTCATTCTGCTGGATATTGAAATGCCCGAGATGGACGGCCTTGAAGCTTTACAGCTACTCAAAGCCAGCGAATTGCATGCGGGGATTCCGGTCATATTTCTGACCAGCGTGTCAGACGCTGCTGTAGAAGTCCGCGGCTTTGAAATGGGCGTGGTAGATTTTATCACGAAACCTTTTTCCGGGCCCGTGTTGCGACACCGCATCAAAACGCACCTGAGCATCGACGAAATGATCCGAGAACGGACGGCGCAACTGGAACAACTGCAAAACGGCCTTGTGTACATTTTGGCGGATATTGTCGAGAGCCGCGACAAAGCAACGGGCGGACACATTGAGCGCACATCGGAGTATGTCAGAATATTAATACGCGAGATGCTGGCGCGCGGGGTATATGCCGACGAGATACGCGCCATGAACTTGGAAACCTTCGCTTCATCGGCGCGTCTGCACGATGTGGGCAAAATTGCGATTCCGGATACTGTTCTGAACAGGCTCGGATCGTTAAGCCTGGAAGAATTTGAAATGGTTAAAACGCACACTGTAGAAGGTGCGCGGATTATCGACAAGGTCATCGCCCGGACGGGGGACTTGGCGTTTTTGCGTAACGCCAAATTGTTCGCGAGTTGCCACCACGAACGTTGGGACGGTTCAGGCTATCCGCACGGACTGAAGGGAATGGAGATTCCGCTGCAGGGACGTATTCTGGCAATTGCCGATTTATACGACGCACTCCTTTCCGATCGGCCCTATCACAAGGCGTTTGAAGAAGAGGAAGTTGTCGGCATCATCATGAACAATGCGGGCAAAATGTTTGATCCTTTGATTGTTGAGGTGTTTCTTGCGATAAAAGAGCAGTTCGCCGAGGCGAGGCGAGGCCTGACATTACACTAGTACAGGACGGTGCTGGAAAGCATGTTTTCGTTACAGGCATCACGCGCCTACCCGGACATGACCTAAGCAGAGCTTGGGAAACGCGTATGCGAACAATCAGATGTATGGCATGCGTGACGCTTGCCGCCTTACTCCTGCCCCTGATGCTCGCGGCTTGCGAAACATCCCCCAGGCAGAAGCAGCGCGCATTGCCGGCATATGCCTCCTTTCGGGATGTTCCCGGCGTGACGGGCGACGAGATACAAGCCATTGAAGCGCTCCAAAAACAACACGCCGCGTTTGTGTTTGGGATGCGTCCGGGGAACCCCGAGGCGTTCACAAAGGAAAACGGCGAAATCGGAGGCTATGCCGCCTTGTTGTGCGGCTGGCTGACCAAACTGTTTGCTGTCCCCTTCAAACCCGCGCTGTATACGCGGGATGACCTGCTTGAGGGACTTAAGCGCCACGAGATCGATTTCACAGGTGAGTTGACGGACACGAAGCAACACCGGGAAATCTACCACATGACCGGCGCCATCGCCGAACGCCCGGCAAAATACCTGCGCATCGCGGGCAGCGCGCCCTTCGCGGACATTGCGGCATCGCGTCCGCTACGCTTTGCGTTCCTGAACGGCGACGCCACAGCCGATGCTATAGCCTCGCGTACACAGCACCCCTTCGAATCGATCTTCGTTGATACCTTTGAGGCAGCATATTCTCTGCTGAAAAGCGGACAAATCGACGCCTTTTTGACAGAGGGCGGCACGGAGGCCGCTTTTGACGCGTACAGCGATGTGGTGGCCCAAGACTTTTTCCCTCTGACGTTCAGCATGGTCTCTTTGGCAACGCAAAACCCGTCGCTTCAGCCCCTTATCTCGGTCGTGCAAAAAGCACTGCGGCACGATGCCGACCGCCATCTGGCCGAGTTATATAAACTCGGCCGGCAGGAGTATATGAGGCATAAGCTGTTCATGCAGTTCAGCACTGAAGAGAAAGCGTACATACGTAACAAGCCTGTTGTGCGCTTTGCGGCTGAACACTACAATTATCCGATCAGTTTTTACAATAAATACGAAGAGCAATGGCAAGGAATAGCCTTTGACGTGCTCAAAGAAGTGGAGGATCTCACCGCGTTATCCTTTGAACGTGTCAACAATCAGTATGCGGACTGGCCTGAGTTGCTGGAAATGCTCGAAAACGGAACAGTATCCATGATCACGGAACTGGTCCGCAACGAAGTGTGGGCGGAACGTTTCTTATTGTCGAAGGGTTCACTGCTGTCGGGCCATTTCGCGCTTCTGTCCAAATCGACTTTCCCCGCTCTCAGCATGAGCGAAGTCGAGCACGTAAACGTGGGCTTAACCCAAGCCACCTCATATGCCGCCTTGTTTCGGAACTGGTTCCCCAACCATGCGCATACTACGGAATATGAGAGTTCGGATGCTGCTTTCGCCGCTTTGGACCGCGGCGAGGTGGATGTGGTGATGTCAAGCCGGCGCCGGCTTCTTGCGTTGACGAATTACCATGAGATTACGGGCTACAAGGCAAATATTGTGTTTGAACGCGCTGCGCAATCCGTCCTGGGCTTTCGCAAGGACGAAGCCGTGCTGTGCTCCATAGTTGATAAGGCGCTGAACCTGATCGACGTGGAAAGAATCTCGGCGTCCTGGACGTACAAGACGTATGATTACCAGGGGAAACTGGCGCGGGCGCAACGTCCGTGGCTGATAGGCGCGTCCGGCCTGCTTGTCTGTGTGCTCATACTCTTGATTGTCTTATTTCAAAGAACGCGCCATGAGGGAAAAACGCTTGAGGAGCTGGTGCGCAAGCGCACCCGTGAGCTTGAGATGCGCTCCGCCGAGCTTGGCAATCAGCATGCGCTGATGACTATGGTCAATGACGCCGCGGTGCTTCTGCTGGATTTAGACGCAGGGGAATATCGGAGGGCGCTGAATCGAAGCATGGAGATAATTTGCCGGTACATAGAGGCTGACCGCGTATATTTGTGGCAGAACATCCGCAGGGAAGACGGAAAACTCTATTACAGACAAGTGTGCAAGTGGGCGAACGAAGAGACAAAAATGGATGACGATTTAGCCGAATTTGCCTACCAGGATACGCTGCCGAGCTGGGAAGAGCTGCTCGCCCGGGGAGAAACCCTGAACGGCCCCCTGGACAGCCTTCCGGAGGGAACGCAAGCGTTCTTTTCTGCGTTTCAGCTCCAGCTCCAGTCGCTCTTAGTTGTCCCGCTGTTTTTACGGGGCGAGTTCTGGGGCTTTGTCAGCTTTGACGATTGCCACAAGCGGCGCGTTTTTCCCGAAGCCGAGGGATATGCCCTGCGCTCGTGGGGCTTACTCGCTGTCGGCGCTATACAGCGCGGCGAGATTGCGCAGGGCATGCTGCAAACCCTCACCAAGCTGGAAGCCATCATCAAGAATTACAAGGGAGTTATCTGGAGTATTGACACCAACGGCGTGATAACGACGTTTAACGGACGGTATTTGGAAACCCTCGGAATACAGCCGTCGTTTATTGAGGGGAAAACACTGGAATGCGCCCGGCGTAAAGGCAGGCATCTTGATATTATCGCAAACGTGGAAAAGACCTTCCATGAGGGACCGCAGGACTGGATAGGCGAAATTGATGGCGGCGTATTCCGCTCGTCTACAGTACTGATGCGCGATGCCCTGGGCAATCTTACCGGCATCGTCGGCAGCACGGATGATGTGACTGAAATGATCAAACTCCAGCGGGAGTTGAAAACTGCGGTTCAGGCTGCGGAAGTCGCAAACCAGGCCAAATCCGCCTTTCTGGCCAACATGAGCCATGAAATACGCACGCCGATGAATGTTATCCTGGGAATCACCGAACTTCAGTTACATGACGAAACGCTTGCGCCAAACATACGGGCAGCGTTCGGCATGATTTACAATTCCGGCGACCTGTTGCTCAGCATCATCAACGATATCCTTGACATGTCCAGAATAGAGGCGGGCAAGCTGGAATTGGCGCCCGCCGCATACGAAGTCGCGAGCCTGATCAATGATGCCGTGCGGCTGAACATAATGCGGATCGACAGCAAGCCGGTTGAGTTTACGCTGCATGTGGATGAAAATACGCCGGCGATGGTGGTGGGTGATGTGCTTCGCGTAAAACAGATTTTAAACAATCTGCTTTCCAACGCATTCAAATATACGGCACAAGGCATGGTCACCCTGTCGCTTTCCAGCGAAACGGGGCAGGAAGACGGCGTGACGCTTGTTTTCACTGTGAGCGATACCGGCCAAGGCATGACGGAGGAACAGCTATCCAAACTGTTCGATGCCTATGTTCGTTTTAATCAGGACGCCAACCGCACGATCGAAGGCGTGGGGCTGGGCATGAGCATTACGCAGAATCTGGTGCGCCTGATGAACGGCGAAATTCTTGTGGAGAGCAAGCCGGCCAGGGGTTCGACCTTTACCGTGCGCTTGCCGCAGAGCTACGCCGGTCCCGATGTGTTGGGCCGGGAAGCGGTGGATCAGTTGCGGCACTTCCGCATAGACAGCTCAACGCAAATAAGCAGAAGGCAGCTTGTCCGCGAACCGATGCCGTACGGCACTGTGTTGGTCGTTGATGACGTGGAGACGAATCTCTATGTCGCCACGGGGCTTTTGGCTTTTTACGATTTGATGGTTGACTCCGCTGACAGCGCTTTTGCCGCGATTGAAAAAATCAAGCAGGGCAAAGAGTACGACGTTGTGTTCATGGACCACATGATGCCCGGCATGGATGGCATTGAAGCGACAAAAATCATACGCTCCCTTGGGTATACGCGTCCTGTCGTTGCGCTGACCGCCAACGCCATGCTGGGGCGGGCGGAAATGTTCCTGGAAAACGGCTTCGACGATTTTATCGCCAAACCGATAGATCTGCGCTATATGAATGCGCTGCTGAACAAGTTCGTGCGCAATGCGCATCCGCCCGAAGTCGTTGAGGCCGCGCGCCGGCAAGCAAAGAGCGCGTCTGAACAGGAGGCCGGCGCAAGGCGGCACTTGTCCGCAAATCCGAATTTGGCGAAAAGCTTCGTGCGGGACGCTTCCAAGGCCCTCGCGCTGCTGGAAACGCTCTGCGAAAAACAGGACGCGTACAGCGACGCAGACATGCAAGCCTATGTCGTCAGCATCCACGGCATGAAAAGCGCGCTGGACAATATTGGCGAGCCGGAGCTTGCTTGTCTTGCGTCCACCTTGGAACAGGCGGCACGGACTCAGAATACCGCTGTCATGTCCTCCGAAACCCCGGTGTTTTTGAACGCGCTACGGGAAGTGATTGAAAAAATTACGCCAAAGGACAAGGACGAAGGCGAGGATCATGAGATAACGGAAGAAGATCGGGCGTATTTGCATGAAAAGCTGCGTACGCTTCAAGCGGCGTGTGCGGCGTACGACAAAAAAACCGCCAAAACCGTCCAGCGCGCGATCGAGCAAAAAGCATGGCCCCGGCAGATCCGGAAAAGGCTGGATACCATCGCCAATCTGTTGCTGCACAGCAAATTCAAAAAAATAGTAAGCGCTGTGGATGCAATGATCCCGATGCTATAAAGGACACTCTTGGCAAACATACGCATCGCCCTGGTGGGCAACCCGAATTCCGGGAAAACGACGCTCTTTAATGCCTTTACCGGAGCGCACCGACGGGTGGGCAATTATCCCGGCACCACGGTCGAACGCCAACAGCGCGAGGTGGCACGCCACGGACAGCATGCCGTGGTGACGGATTTGCCGGGAACCTATTCCTTGAGCGCCTATACCCAGGAAGAACGCGTCACGCGCCGGGAAATCGCGCAGGGCAGGCCGGATGTCGTGGTGGATGTGCTCAATGCCGGGGTACTCGAGCGCAATTTGTACCTGGCCGTGCAGATTATGGAGCTTGGCGTGCCGCTGGTTCTGGGCTTGAACATGATGGACGAAGCCCACAAGAAAGGGCTGCGAGTGGATGCGGCTCGTCTCGCCGAACTCCTGGGCGTCCCGGTGCACGAGACCGTGGCCCGGACGGGCATCGGCGTGGATGACCTGATGCATGACGCCATGGATTGGGCTCTGGAGCGCCGGGGGCAGGAATGGACTCCCTTGCGCATCTCCTACGGCCCGGATCTGGATCCGGTGCTGGCAGAGATGGAGAAAGCGATCCAGACTGCGGGCTTTCTGACCCGGGATTACCCGGCGCGCTGGATTGCCATAAAATACCTGGAAGGCGACACGGACATCATCACCCAGGGACGCCAGGCCGGAGTACTCGGCCGGGAACTTGAACAGATGGCGGATCTGCTTGCCGGGCACTTGGGCAGCGCCTTGAACACCACGCCGGAAGCGCGTCTGGCCGACTATCGCTACGGCTACATCAATGCTCTGCTGCGCCAGGGCGTGGTCACCCGCGAGGAAAACCGCGAACGCCACCTGGAAGTTTCCGAACGCCTGGACAGCGTACTGACCCACCGCCTGCTCGGCCCCGCGATCATGCTCGCCATTCTGTATATGACCTACCAGATAAGTTTCAGCCTGGGCGAAATCCCCATGGGCTGGGTGGAAAATTTCTTCAAGTGGCTTGGAGAAAGCGTTTTCGCGGCCATGCCGGAAGGCTTGGCGCGTTCCCTGCTGGTGGACGGCATCATCGCCGGCGTGGGCGGCGTAATGAGTTTTGTGCCGCTTATCATGTGCATGTTTCTATGCGTGGCCTTTATGGAAGATTCCGGCTACATGGCCAGGGTGGCCTATATGCTTGACAGGCTGTTCCATATTTTCGGACTGCACGGCTGTTCGGTCATGCCCTACATCATCTCCGGCGGCATCCCCGGCGGCTGTGCCGTGCCCGGCATTCTGGCCGCGCGCACCCTGCGCACCACGCGCGAGCGCATCGCCACCATTTTGACCGCGCCGCTCATGGTCTGCGGCGCCAAGGTGCCGGTCTTTCTTCTCCTGACTTCCATCTTTTTCGCCGGGTGTGAAGGGATCGTCATGTTCGGCATTACGCTTGCGGGCTGGGCCGCAGCCCTGCTTTCGGCCCTTTTGCTGCGCAGTACGCTGTTGCGCGGCGAAGCCACGCCCTTTGTCATGGAACTGCCGCCCTACCGCATGCCCACGTTGTGGGGCCTGTTTTTTCATACCTGGTTGCGCGCCTGGGAATACATCAAAAAGGCGGGCACGGTTATTCTTGCCATCTCCGTGCTGATGTGGGCGTTTATCACCTTCCCCAAACTGCCGGCGGATCACATGGAAGCAACGCGCCCCACGCAGGCCGGCAGCGAGCCTGCCGCCCATGTGCGGGAAAAGACGGCGCCTGTCCCGGGCGCCGCCGAAAAGCAGGCCGCATTGCAGTATTCCTTTGCCGGGCGTGTGGGCATGGCGCTGGAGCCTGCGGGCAAGTTGGCGGGGTTTGACTGGCAGACCAATGTGGCGCTGCTTGGAGGTTTTGCGGCCAAAGAAGTCATCGTGTCCACCCTGGGCATCGCCTATTCCTTGGGAGAAGTAAAAAAAGAGGATACCGGATCGCTTCGCGGCCATCTGCACAAGGATCCGGCCTGGAACAAGGCGCGTTCCTTGGCCATGATGTTTTTCGTCATGCTTTACGCCCCCTGCCTCGTCACGGTGGTCGTCATCCGGCGCGAAACAAACTCCTGGGGCTGGGCGGGCCTGAGCATTGTGTTCAACACGCTGCTGGCTTTCAGCGTGGCCGTGGCGGTCTATCAGGCGGGCATGTTGTTTTAGGGCTGTTCCACATCGCTTCGGCTCATGCCCGTCCTGGGCATCAGCCATTCCATGAGCAGTTGGAGTTCCTGCTGATCAAGGCGCAACTGGGCGCTACGGCACAGAGCCTGCATGCCGAGGAGCAGGGCTTTGCCCAGTTCCCGCCGCGAGATGTCGCGGTGTTCGCGCAGACGGCAGCCGCCCTGGACAAGGGTGCCGATCAGCCATGCGATGTCGCGGCCGGTGAGCGGCAAGCCCTTGGCGAGGCAACGTTCGCGCAGATTTTTGGTGGTGCTGCCCAAGGAGTAGGAATTCAGTCTGACTTCTTCCGCCAATTCGGCAAGCAGCACGTTCCAGCGTTCCGGCTTGAGCAGCGGGATGTCCGTCAGGCGGTGCAAGGTCAGGGCAAGGGTGAACAGTTTGGGAAAGGCCTGCCGGAAGGCGTCGCGTTCCGCTACGGCGCCGGGCGGTTCGTGGCGTTCCGGGTCATACACATGGCCTTCGTCCAGCCGGGAAATTTCCAGCGTGCCGAGGTCCATCTGCTCCAACAGCGCGGAAAAACCGCTTTCGCCGTTGAGATCGTCCCCAACTTCCCCGCTTTTACGCAAAAGCTGCTCAAGATTAGGAAAAGAAAGCGGCGCGGCGGCTTCCGCGACAAGCCGTTTGATGTATTCCGCGATACGGCGGTTCTTCTCACGGGGACGGGGGCTCTCGCTACGGAGGACGCCGGGGGGGGCGCTCTCCCGGTTGTCATCCAGCAGCGCCTGCTGGATGAACCAGTCTTCGCGTATGCGCCAGGAGGCCGCTGCCGTATACGCGGGCGCGGAATAGCCCACGGAAAGCACCAGCGTGCGCCTGGCGTGTTCCTGCAAGCGGACGAGCATGGGCGTGAAGTCGGCGTCTCCCGAAAGGATAATGAACTCCTCAAAGCGGGTTGAGTGGGACAGATCGTCCATGCAGTCCATGACCAGGTGGATGTCCGCGCTGGTTTTGCCTTGCTGGGTCAAGGGAGGGCAATCCACGACCTGGAATGCGGCCCGGATGAAAAAGGGGCGAAATTCCTGGTAGCACTGCGGATTCATGTAACACATGCGCTTGAGGATGCGCCTGCGTACGCCTTCGCCATACAGTATGCGCAGCGCGTGGATTTCCAGCCACTTTGTCCAACGGTGCGGCATGGCGCCAAAAGCCCGGCCCAGTTCCGCATCCTGTTCGGCAAGGCGTGTGTAGATATTGTCGAAGTCCACATACAACGCGCTGTAAATTTCTTCTACGCCGCCAAGCTGTTTCATAAAATCCCCGCAAGAGCTGAAAGTATGACGGGCGAGGTTAGCGGTGCTGCCTGCGCCGCGCCACGCGTTCCTGCATCAGAAATTGCCCGGTGACGGAATGCGGATCCGCCACGATGGCCTCAGGGGTGCCTTGGGACACGATGCGTCCGCCGTTTTCGCCGCCGCCGGGACCGAGGTCGATGACGTAATCCGCAGCAAGGATCACATCGGTGTTGTGTTCAATAATCACAACCGTAGCGCCTTTGTCTACCAATTTGTGCAGTACCTTGATCAGTTTGCCCACTTCATGCATGTGCAGGCCCGTGGTCGGCTCGTCCAGGATATACAGCGCGCCGGGCAGGGAGCGTTTGCCGAGTTCCCGTGAAATCTTGATGCGTTGCGCTTCGCCGCCGGAGAGGGTGGTTGCCGGCTGTCCAAGGCGCAGGTAGTCGAGTCCCACGTCCTCCAGCACCGCCAGACGGCGCTCCAGGACGGGATAGGCCGCGAAAAAGGCGCGGGCGCGGCTTACGGGCAGATCCAGCACATCGGCGATGTTCAGACCCTTATAGCGGACTTCCAGGGTTTCATGGTTGTAGCGGCGGCCTTTGCAGACTTCGCAGCTTACGTACACATCGGGCAGAAAGTGCATTTCCACGCGGAGTTGCCCATCGCCGCCGCAGGCTTCGCAACGTCCGCCGCGCACGTTGAAGCTGAAACGCCCGTTGCTGTAGCCGCGTTTGCGGGCGTCCGGCGTCATGGCGAAGAGGGTGCGGATCTCATCAAACACCTTGGTGTAGGTGGCCGGATTCGAGCGCGGGGTTCGGCCGATGGGGCTTTGGTCAATGGCGATGAGTCGTTCGATGGCCTCATGCCCCTCAAAGCCCGCGATGGCGCCGGGCTGATCGACCCGCATGCCGAGCGCCAGGGCCAAGTGCTTATACAAGGTATCCACCACCAGGGAGCTTTTGCCGGAGCCGGACACCCCGGTTACGCAGGTCAGCGTGCCCAGGGGGATACGGCAATCCAGATTGCGCAGGTTGTGGGTCGTCACCCCCCGCAGCCGCAGTTCGCCTTGGGCTTGACGGCGTTCGTCCGGCAGGGGGATGCTCATGTCCCCCCGCAGATATTTGGCGGTCAGCGTCTGCCCCTTTGCCAGCAGCTTGGCGGGTTTTCCCTGGAACATGAGTTCCCCGCCGTGTTCGCCTGAGCCGGGCCCCAGCTCGATCAGGGTATCCGCCGCGCAGATGGTGGCCTCGTCGTGTTCCACGACCAGTACGGTGTTGCCCCGCGTCTGCAGATCGCGCAGGGTGTCGAGCAGGCGTTTGTTGTCGCGCGGGTGCAAGCCGATCGACGGTTCATCCAGCACATAGGTCACGCCCACGAGGCCGGAACCGAGCTGCGATGCCAAACGGATGCGCTGTGCCTCGCCGCCGGACAGGGTCCCCATGCCCCGGCCCAGGGAGATGTATTCCAGTCCCACATTGACCATAAAGCTCAGGCGGTGGACAAGTTCTTTCAGCAGCGGCTCGGCTATATGCGCCTGTTTGCCTGTAAAATCCCGTCTGGCGAGCCAATCCAGGGCACGGGCCACGGGCATGGAGCAAAACTGGTGGATGTTGCAATCCCCAACGCGCACGGACAAGCTTTCCGGACGCAGGCGCGCGCCGCCGCAGTCCGGGCAATCCGTGGACTGCCGGTAACGCGACAGCAGTTCGCGCCAAGCGTCGCCGTATTGCATGCCCTGTTCCAGAATGGGGATGACCCCGGCCCAGCGCTGGTTTGCAATGCGCACATCCGTCCTGACCATCTGCACTGAGCCGCCGAGCATATTGCGGCGCAGGCCGCTTGCCGGGCTTTGCGGCGTACCGTCCTCAGCCTCTCCGTAGAAAAGCGCGTCCAGGGCGTCTTGGGAAAAGTCCGCCAACGGGGCGCCCAGCGTAAAAGCATGGCGCTTGCCCAATGCGGTGAGCGCCTGGCTGTAGCGCGCAAAGACTTTGGGATTGCTCCAGGGCAAGAG
>Ga0123357_10008809_pt1 | contig 12659 bp, 9 predicted proteins | sample TergutEmb28metaG_FD_89873 | JGI IMG/M metagenome (GOLD analysis project Ga0123357, IMG submission 89873) | Embiratermes neotenicus P4 segment gut microbial communities from Petit-Saut dam, French Guiana - Emb289 P4 | ecosystem: Host-associated > Arthropoda: Insects > Digestive system > Gut ... | reverse complement strand
ACCAGATTTTCTGAGTAGTAGTGGGTCTGGAACGGGGTCCACTCAGCCTCGTGAGGTCAAACTGAGGAGCTACTTGAATAAAAAAAGTAGCGGCTCCAGGTTCAGAAAACAGAGATTAATGGCTGTGGGGACTCGTTGCGCTAACCACGTGACACCCCTCTATCCGCAAAAGTTGGCACTAACTTCGCCTACCAGCGGCGGCCGCTCTGTCGGTATGGTTCGCTCGCGGACTAAAAGCCACGGAGAGTAAGGGTCCCATACACTGTAAGTTAAACTGTGCGGTTTACCTGTGTAAAAAAACTACACGAAAAACTGAACTGAATGTTTGTGGGATTCCCTGAGTGAAATGCGCATTTCTCTGTGTGAAAGACGACTGGACAGGACAGTTATGAGGCCTGCACTATTGCCTGTCAAAACTGCCTAGTTTACTCAATTTTTCCCTCAGATATGACGTCACACAGTAAAATCGCTCAGTTTAACTGAAAATGTATAGTGCCCTTTACAGTAAGAGTAAACTTGCTTAATGGTGTAGCCGTGACACTTGTAACCCGTGCAGTACAGTGGGTACATTTGGTGTCGGCAGTCACGATAATTTGAATGTGTGGGTGCTGATTTTCCTTCCAAATGTTTCTGCTTATTAAACTGGAGTGTTCCTGTACCTCTGTATTCAGTTGTTAAATTCGAGGTGACGGGGCATTGTTTCCTGAGGTGTCGAGTCAGAATGTAGAACGATCCAAATTTTACCCAAAATTTGCTGATTTTGCTTGTGCACAGAATGTATAAAACTAACACATAATTGGAAGGCGACATCCGTCTGTATATCTCACCTCAGAAACACAACGGTTTTTGTCAAATTATTTGTATTAAGAAGGGTTAGTGCGAACATTTTTCGGGTGAGTTTATTGCGTATTTGTACAGCGTCAATATTTATGCAATTCAAACGGACTCTTCCCACCAAATCTGTTCATCCTGTATTGTAAGCCCAGTGCAGACTTCATCTTTTCATTTGAAGCGTTTTCGGCGTTATTGATGTCTAACGAAATGCAAAATAATCAGTCTGTATCTGCATGTAGTGTAAGACCTGTAGTGTTCATTAGGTCTGTAACACGTTTATATCTGTAGGGACCAATCATCGAAAACACACAGCAATCTCATTTTTTGAAACACAGTTTTACAAAATGACCTAAACGGCCTTTAGTTTTTCTGCGTTTCGGGCAGTCCTTAATCACATTCGAGGACGCACCTTGTCGTGGCGATAAAGGACCCCGTTGAACATGACCACACGCTGTTTATTGACTTTTCTGTTTCCGGGATTTATTCCAGAATATACAAGGATGTTTGGAACTGAAGTTCTAATGAGTAGGGTCTGAAGGGTCTTAAAAGTTCGGACTTCGAACGACGGTGATTGTAATATTATGGTGGTTGTGTGGCGGCGGCAGTAGTAGTAGTAGTAGTGATAGTGGTAGTAGATTGAGAAATAAATAGGTAAATCAGTCCCATTACAGGCCCGAGGTGCCCAGAGGGTTCCAGGAAGTCAAGGTTCCCAGATTACGTGACAATGGCCCAGGATGGTGGTAAGGTTGTCAGCCTTACGCACCGGCCGATTTTACCCCCAGGAAATACTTCTGGTACTCATTTCTCTTAGAGGCTGAGTCGACCCCAGGGCCATGGTGCGATCGGAAGGATTATGTCAATGAAAAATTCCAATGGCACCATCTGGAATCGAACCAGCGACCTTCCGATTTGTAGCACAGCACCTTAACCACTGTGCTACCGCGGAGTAGATTGAGAAATACTAGGTAATATTGAGTCCTGACTACCAACACAGTGGAACGGTCTAAGTCTTTTCGTATCCTGTAGTTTCTTGTTTTAAAATGCAACAGTTTTATTTAATATCTACGCGTTATTCAGCCAGTTATCTCCCTCTTAATACTGTTGTCATTTGCGTCCTTGATCTTTATATCTTTCCCGTTATCTTGACGATCTTGACTCTCTGAACCGAGTCATGTTTAAAAAAAAAAACTGCCAGCACGACAGGTGACGTCCACTGCCCCTGAGACACCTCCAAGTGCATAAAATTAAAAATGTTCAGTACTTCCTTGCATTGGAATTTTTCAGTGTACGAAGAAACTGCATCTCACATTAGCTCCTTATCCAGCTGAAACAAGTTAAATTATTTAACTAACTTCCGCCCCGTCGTCGTATTATTTACATTTTCCTATTGTTCAAGGTTTATTAGTGAGAGGAAAGGTGCATGTGCACATTAGCTCGGGTGTTACGGTCCTTGTCTCTTAAAAAAATTAAAAGTTGTATAAAAGGGCGTGTCCAGAAATTCCAGGACTGAGTTGATAACGAAATATGCACTTGTTCTTATTGATTGTTGTTGTCCCCTTCGAAGTAGTTCCCTTCCGAGTTATTTCCCCTCTCGCCATGGTTCGACAGGTCTTGTGGGCCTAGTCGTCATTATTGAGGTTTCGAGATCACACTCAGTCGTACTCCTTTGGATGAGTGATCGGCCCGTCGCAGAAACCTCTACCTGGCAACACTCACAAGAGACAGACATTCTTGCCCCGGCGGGGTTCGAACCCGCAATCCCAGCAAGCGAGAAGCCGCAGACCGACGCCTTAGACCGCGTGATCACCGGGGTCGGGTTGCGAGTTTAATTGTAATATATTTTTTTCTCACCAAGCAGGTTGATACATCGGTAGCGCTGTACACATGTATTCGAGAGGTACACGGTTTGAATCTCGGTTGGACCGTCATCTAACCTGACAAGGTTTATTGGTTTATCTTAGTATTTCCAGGCAAATGCGATACTACCTGAAACAGGCCACAACTCTTTCTTCAGCATTCTTTCCAATTCATTATCCATTAATCATCCAAACTTTCAATACTATGTAAGCTAAGCTACTGGAAGCATATTTAAATAAACTATAAATAAATAAACCGTTTACAAATAGTTGTAAAGCAGGCTACTCTGATTTAAATTCCTATGAGTCTGCAGATTACTATGTCATTGCGAGGTTATAAAGGTCATTGATAAAGAATCACAAAAGTAATTCATAACGGTACTTAATGGTGAGTCACGCCTGCCGCACAGATGAGATGTCAGTACGGGTGATAATTTCAAAACTTCGCCCAGTTAAAGCGCTATTCAAATAAGATGACTACTGTCATATGAAGGCCACTTCCCAGCTATAGATTTATCGATACGCCTACATTGCCAGTGTTTTCCGAGATTAGAGTTAGAGAGGAGTGGAGGTTCGACGTGTCAGTAAAAATGGCGTCTCTTTGACAGCTTTGAACGCAGACGTATTTGCTGGACATTCCTTCGCAAAATGGCTGCCGTTTGCACTCGCATTCATGCTCGGTTTTAACATCTGCAACCCGTAAGACTTATGACCAACCAGACAGGAGCTGGCAACAAACACGAAAGTCTGTATGTGGTGTTGCAGTGCGTGTATGGAACAGCTGTGTGTCTTCTAGCAAGGAACCTCCTTATGAACGTTTTCTTTTCTTGATTGCAGTAACGGGATTCACTGAACAAACGGAAGTTTCTGCCTTCAAATTATGTGAGATATCCGACTTGGAGGAATGGCGGGTCTTTAATCGTATCCGGGTTCGTCATACACATTAATGGTGAAAGGGGTTTTTTTTTACGCCGAATGACTTACAAAAAGTTGGCGTGAAATGCTAGCATGGCACTTGTTCGGGAAGGCCGAGACCGTAGAGTGCGGTGCAAGAGCAAAACCCTCCTTGGAGCCATTAGAGCGATGATCGAGCAGCTTCTGATACTCGTGCCACTCTGGGATATTTCTTTTTTTTTCCGCGGCATACTGGAAATAGAGCAGAGAACTGCACGTGTTGCTTGGTGGGGGAGTAAACGTACTATCCTTCATTTGTTTCGTAATTGTTCGTGAAACTGTATGAGCATGCACTGATGATATTAATGTTTGGTAGGCAGTTTTTTCCCGCTAGTCCTCCTTACTAGACTTTAGGCATAGTCATGTCCATGTTCAATTTGTGTGCCTACTGCCTCGTCTGATAACTTGAAGTCAGTGGAAGAATTTCCATGAACTTAACAGTACTGCAGTGCAACTATAGGCCACCTCACGTGCATACGTCCTTAGTTTCTTACCATCCGTATCACCAACACAGCGGCAGTGAACGTTGCTACGTTTCCGCTTTGGTGTCATTATAGCAGTATTTGTGCACAGTTTGACCTTTGAAGGGCAGTACAGGAGCATAAGAAGGAGGATGGAGAAAGTTACGTAATGAGAAGCTTCGTAACCTGTAATATTAACCACATATTGTTCGGGTAATTGAATACTACGTGGTACATGTAGCACGCATGGGGTGAGATATGCATAGGAAGTTTTAACCGGGAAACGTGAATGGAAAAGACCTTTTGGAAGATCTAGATGGGGATATGACATACTAAAATTGATTTTAAAGAAAGTGGTATCGACTGACTCGGAGGATAGGTTCTAGAGGTGGACGTTCGTGACCGCGGTAATGTAACCTTCGGGTGCCATTAAAGGACAACCTCATTACCAGCTGAACGGTTGTTAGTTTCTTAAGCAGTGCTGTGTTCCAAATTGTTAGTCAGGTGTATGAGGTGATTGAAGCTATATCGCATCTACCGGATACATGAGGTTTGTAATTGGTTAGAATGTAGCGGTGACGTCCCAGAAATTTCTTACGAAGCAACGATAAGGCACGATCTGTGATGGTGAAACAAATAAGAGAGGACAGTGACGGCTTACGGCTGGCAGAAGGGATTAACCAATCTTATGTGTGAATTTAGGCCTCCTGTACGTAAGTGAAAAGGTCACTGTAATTTGCGAAGTTCGGGTTCAGAAGTGTAAACTGTGATCTGTCTTTATAGGGGTATTCTTGTCTTAACGAGGCAGTATTTATATGTATGTGTGCGCTGGAAATTTCCAAAATATGGAGCGCTGTCACTGCAGAATGTATAAGAGTGACAGACAGATAGACAGGCTGGTTGTTTGTATCCAGGGCGGTGCATGTTCCGGCATGTGAAGTCTGGATTCCCTACTTCCTGTTGAAAACGGAAATCCATACATTTCCTATGATGAAGTGGTTTGCACACTAGATATGTGATATCAAGATAGGAAATATGCGTATAACATAACTTGCAGGCGCGTTGTGTTCTTTTGCGTACTGGTTTGTCAAATGAGTTTCTACTGTCCCGATTGTAGTAATTTTATGCATATGTTTTGAAAATAAATGTTCCGACTGATTCACACACTTTCTACACATTTACTTATATATATATATATATATGTAGTGCCAACATTCACAGAATGGACATTATGCTCGTCTGTGTCCTGCTTTGTTCGTACAGTGTGGTTAACATGTCGTAATAACAATTCATTGCGTAGTTTCTCATTTTTCGTAAGTCTGACGCATAATTTCTATCGACAGTTATCTGACTTTCGTATTTCTTGTAATTGCTTCGCAAACTGTACGATCTTCGGAGAAAAGTGTTTAGTGGCTTACTCTAAAGCTATTCTGAAGCTCTCTTAACCCCAAGTATTCAGCGAGATAGTGTCATAAATGTACGTAGGCTGGATGTTCGTGTAAATTGTCTGTTACTTTTGTCAGGTTTTAGTAAAAATAGCTGTTGACAATTTAAATTAAGAATTATCGAAAGAAGATACCACGGAAATCCGTCTGAGAGGAGGAAATTCGCGTAGCTGATATTTCTACTCCTTTCGTGGAACTCGGAAGTTTACTGCCACGTTTACACTGTTCATCCTCGACCCTGTGCCCCACACCCTATGTATTGAAAATCCACTTTAATTCTGTTTGCCACAGCGCCTGATACTCCCAAGTGGTTTCTGCTCGTACACTTCACGTTCTTCGCCCAAACTGTGTAATTTCTTTACCGTAATAATGTTTCACGAAGACTACGAGTTTTGAAGCTGCTAATCTTCTCATTATGTAATTTTTAACATAATATTCTTCCGCTCTCTTAGGTACACAAATTCGTCTCGGCACCCTATTAACCACATACAGCATATTCTGTTATTTTTCGACTCCGTAAAGGCGTATGTAAAAAATCTGCCACTCCCCCCGCTCGTTCGGAAACCTGATGGTATTTGTATAAAGCGACCTGAAAAGGTTACTGGACGTATTAAATTACCCGTCTGCGTCTAAATCAATATTAATACACTCAACATCGGGAGTTCCTCGTTAATCAGTAGCAAACATGAAAGTAAATTTTGTAAATGTAACCAAATTGGTGCGCAATATTCTCAGTATATTTCGCCAATTTTATTTATAACCTCTACATGTTTCGGACCTCTCCAGGTCCATCATCAGAAGGATTGGCTGTATTTATGCGACACTTGTTATTTTGTTATTCTGTATAGCTGTCTGGTGTGCAGGATGGGTTGCATCCTGCACACAGAATATTGTGCACCAATTTGTTTTCATTTACAAGATTATATAGAGATGCACGGTGAAAAGAACATAAAATGAAAGTAAATATTGAAAGCCCGTTCCAGATATGAGCACCTGCGTCAGTTGAGTCATGACAAGATAGCCTCGTCCCATCCCTTCCACCCCGTTGATAAAGACACGCAGATAGGATTGGGCTTTGCTGACTAGTCAGCATGGTGTTCCGAAATGGCAGGTAGAAACCCCTACGGGAGTGTAGACACCACAAATTTCTCATTCAGCTGGGAGCAAGACGAATTTTCGCTATCAGGGTATGTATTCGATAAGTGTGGTTTGGTCTGCAGCACCCTGAAAGCAAAACACAACGTGAACTTTGCGCCATCTAATGACACTGTAAACAGACATTATCGTGTTACGATTGTTCACTTCCATAGATGAGCAGTTCTGTGGTACATTATTTGTTGAGCTTAGATTTTCAAAAACGCAGATACAAAATTACGAGTAATTAGCCTAATCTGGAATATGCGAGGTACAAAACAAAATGTCTTTGTGCGATGGTTACCTGGCGCCTGGGATTTGTTGAGCATCTTGGGATGTAATGAGTAGCCCTACTGCAGTGAAGTTAGTGACTGGTAGAGTTGTCCGTGTGCTTCATTAAATACAGTTTTAATATCCAAAACTACTGATTACCGAAGCCACTGCGTCGAGCAGAAAAACATAGTCGTAGTCTTAGTAGTTGACCAACTTAATGCACAAATTCTTGTTTTGTAATAAGTTGATTATATTCCTCTGCATGTTTCGAGCACTGTTGTGCTCATCATCATGAGGTCAAAATTGTATTGTACGGTATCTGATATCATCAAACGCTGTAGGTGACCGCCCAGAGTGTGACGATACCAGATGCTGTATAATATAATTTTGATCTCCTGATGATGAACACAACAGTGCTCGAAACATTTAGAGGAATATAATAAACTTATTATAAAGAAGAATTTGTGCATTAAGTTTGTCGATTAGTAATATTTTAGTGATATGCACGGTCAGCAAAATATCAAAAACATCAAAAAAACACACGTTCGTAGAGATTGCCTTGAGTTTGAAAATGTAGAACAGAGTGTTAATGGGAGAGTAAGGTGCGTAATAAGTTTCATAATTAGGGCTGTAAATAATTAGGATAAATCGAGAAAGGTAATACGGGCGGTACGTGGAGTTCGCATGGGTGGAAATAAATACATATGAAGTTTTAGTCTGAAAACGTGAAGGGAAGAGACCATCTAGAGACCTACGAGGACACTGGAGAATATTACAATTACGCATCTTGAGGTAACAGTGATGATTAGTTCCGTTAATTCAGAATAGGTTCCATCGTTCGGCTGTTATGAGCACGAAGAATTGCAACAGACTACAAAATAAGATTATAGAGAAACAACTAAAGGTGCACAGACACAGGTACCTTAATTTGTAAGTCTGCTTAGAAGAGTTAGTGTTGCTATAGGACTGACAGTTAATCAGCATTGTAATCTGCAACGTCAAGAAGTGACTAACAGTGTAAGTATGCATTGATATCTTGGAGTGACAATAAGATAGTGGATAACGATGGTGATAAACATAGTGATACGTGAATAATTCCAAGTATTTCTTTATGCATGTGTGTGTGTGTGTGTGTGTGTGTGTGTGTGTGTGTGTACAGACGATGGACAAAATAATGGGACACTAGACATTATAAGAATAAACATGTGTTGACTGCCCTGAAAGAACATTTATTGTATCTTTCATTGTCCTTTTGTTTGTTTACGCTGTGTAGCCCCAGTGTCAATGCATTACAGATTGTGTTTAGTAAGAGTTCGTATGAAAGTACCGCAAAACAGGAGACTTGTCAGATTTTCAAAGAGGGCGGATTGTTGATGAGCGTTTAGCTGGAGAGTCTGTAACCAAAATGGCCACTTTATTGGGTGTATCCAGAGCAGCATTTTCCAATGTGATGACGGCGTACACAAATCATGGAAAGACATCATCAGCTAAGAGGAACAGTGGCCGAAAATCAAAACTAAGTGAAAGGGATCGCCGTACATTGAAGAGGACTGTGTCTAAAAATCATAGACCTAGTGCAGCACAGGTGACAGCAGAACTCAATATTCATCTCGAAGACCGTGTTCCCCCAAAAAGAGCCCGACAGTAGCTTCATACATCCAACATCCATGGTAGCGCTGCTATTGCTAAGCTTCTTATTACTGAAAACAACGCTAAAAGACGAAAGATATGGTGTGACGATCATAAAACCTGGACGTCTTATGGCTGGAAATACATTATATTGTCAGATGAGTCGTCCTTCACGTTGTTCCCAGCATCCGGCCGGGTTTATGTTTGGAGAACCCCCAAGGAAGCCTATAATCCTGAATGCCTGGTTCCAGCTGTGAAACGTGGAGACGGATCTGTAATGATTTGGGCAGCAGTATCTTGGTATTGTGCTGGTCCTATAATTGCTCTGAATGGTCGAATTACTGCCAGTGACTACGTGGACAGTTTAAGTAACCAGGTGTATCCTGTGGTCCAGATGTTGTTGCCTAACAATGACGCAATCTTTCAAGATGACGGACGATTCGCCCATAACACAGCCAGAATTGTTCAGTCTTGGATTGAGAAGCATGAAGATGCACTTCAAATATCTTCCTTGTCCAGCACGATTGCCAGGCTTGAATATCGTTGAACAACTGTGGTCGGTTGTAGAGAGTATGGTGAGAAGCAGATTATTTCCTCCATCTCTGAAGCAACTACGAGATGTTCTTCATGAAGAGTGGTACAGTGTTCCACTAGTGACTCTTCAGAACTTACATGAGTCTATTCCAAGAAGGATGCAGACCGTATTACAAGCAAACAGTGGTCCAACTCCTTATTAATAAAGAAATGTGTGTCTTTCACTACTGTTTCCATTTTTTTTGTCCATCCCATGTCCATTATACATGTACTCTTATGTGCACAGTATGTTCGATACGTGCATAATTGCACTGAATATTCATACACGCAGTTCGGTTCATTAAATGATTTTAGTTAAGAAAATATTTGAAGAGTATGAAGTATATGGCAGACACACTCGTAATGACTGTGCTGTGAGACAGTAACGACCCGCGTGATGATCTCGTACAGTTCGAAACACATATGTCAAGAAACCGTATGTGGTCAGATGTGCAGTTAAAACTATTCGTAGTGCATTCTGCCAATTGTATCTATTGGACACTGTACGGCATGAGGGTACTAAGGACAGTAAAGAACCTTCTGGTACCATAAAAAGCGGGGAATTTCCTGACTTAGTGGCTGTGTTTTTGTAGTAGAGAATGTGGGTGGCTGGAAGGGGCCTGACCTAGTGTGGATTCGAACCTGGCAGCTCCTGAGCATGAAACAGGAGTGACAGTGTTTGACATCTTGCTTTTATACCTGTTTGCTATAAGAAGGAAGCAGATACACTTATTATTGGGCATGATGCATATGGTGTGTTGTGTGGCCTACAGTACAATCAGGCCTGAAGAAAAAGAATTACACCATGTGGGTGTGTTGTGTGACGTACGTATGATGCTCGTACGTAAGTTCCATTTCACACGTTTTCATATTTCTCGTACCGTAACGGCAGCCTGTTATATAATAAATGTTGGGTAGAACTACCTCACCAGTCTTGCATTATACTGACCATTTTGCTGAGAATGTTAACAACATTCTTCTAGCAAACGTATTTATAGCACATAGAAACGATCTTTTGGAATGGTTCAGGAAACCCATCATTCAAACAGTGGTGGCGGGTTTTGTCGAATGTGTTATGGCAATTTCACTTTCTCCATTCCATGCATCGTTATTCAATTATTACAATTCTAACCAACGAATGCACACAATCTTACTAAAATAAGTAATATTACAACACGCCATCTCCTGCCAAGCAACTGTTTTGTGCAATTGTATGCTCTCTGTTGGTAGACCAAACAGTCCCGAAACATGTAGCAGCTGGTGTGTTGTAATATTATTGTGATTTAATAAACTTTTGTGCATTATGTGGTTCGAATTGTAATAAATGTTATGCCAAGTTAGTATTTTTAAATAAAGATGACATCAATGTGAAATACGCAATAAAAGTAATTTTTAAAGATTCTTCGTGTGTGTGTGTATGTGCGTGCGTGCTGGATTGCGTGTACGTGATAGTGGGTGAGAGCGCGCGTGTTTTGTACTTTCGTCCAGTGCTTGCTGCCAGGACTGGAGATTCTTTGAAGACGTGTTTGCAGAGGTAATCCTGTCGTACGGGTTGTTGACCACGGACAGCGACGTTGTTTGTCGGCCCGCTTGGTTCAGAAATGCCTTCAGGAAAGACAGTGTCGTTGTGAGCATTTGGTTTTTTGTCTTTTTCAGTTCACACATATTTTGCATAACCTAAACGGTTTTTTTCGATTGCAGATCTTAGAACGAAGTCTTCGGTTAATTAAAGTGGTTGCTGCAGAGAGATCAGCGTGCAGGTATGATGTAGGCTTACTGTTATTTTGTAGGAAGCACTGCCAACTGCAGGAATGTAGATCGGAAGTCACTCGTAGTCTTTCGGGTTGGATTGGATGAGAGTACTCATCACAAATTGTGCACAGAAGTATTGTCTATGCTTGCATCGTGTGTTGAACTTCGTTGACCTTAAGCATCCTTTGGGGGTTTCCGTCGGAATTATAGTACTGGAACACTGCTGTTGCGCCGTCTTTACAATAAACGCCACCGAGCAAAGTGGCTGAAGACACAACGCTTCTGACTTGTATTCTGAAGGTGCCCCATTCGAATCATTGCAGATCGTTTTCATAGTGTTTCTCATTTCCAAGTAAATACTGGGTTGGTACGTACTAGTCAATCAGGCCGCTGAAGTGTGTTTACGTGTCCTTTTTGGTATATTATTCATTTTTCGTCCTATGAATCGGCACCATATAGTTCGAGAATTTGATGGCGTCTTTAAGTGAAAGCATAAATGAGTAAAAAACATCGTATCTTAAATTCATGAATATGTTTCGAGTTTACTTCGCAACGCAGTGTAATACGTTGGTGTCTTAAGGGATATGAAAGTTAGTGTACTCAAAAAAAACAAACACAGAATTGCTCTAGCTTGTTGTTAAATTATTGTGCTGAAAGGGAAAGTGTGTGACATCACACGCCCACACGCCGTTTCTGCTATTTACCACTGTGGCACTGTGTGACAATGAGACTTCCAAATGCCCGTTAGCTCGCTCTATGTATTACCCTGTACGGTTGCAGTGCGACGTAACAGGTGAACATACATCGCTTTATGCGGTATATGCAGACAGTACGTTTATCGCCCGACCGAACACTGCAGACTGCGGCATCAGTCGATACGCGGCAGCGATGTCTTCAGCTCTGCTATTTCCTGCTGTATGAAGAATTCGTTTATTTCGTAGCTTGCAAGTGAAGTTTAATTATATAGCTGCGAAAGTGGCACGTAAGGGGAAAAATATATATGCATATAGGATTTGGGTTCAGAAACTGAAGGAAATGACAACTCGGAAGACGTAGGCGTAGATGGGAGAATAATATTAAAATTGATCTTGAATAAATTAGATGGAAGAGTGCGTACTATATTGATCTGATTCAGGATAGGGACAAGTGACGGCCTGTTCCGAACACGGAAATGAACCTTCTGGTTCCATAAAATACTGAGAATTTGATGGTTGTTGGACCGTGCATCATTGTGATAACTGAAGAAGAAAATGTTGAGCCTATAAGAAGTACCATACAATAAGTGGCATCTAGTTGGTTTTTGTTCTTCAGTTATTACCGGGAATTTCTTGAATAGCTGAGAAACTGTGAACTTCTCGACAAGAATTCTGCTTCATGGAGTTAGTTGACTATTGTCTGCACACTTCCGACCTTGTCACGTCGACTGCAGTGTGAGGTTATGTGAACTTAATATTAGTGTTCTGTAGGCTATACATATACATGTGGCACGCGGTGGCGCAGTTGGTTGAGGCACTGTACTACAAGCCGAAAGATCGCGGGTTCAATTCTCGATAGGGTCATTGGGATTTTTCATTGACTTAATCCTTCTGGCCGCACTATGTTCGTGGGGTCGACAACCCCACTCTTACAGAAATGAGTACCATGGGTATCTCCTGGGGGGGGGGGGGGAAGCCCCGCCCAGGGCCGAAAACCTTCCCCCTTTTTTTTGCCCGTTTGTTAAAAACCGGGGGGGGGGTTTCCTTTTTTTT
>Ga0123357_10008806_pt1 | contig 12659 bp, 11 predicted proteins | sample TergutEmb28metaG_FD_89873 | JGI IMG/M metagenome (GOLD analysis project Ga0123357, IMG submission 89873) | Embiratermes neotenicus P4 segment gut microbial communities from Petit-Saut dam, French Guiana - Emb289 P4 | ecosystem: Host-associated > Arthropoda: Insects > Digestive system > Gut ... | reverse complement strand
GTATATGTTTCGCATATTTATGTTTATATGTTATGTACAGGGTAGCCAGGTCAGTTAGAGTGTAATTCCGTATTTAGTGGGCTAGGGAGTGACTTGTCAGTTGGGAGAATGTTGCAAAATGTATAGTTCATATCCGTTGCGGATAAATGAACGGCCTCCGATAAGGAGGGTACCTGCGAATAAATTGAATAAGCAGTCGCGAACAGCCGACGAGGGGTGGTCCTCCAGCTGGGTGGTTGGGCGAGGTGCTAACAACCCCTCCCTGTAAAACACTTATGTTGAGAAACACGCACATGCGGGATGCTTACTCTGGAGACAAAACAATCCGGAGGTAAACTACTCCCCCACTCGGATCTCCGGGTGTGGGAGTGTTTCTAGGGGAAACATCGTGCAGCATACAAAGAGAGATGAAAATGGGCACTTGGAACGGTAGGAGTCTTTATAGGGTAGGGTCCCTTAAGGCAGCAGCGAGGGAAAGGTGGGATGTGGGTGTATGGACTGGATTGGGCTGGCCCAGGATAGAGACAGGTGGCGGACGCTTGTGAGTGCGGTAATGAACCTTCGGGTTCTGTGAAATGCAGGGAATTTCTTGACTAGCTGCAAACCAGTTTGTTTCTCAAGGACTCTGCACCATGGAGTAAGTAAGTAAGTAAGTAAGTAAGTTTCCTACGACCCAGCCTTTTGTATGCTGTGATCAAATTCCTGGGCCCCTTCATGTGGGACTTGGATATAGTGGCACTGGCAGCGGTTGTCTACAAGTGCTTCGGGCTTTCGTTTTCATTATCAGTCCACCATTTCATCTTCAGAGCTGCTCTTGACAGAACGAGGTGGCGAGGTCTAAGGACATTCCTTCCGGAAGTGAGGGAACTCCAAGGACGAAGGGAGCTTTCGTGTTTGTTTTCAGCTGTTAACCCTTTCAACGCCGAGTTAAATCCCATCTGCCATCTGCTGGCATTATTGGAAGCTCACCATATTCTCCACGTTAGCAGGTTAAGGGTTAAGGGGTTAAAGAAACCTGGTTAGGTAATGCGATTGTGGTGCTGAATTTAAATGCTGAGAGAAATGGAGGGCAAATTTCTTTCAGTGATTTCTCGTACACCTCATAAATCCGGGTCGCCATTGTCGAGGCAAATGGCGGGATATTTTTTGTTTTGCAGTTGGGCCTCACATATGAAATAAGTTCGGGCCAGAAGGACCAGAGTTAGTAAAACAGTTGAAACAGTTAATGATAAAGTACCTTCACGCGACGGAAGTGACGCAAGTCAGATCAGAAACGTTCACGTTTTGTCTTGTGCACCAAACGGGACGAGCCGTGACGTTTTCCAGATCCGTGCTTGGGTGACTCTACGAACCAATTAACATGCTTATTCCTGCGACCTTCCAGATATTAACCTTTAGGCACCAGGCATCCTATACATAGGACAGGCGTACCGCTACTCCCCAGAGTACGCTTTTTATATATTTAGTCAACAAATACATTTAATTATTTTTTTTAGACTTTCTCTCGCCATCTTCGGTTATTCCTCCAAAAAATGTCGTGTATTTCCTAATATTATCCTTCTTGGTTCATAAAATATTCACATTTTACATAAATGGTGTGCTAAACTGTAAATGTCCACCTCCAGGGCCAAAGGGTTAAAAACTTGTTATTTGTTTCTAGATTTCTTCGTCAGTTTCCTGTTGACATACGCCACTTCCCTCGCGAAGATGGTAAATATGCTGATAGTAAAGCGATGTTCTACGTCGTGTACGAGTGTATGGATCGATGAACGGATGATAACTTTTCTAATCTTAAGTTGAGGCATCTCCGTTGTGTATGTAACAAATAAGTTAAGGATAATGTAGGTCGAACACAACTAGTTTATTATCAGGGTGTTAATGAAACAACGTGTTTCGGCCTACTCGGATGTCATTGTCAGGTTTACAGTATTGGCTCTAAGAGATATTATTATTTGTCCCTTAGAGCCAACATTGTAGACCTGATGATGGCCTCCCAGTAGGCCGAAACATGTTGTTTCATTGACACCCTGATAATAAACTAGTTGTGTTCGACCTACATTATCCTTAACTTATTTGTTACTTTTTTACGTCAGATAAAGGTAAAGTGATCCTGTTACAGGCCCGGTGTGGCCCAGAGGGTGGGTAGAGGTATAGCTCTACTCTTCCATGACCGCGGCACTAGAAGGGGATGAGTGGTCAGCAGCACGCCCCGGCCGCAATTTACCCCCGGGAAAGACCCGGTACAAATTTTACAAGAGTCTGGGTGGGTCCCAGGGCCGGTTTGGACGGGCGGAAAATCTCGTCCCCACCGGGAATCAATCCCGGACCGTCCAGCCCGTAGTCAGTCACTATACCAACTGAGCTACCGACCCACTTTTTTTACAAATACGTACTCGATAAAAAGAAATTCAACGTGAGAAAATCATGTATTCCAAGAAGCAGAGGGTTGCACAATTCAGAGACACGAGTTTTTATGTGAGCGTTTTACGATATCTTAATCTCTGTCCATAAATTCATACAGTGTTTCTATCGGAGACTGGGTCAGTTTAAGGGATTTCTGGGCGCATAACAAAAGAAAATTTGTAGGTCATAGCTAAGCTTAGTCTTTAGTCCCAGGGAAGGTAAAACAACTTAAGAATTTACATGGATGATTATGTTGAATAGAGGCCTTAAATTCCGATCCCAGTAGCTGCGAGGTCTAAGGCGTAGGTCTGCGGCCGCTCGTCTGCTGTGATCCTGGGTTCGAATCCCGCCGGGGGCATGGATGTTTGTCGGTTGTGAGTGTTGTGTGTTGTCAGGTAGAGGTCTCTGCGACTCGTCCAGAGGATTCTACCGACTGTGGTGTGTGGTTGTGTGTGATCTAGAAACCTCATGAATGAAGAGGCCATGGCCCGGGTTGGGCCGCAACGCCACAAAAAAAAAAAGGGCCTTAAATAGAGCACGAATTCACAACTCACAGTAGTAAAATTGAGCCCTGTGCAGTTTTGTAGATTGCGGCAGACCTAAACTGGCTCTGATTGGAGATAAAATTTTATTGTTAACAGACTCGCATAAACTTCTTTAATGCAGAGTGTGTCGAATGGCAAATATATTTTGTCATTTATGGGAAGAAATGTACTCCGATATGAAACAGGAGTTGCAGCCCTAATAGAGAAATTATGCTAGAGATATTTCAGGATACTGAATTTTAGGATTTGACAATACATGGAGCTGGCGGTCTGTTTATTCCCATATACATTACTTTCTAGGCCACTGTCCTTGTCAGGAAGTAGCGAGTAGCGAGTCAGAAGTTAAGGTAGCCAAATAATTAAATATATTCTTACCAACTAGATGCATTAATTTCGCAAATTTATTTTTGGAATAAAAGTCTACATGTTTCGAAAAGTTACTCTGTCCGTCATCAGGAGTTTTTTACTGTACACACAACCATGGTATTTGTCATACAGGTTTGCTGACAGCTTGTAAGCAGGATCAGGACGTCCTGGCCCTGCTCGTGAGTTGTCAGCAAACTTGTATGACATACACCATTGCTGTGAATATAGTGGAAAACGTTTCATGATGGACACAGGGACTCTCCGAAACATGTAGCGTTTTATTCCAAAAATAATTTGAGAAATTAGTGCATCAATTTGGTTTAGATTATTAGATACACAACGAAATTATTTTACTAACTTATATCTATGGGTTGTTTTAGTGTTAGTTTGCTAACAGGCGGCACTTCAGATAAACTTGTCAGTATTCTCACGCTCCTTTGACGTGCGCAATAACACGTATCTGCCTTGTCATTATGGTGCTTCAGCCCTCAGAGGTGTTCCAATCAACCGTCTCTCTCTCACTGTAGGTCCTGATTATGCAACACGAACAATACAAAGCTATTCGTCTATTTGAGAAACTTCGCATCAAGAAAACCAAACTACTCACCTCCCTTACTTTCCTCCTTCGCTGCAGAGATCACAACACCATACCCCGTTTCTTACAATTCCAGCATCACATGCACTCCCGAACTGCCTATAGAAAGTATCAACGCTCCAGTTTTGCCCTATTCCTTGAAAGGATACAGCAAAACAGACGAGAACTGGACAACATATCTAGAGATCTGCTGGAAATACACGTGCGCTTAGCCATTGTACTCTCCAAGTCGGATTGGTCCCTGATAGACCAAATCACATTTAAGAAAGCCGCAAGTGTGGGGGAAGACAGCAAGGCCAGACAACTCCGGAAATTCGCACGGCTCCACAAGACACAGCATCCCACTACAAGTACCTCAAATGAAACTGTCATCAACCTGAGTGGCCAGAAGTTGGACGACGGAGTTTTCCTCGCTACTACAGAGAGGTCTTAACTATGCTGTGATGCCACGCTCTGTACCTATTGAAGACATTTTAGCTGGTGTTGAAAAAGCAGTACAATCGCTACCTGTGGAGATGGCCGAAGAAGCCAGGTAAGAGACCGTGAGAATTATGAAAAGCTCCTCGAGGTCCAGAGACATCTTAACAAGAACGGAAAGGACAGCATTAAAGACTCTGAAGAAAAACAGCAACCTCACCATCCTACCGGCAGACAAAGGGAATGCTAATTTGATTCTCAACACTACAGACTACAAACAGAATATAACCTCCCTTCTTGAAGATCCATCGTATAGAAGACTGGCCAGGGATCCGAAGGTTACGATAGAGCGAAAAACCACACTACTGCTTAAAAAATCTTCTCTCACAGAATATATATGCAAACAACTGCGTCCGGCCGGCTCCAGCCCCCCAAGAGTGTACGGACTCCCGAAAATACATAAAGAAGGTGCTCCTCTGAGACCCATCGTCAACAACATTGGCGCTCCTACATACCTACTCTCCAAGCACTTAACAGGACCACTCAACCAACTCACCGGAAATTCAGCACACCATGTAAAAAACTCTTTCATCCAGATACTGGAATCTCTGCAAGTACAACCGGAAGACCTAATGGTTAGTTTCGACGTCTATAGGTATATAAGATAGGCTCAACCTGACAAATCAGCAGTAGCTGAACACAGCTTCAACCATGACCACATAATCAGACTAAACTGCTTTCTGCAAAAACCGGATACATGGATCGTCTCATCAGGGAAGCAATTGAAATTGAAATGCATCCTTAAAACATAAGAAGAGAAGATGGCCTGACCCTAAGTAAATCCTGGAAACCACTTTTACATAAATTCGAGGAAAGCAGACACCCACCTACTACACAATAGTTGGAGCTCCAAACGAAGCCAAGCCAAAATCACCGGTCTGTTAGCCATTCCTGCGTTTGACCGCATTGCTAGGCTCAGTAACAGTCACCTAAACTCTAACAGGGGAATATGCTTGCGCCAGCGATTTTGAAGTCAGGATGAGGGCCTTGACTGATTGTACCAAAGACTAGGGCCTAGGTTGCTCTGGACTAAGTACGGGAGAGATAAGCTTTGGTTGGTTAGCTGTCTGGGTTCCGAGGTCAGACTGGCTCTGTCACATACTGGATTTATGCGACGTTTTTCAGGCGATGAGGTAAAGGCGCCGCGCCTGTGGAAGGGAGTGGGGGCCGTGTCCCGACTTTGCATCGAATACCCTGGCATTTGCCTTGCAACTTAGGAAAAGCACGGAAAACCACAGACACGGCAACCGAATGGCGCTCGGCTGCTGATCGCCGAACGAGATTCGTTTTATCGATTTGGCAATCGTGGGCGATGATCACCACTGGTCTGGTGTCCCCTGCCGCCCTTGGCTTTCGCTTCAGGCGACGGGGTCAACCCTCGTTCACCTTAAGTATCTGCCGAGTTGCCATACTAGGGCGGTTCCCAACATCAGCTAACTTTGAGTCAAAGCTCTCGGTCAGGGCTCTGATGTGGTCGGCAAACAGCGGAACTCCCAAATCATCGCGTATCTGCCTGTTACTTACGTGCCAAGGGGCATCAGTAGCGAGGCAAAGACACTTGGATTGTAACACCTGAAACTTCCGTACATGGGAGCGGGCAGCGAACCTCCACGCGGGGCAGGCAAAGTACATCACGGGCCGTATGAGCTGCTTATATAGCAGGACTCCTTTCCTGACGGGAAAATCACTCTTTTTATTCAGAAGGGGGCTCAACATACCCTTCCTTTGAACAGTCCTCTTCCTGACCTGGTCGATGTGGGGCGACCAGGTGAGTCATGTATCTAGGGCCCACCAGATGACGAGTAGCGTCGACCCATTCGATCGGTTCCTCGAAGATTGTTACTTGTCGCGGCTGGATAAAGCGCCATGCGGCACGCACGAAGATTATCGCGGTGCTCTTAGACACATTAACGGTAATTCTCCATTCACTCAGTCACCGTTGAAGGCCGTTGAGGTATGACTCCAAGTAGCTGACAATAAGCGTCGGCTTGCGGCACGTGGCTATGATGGCCGTGTCGTCCGTGTAGATGGGCAACACGACATGGAACGAGGGTGGGGGCATGACGTTGACATACAGACTGAAGAGGACTGGGGAGATCAATCCACCCTTAACTTCCCCAGCCCGAATGCCTGAAAGATATGACGTGGCCTTCTGGAAGGACGCTTCGAACTACGATCCCTGAGGCAGGATGAGATTGTATGGACTATGTAAGACGGGAATTTGAGGGGCGTTAGCTTGTAGAGGAGGCTATTGATCCAGACGGTATCGAAGACTTTAGCCACGTCGAGGGAAACTGCGCCGATGAGCCTCTTTTCGCTGAAATTCCTGGTTATTCTTTCAACGAGGCGAGCCAGCTGCAAGGACGTGCTATGTCTGGGTCTGGACCCAAACTGGTCGTCTCGCATCAGTCCGCATTCGTTTACGACTTGTAAGATCCTAACTAGTAGGATCTTTTCAAATAATTTACCAATCGCGTCCAAGAGACTAATGGGCAGATAGGAAGAGGGCAGTGCTGGGGTCTTCCCCGGTTTGAGGATAGAATCACTCAAACGTGCTTCCACGTTTGCGGAATGTGATGGGTGCGGAGAGCCGCGGTGAAAATATTGGCGAGGAGGGAAACCGCTATCTTGTGAAGGTGCTTCAATGCCCTGTTCGGTATATAGTTCGGACCCGGACACTTGCTGACCTTAAGACCCCTGATGGCTTCTTGAACCTTGTCAGGGGTGGCAGGGCTTAAAAAGTCATACCTTAGCGCCACGTCACCCGGCTCGATAACTGCCTGGACCGAAGGATCAATCACCGGCTGAAACTGTACTTCCAGATCGTCTGCAAAGGCTTCGAGTTTCTTAGACATTGAAAGAGCGATTCCACCTGGGGTGACCAGAGGGGAGATAGAGGAGGAACGCTCATCACCCGCTTGGTCATCCTCCACAACGAATGGTCTTCAGGATCGAGGGATTCGAGTGTAGTGCTCCACTGGTCGTTTCTCCACTCGTTAAGCCGTCGGGTCACCGACCTCTGCAGGCGGTTACCCTCGGCTTTCAGAGCGGGGTCCTTGGTGATCTGCCACTGCCTCCGCAGCCTTTTTTTCAGGCGTATCTCATCCTGAATTTCGGCCGGTATCGGAAGCCGTGTGTCGTCACGTGGGACACACTTGGTAGTTGACGCTACCAGAGCCTTCAGAACGGCTCCGTAGAAGTTCTCGACGCATGTGTCGATTGCCATCTCGTTGTGCAATTATTGATCGAAAGGAATTAGTTCTTTCAATTGAGTTTGGAAGTTGGCCTACTCAGTGCGCCTGAAGTCAGCGCAATCCAGCGGGGGTGAAAGGACGAGCGACACGAAGTGTCCATGTGAATCGTGAGGTGGTCCGAGCTTAGTGCGGAACAAGTAGTCAGATAGCCGAGAATGAGAGGTTATCACGATGTCCAGGACATCGGGATTAAACGAGGGGTTGTATGGGTTGGTGTTTGGGGAGTCCGGTCCAAAGATCAGACGGGAGTTCTCGTCGGCATAATCACATACGAGTTTCCCCGTCTCGTGTTCGGCCGCGATTTCCAATACACGTGTTTGGCTTTGAGGACTCGAGGCATCAAGACCGGCCATCCCCCGCCGAAACAGGCGGTCAGGTCTGTTCCGATTAGTAGGCGGGAAGGCGAAATGTAAGCCGCAAGGATTAACACCGGTTTACCGGCCAATGTGACTTGGATGGCAGTAGCCTCTACGTGGGTCAGGCCCAGAACGGGCACTGAGTGGTGAACTATACCACAGCGGACCAAGATGGCTGTGCCGCTCCCAGTTGTAGGTCTGTATGTGCGGTGGCAGACATAATTGGCAAGCCGAAATTCTTGACCAGGTTTATGGAATGTCTAAATTCAGAGACAAATATCGACACCGTGCTGGCTGAGAAAATGCTCCATTTCAAGCTTCCTGTCGCGCACTCCGTCCACATTCCAGCAGGCGAGACGCAGGGCTTTACACCACTCTGACCTCGTAGGGCGTGCTGCCATATTTGACTACAAAAATAATGACGGTCTTCAGGACAGCGCGAGGGCGAGCTGCCCCTGTGGGGAAGAATGAGATGGACTTGAGGAGCCGACGAATCAGCTCGACACATGCACTGAGGGAAAAGTGATCGAGGGGATCTGAGATTTCCTCGAGTGTGGAGGTGGGACTTTGGGTGGGGACCACCAGGTTGAGTATTTTGAGTATGGCGGACGCGGTTTTGACACTCGCGGCTGCTTTCTTCTTAAATTTCCCATCAGCCGGTTTAGGGGCTGATGAGCATTTTGGCTCAGGTTTTTGAGAAAGGTCCGTCTCACTATTGGGGTCATTATAGGCTGCTCGGGCGCCTCCGAGACCGGCTGAGAAGTGGGATTTGAAGGTGGGCTGTTGGATGGATAGGTGGTAGCCTTGACGACACGCCCCCCTCGGACGACGTGGTTTCACCCCTCTCCCAGATCCATCTGCTCGGCAGAGGACCCGGCTCTTTGAGCTTCATGAGAGTCAGATTCGCCTTTTGCAACGCTCTTTTGGTCACGCTCGGGCTCCTGCCTTACAAGAGCTGCCTTCGCCTCCTTCCACTTTACACAGCCGCGGTAGTTCGCTGTGTGGTTTCCCTCCACAGCCACAGCACTGAGGCTGTTCCCACGGGGTTGAGCATCCACCGGAGAGTTCGGAGCCTCCACACTCAACACATCGGGGTGCATATCCGCAGTTACGCTGCGAGTGTCCGAACCGCTGGCAGCGCTTGCATTGCAGCGGGCCTTTTGGAGCCACGTACGACCCTATCGACAATCGCAAGTCGCAGAGGTCGCTGAGCGATCACACTTTAGACACCTTAGGTCATCGCGCCACTGAAACAATGAAGTGGGAGTGGGAGGCGGACCTTGGCGGGGTCCGGATCGCTACGTCCGGATCGCAGCTGCGTGACTCCCTGAACACGAATGTTCAGGGATTCCAGTTCCTCTCTCACGACACTCTCAGGCATGCACAGTGGTCCTCTGGGAGCATGAAGGTGTGAAAACTTACACCGTCTTTCCCGTCAAGGGACCGCAGCGTACTGGCCGCAGCTCTGAACCCGTCGGCGGTTGATGGGACGACCATCAACTCCTCGCCCTTTAGTTGAGCCATCAAACCGTCGGGGCAGGATGCCCGGAACCACGCCATGAAGGAACAGGTATCACTAATGCCTGAAATAAAAATGGGCGTCTTGTTAGGACGCTCTCCTGCTGGAGGGCAGGCGTTGGCCACATGGGCATTTGCAGTGGTGCCATCTGGCGTGCCGCTCAGAGGACCGGACGTGTCGCTGGACATGGGCGTATTGGTTGTCTCCATTGAGACACCGAGTTTGGGTGGGTCCGAATCCATGGCTGCGGGCTTGAGCGGCCCATTTGGCTGAGACGGGTCTACGGGCCCAGCCAATTCGGCCGCGTAAGTTGCCCCTCCCCCGGATGGTCTGGGTTGCCGGCTACCGGCAGCAGCTTGTTCGCTCGTGGCTGTCATTATCGGATAATTATTATACCGGATCAGTCATTATTGGACAATCATTATACCAGATCATTCATCAGTAACGGAAAATCATTATACCGGATCAGTCATCATTATCGGACAATCATTATACCGGATCAGTCATTATTGGACAATTATTATACCGGATCATTCATCAGTAACGGAAAATCACTATACCGAATCAGTTATCATTATCGGACAATCATTTTACCGGATCAGTCATTATTGGACAATTATTTTACCGGATCATTCATCAGTAACGGACAATCATTATACCGGATCAGTCATCATTATCGGACAATCATTATACCGGATCAGTCATCATCGGACAATCATCATACCGAATCAGTCGTCATTATCGGACAATCGTCATACCGAATCAGTCATCATTATCGGATAATTATTATACCGGATCAGTCATTATCGGATCAGTCATAATTATCGGACAATCATTATACTGGATCAGTCATCATTATCGGACAATCATCATACCGAATCAGTCATCATTATCGGACAATAATTTTATTGGATCAGTCATTATTATCGGACAATGATCATACCGGATCAGTCATAATTATCTGACCATCGTCATACCGGATCAGTCATCATTGGTGTTTTGTATCTGGGATATCCTGTGTTCGATTATTTGCCAAATCACCAGCCATCCCAATTAAGTTTCATCTCGGTAAAGAAGTCCGCTGCAAGACGTTGACTTATTAAATTACAAGCGTAGTTTCACAACAGTGTAACCTCAAACAATTGGAACTACCGATGCGTATTCTATCAAGATGTTTAAAGCGTTGTTAAAAAGATGTTTCTACGCTGCATAAGAGAGGAATGAAATTACACTTTGCGCGCGTCTTTGGTTCTGACGTCTTACATTTATTTGTAATAATGGCGAAATAAGACGTACTGAAAAGCGTACAGCAATACCTGAATCTTGGTAGCGCACCATCATAACCATTCCCCTGGCGTCGTGCGAAGTAAACACAGATAGGCCACTTTACAGAAATAATTATAATTATAATATTTACCATTATTCAAAATATCAGGTACAATCAATCGACACTCGGAAATCCCTACGTTCTGGTGACAGTTTCTTTTATTTCTTATAAATATTTACTGATTTGTAGTTCGTCCTACAGTAAACACACACATTGAATTGAAATCGTTGTTTCAAATGTACTAAATTTTTTGTCCATTACGGTCTTACAGTTATGAATTGCAGTCACTTGCATCATTTACCCAGCCATGTAAATGCGGTGTTTCACAGCGACATTACGATACGCTTTACTTGTTATTTTAGCAGACTCGTTTGTTTTTGATTAATCACCGTCGGAATGGCGCTACTGTCGATTCTCATGTTTCGCTCTTGTGTTTTATAACTTTTAACACAAATATTCATTGACTGCAGTGCCTGTCCAACGTTTTAATTCCCGTACACTAGTAACTGATATATTTCACGTCATCATTTCAACAAAAAAAGTTCCTTATTAAACGTATTATGTATAATATATTTCCAAAAATTGATAGTTCTAGTTCATTTGTGCTCCTCACCCAATATATTTCGGGTAATCAAACCGAAAAAAATGAGTTTGGTGAGGCATGTACCGCGTATGGGGGAGAGGAGAGGTTTAAATAGGGTTTTAGTGGGGAAAACTGATGGAAAGAGGCCACTTGGAAGACCCAGGAATAGACGAGGTGATAATACTAAAATCGATCTTCAGGAAGTGGGATGTGGGTATATGGACTGGGTCGAGCTGGCTCAGGATAGGGACATGTGACTGGTACTTGTGAATGCGGTAATGAACCTTCAGGTTCCAGAAAATGTTGCGAATTTCTTGACTAGTTGAGGACCGATTGGCTTCTCAAGGACTCTGGTCCACGGAGTAAGCTAGCAAGTCAGTCAGTGAGATAAATCTAGTTGATCTGTTGCTACAGTGGAACGCGAAACGTTTTCGCCGTGTTCACAGGAGTCCGACATTGAGAACTGTATACATATATAGAGATCACTAAAATATCAATATCCTCAAACCAGAGTTTTTATATTCGTTTCAATATTATATTTAATTTTAATATTATAAAAAATTCACCAACCATAGGCCTTTCAAAGCTCAGTTCACCTCATCATCGGTGATCATATTACATTATTATTATATATATATATGTTTGACAATATTATATACACATTATCAGATAAATTGGTTTGATATTGTCGTTTCTGTCTTTGTCAGGTACAACATTGCTGCTCCTGGTGGCTCAGATTACAAAGCGTGTAATGCGAAAAGAATAGCTAGCTATTAAATTTTTAATTTATGCATATAATGGTGTTTTATGTACACACATGCAAAATTTAAGAGAATTTAAATAGTACGTTCGGCATAATTTCGTACATATATTGTATTTTTAGCTACATTTCAGTTTCAAGCATCACCACCAGACTAACAAACGACTATGTGAAACGGTCACTCATACGCATTTTCATTCGTGCTGCTCTAAACCAGACATCTCAATTTGTTACTGTTTTGACTCAAGTGAAGAATTAAATTTATTTAAAATGTAAAATATTTAAACATCTAATGTCATTAAATAAATCTTCTGTGCATAATTTGCTTCAACAAACGAGTACGTAACCTCGCTGAAGTTGTATTGTTGGTTAATATTGTGCATGAAACTGTAACCTCGTTGGAGTTGTATTGTTGGTTAATATTGTACATGAAACTGTAACCTCGCTGTAGTTGTATTGTTGGTTAATATTGTG
>Ga0123357_10008805_pt1 | contig 12660 bp, 12 predicted proteins | sample TergutEmb28metaG_FD_89873 | JGI IMG/M metagenome (GOLD analysis project Ga0123357, IMG submission 89873) | Embiratermes neotenicus P4 segment gut microbial communities from Petit-Saut dam, French Guiana - Emb289 P4 | ecosystem: Host-associated > Arthropoda: Insects > Digestive system > Gut ... | reverse complement strand
TCGATGATCTCTGCATTTTGGTTCCTGAGGTTTCTCGAAGCACCATTGGTAGGACTTTGACTGAAAAGTTGGAATATCGGAAGGTGTGCGCAAGATGGGTCCCATGAATGCTCACAGAAGACCACCAACGGCAACGCATTGACTCCTCACGTAAATTTCTTCAGCGCTACGCCGACGAAAATGACAACTTTTTGGATTCGATTGTCACGGGTGACGAAACCTGAGCGTTCCACTTCACACCTGAGACCAAACAACAATCACGTGAGTGGCGGCATTCCTCTTCGCCCAAGCCGCGAAAATTCAAAAGAACACAGTCTGCCGGCAAAGTTATGGCAGCTGTGTTTTGGGATCGAAATGGGGTATTGTTGGTCGACTTCATGGCTCATGGGACCACAATAAATGCTGACAGGTATTGTGAGACACTCAAAAAACTCAGACTGGCGATTCAAAACCGGAGAAGAGGAATGCTGACCAAGGGCGTATGCCATCTCTACCACAACGCTTGCCCCCTTGTCGCCCGTCAAACCGTTGCTCTCCTGGATCAGTTTGGATGGGACATCATCACCCACCCACCCTATAGTCTGGACTTGGCACCCTGTGAATACCATTTGTTTCCTAAGTTGAAAGAACATTTGTCCGGAAGGCGCTTCTGCAACGATGACGAGGTGAAAGTTGCGGTCCAACGCTTCCTCAACGACATGGCGGTGAGCTGGTATGACATGGGCATACAAAAACTGCCTCTGCACCTACAAAAATGCATCGACTGAAATGGCGATTATGTAGAAAAATAGAGGAATGTTCAAACTTTAAAGTGATGTATCAATTATTGAAAATAAATGTTTCTTTCTATTTCTAAAAAACTAGGAGACCTTACTTTTAGGATCACCCTCGTACTCAAAAACTAACACCCACACCTAAAATATTACATATAAATTCACCAAGAAGACATATTTGCATTACCAACATGTTTCCTCAGATCAGACAGCCCAACCCACAGTAGCTGCATTTATATCATATTTTATAAATTTTAAAAATGTTATGTATTTATATATTCATATGTTTTATTATATTTCTTATTTTAACAACTTCTGATTGATCATTTATAAATTAATGTAAACGTGATCTCAGCTTTTATGACATTGTAATATATATATATGCACCCTCCTAAGTACAGCCTGAAGATGGCTTTAAAAAGCCAAAACATGTAGCTGAAAACTGTAAATTCATAAAATATTTAATAAAAAAATGTTGTGTTAGACTATACTTTATTATATTATTTAATTAACTTAATCTTTACTTTGATTAAGCTGTAATAAATGGGTTGCAGGTCATGTTGGGCCCTAGCACAAACATATTCGCAGCTTCCTCGGGATCTTTTCAATGCTGCATTTGTGTCCTGCTGGACTGAACTTACTGAGTCACTGCAGAATGAGTTAATCCACAGTTTGGAGCAGGCACTGATGGTTCCTGATCTTCCTGAGATCACGCAGACAATCCTGAACTTGGCTGAGTTTATGGAACATTGTGACAAGGTGATGCAGAGTATCTTTGAGACACCATGCACATAAGAATCTTGGGCACAGAACTTAGTGAATCTTGCTATTTTAATTATCATCATCATCAACCTTAAGATTAGGCTTGATGGCTTCCTCCATCCACTTCTTGAAACAGTGGTGAATTACTAGCTCTAAGCAAACTTTGATCTACACATTCCTTTTATAGTTCTTCACAGTTAAAGGTTTTTATTTGACCTGTGAAGAGTAGTCAGATAATGACAGTTTGAAAGGCTAGACTTGGATGGTGAAAAAGGAATGCATACAGAATTTTACCTACTAACTTACTTACTTACTCCATGGAGCATAGTCCTTCTTGAGAAGCTAACCGATTCTCAGCTAGTCAAGAAACTCCCAGCGTATTATGGAACCCGAAGGTTCACTACCGAATTTACAAGTGCCCACCACCTGTCCCTATCCTGAGCCAGATCAATCTAGTCCATGTCCCTTCCACTCCACTTCCTGAAGATCCATTTTAATATTATTCTCCCATCTATGCTTGGGTCTTCCAAGTGGTCTCTTTCCCTTAGGTTTCCCCTCCAAACCATGTATGCACCTCTCCTCTCCCCAATATGTGCTACATGCCCAACCCACCTCATTCTTCTTGATTTGATCACCCAAATAATATTTGGTGAGGAGTACAGATCATTAAACTCCTCTCTTTTTCTCCACTCTGCTGTTACGTTGTCCCTCTTAGGTCCAAATATTCTACTCAGCACCCTGTTCTCAAACACCCTCAGTCTATGTTCCTCCCTCAATGTAAGCAACCATGTTTTACACCCATACAAAACAACAGGCAAAACTGTGGTTCTGTATATCTTCATCTTTATATTTTTGGGTAGCAAACTGGAAGTCAAAATATTCTGCACTGAATGATAGCAATCATTCCCTGACTTCAATCTGCTGAACAGAATTTTGATTCATTAGGTTACTGCTAAATATTTGAATTGTTCCATCCTTTCGAAGGACCTATTATCAATCTTTTTATTATGATTTCCTCCTGCGTTCTGATCATGAGACATGACCATGTACTTTGTTTTATCAGAATTTACTTGTAGTCCAATCTCCTAATTAGCAACTAGCTTCTTTTTTTTCTTTATAGTTTGTGTGTTTTGGACATTATAGTACAATGTATCATAATGAAATAGCTTGTACAGTAGTTTAAAGTGGCGTGTCTTAGACTGCAGTAGTGCTTTTTTATAGAGCAATGCTGAACCTATGATTTTGATGTCATGTGGTTAGTGACTGATTGCACTGTGTCATTTATGAGGTTTGTGGTTTGTGTCTTGTGCCCTATTACAATGTAGAATTAAAGTCTGAAGCTGTGAATCTTTTAGATATTTGATATTACTGCGTGTGTTGTACTTTGGTCTGTTGCAAAACCTCTGCCTATTTAGAACACCACAAACACAGAAAAAACTTGAGCATATGTACATGTTGTGAGTGGGATTTAAACCTGTGAACACAGTGTCTGAGCAGTCAAAGATGATACTTGCCCCAGTCTGTATAGCCGTTGGGATAAGCTAGTGTTTATTATGAAATAAAAACTACTGTTAGCATATGTATCTTGGGTATCTTCACTTTTGCATTCACAGTTTGCTTCATTTGCTATATATTGTAGGGCCCACTGCCTCTAGATCCTCAGTTGCTGGGTGAGAGAGCCATGCATTGTCGAGCATATGCTAAAGCACTTCACTATAAGGAAGATGAGTTTCATAAAGGCCCCAACTCACAGGTGTTTGAGGCTCTGATCTCCATCAACAATAAACTGCAGCAGAAAGAAGCTGCTGCAGGTGGGTCAGAACTCTGTAATGTGTAGTAAGTATGAGTCATGTATAATGGTGGATTGACTGATTAATGGTTTTAAATGTGATTTGACTGTTATTTGAAGTTGTCAACACACTGTGCCTATCACAACAAAAACATAACCCTTTTACCACCATAGGTTATGGAGAATTGTGGGGATAGTTTATAAGAACTGAATAATACTTATAGGAGAGATCTTAAACCAGTAAATGCTAAAAATCAAACATTGTGTATGCTTGACATTTATATGAAAGGCATGGAACAAAAGCCAGTTACTAACACTGGTCAGATCAAATTGTTGCAGGCTTACAAGTACCTGTCTCATTGTCTCAGATGTTTTACTGAAAGGGAAAAGGTTAAATGTTAGCTGTAATGAGCTCAGCCTTCCAAGATACAAGGTTGAAACAGCAGTGCTGTTGAAGATTCAAGTCTTCTGGGATATGACACTGTTGATTGACTAGTAAACAGTTGCCAGGTGATGTTCTGGAGAAGCACAGTTTGCCCATCTTCAGGATCAAGTATACAACACAGTGGCACTTCAGAAAATATGAGTGTACTACTGCTACCCACAGGTTCCCAAAATTGGAATGCCGCGCAAAAACCGTTAGTAGTACAGTTGTGTGCTGCTAGATATCTCGAGTTCTACCCTTTGTGAATCATTCTGTCAAGTGGTGTTGTGCTGTGAGGATGTGTGTGTTTTTTCTGTGCGTTTTGTGACATGTTAGTGCTAACCTGCTAAAATGATTGATGTGAGGGAGCGACAGATTTGCATCAAATTCTGCTTTAAACTCAGTAAGACAGCTTTGGAAACACACAGAATGCTGAAAGAAGCATTTGATGATAATGCCATAAGCCAAACGCAAACCTACTAATGGTCTAAGCGTTTCAAGAACAGATGGACGTCAGTCAATGATGAAGAGCATTTTGGATGACCTTTGACCGTAACCATGACCGAAAATGTGGCAGAAGTGCGAGAGGCTATCCTGGAAGACCGATGATAGACGATTCTCGATGTTTGCAACATTGTCGGACTGTCGTATGGAACATACCAGCGAATTTTGTCGGATGAGCCCAACATGAGGTGCATTGCAGCAGATTTTGTGCCAAGGCTGCTGAGCAGTGATCAAAAGGAATACCGCATTTCTATCTGCACTGAGCTCAAGGAACAGGCCAAAAACGACCCTAACTTCATCTCCAACATCATTACTGGTGACGAATCTTAGGTGTTTGGGTACGACGCTGAGACTAAGCAGCAGTCGTCTCAGTGGAAGACTCCAGCTTCACTGTGACCAAAGAAAGCACGACAAGTTGGGAGCATTGTCAAATCAACGTTGATTATTTTTTTAACATTGAAGGCATCGTGCATAAGGAGTTTGTTCCAACAGGACATACAGTGAATAGAAAATTATATTGCGACGTTCTGAGGCGATTGAGGGAAAACATCCAGCGCAAACATCCAGACAAGTGGCGCAACAACTCCTGGGTTCTGCATCACGACAACGCTCCAGCTTACACATCGCTCGTTATGCAGCAGTTTTTGGCTTCTGCAAATATGACAGTCATCCCCCAGTCGCTCTAAATGCTGGACCTCTCCCCATATGATTTTTTCCTATTCATGAAGATGAAATTGAAGCTTAAGAGGCAACATTTTGACAGCATTAAAGAGATCCAGACCATATCACAGAATGTGATGAAGACACTGACACAATATGACTTCCAGAAGTGCTCTTGATCATGGAAATCCTGCTAGAATCGCTGTATCAGTGCCATAGGGGATAGTGGCGAATAGAAATTTCAGTAAGTGGTTAAGCTATGGCAGAGGAATTTTGGGAACTTATGCCTAGCAGTAGTATTATATAGGTAAGGATGACTGGTGTGGCAAGCCAGTAGGAGGGCCTTAGGTGTAACTAGCAGGAAGGTGAAAGGGCATTGATCAGTGATCTGATGTGATGTACATAAGTTAGGTGATTGATTCTGGGACATAATGGGTGCCTGTAGATGGGAAATTGAGTGATGATGGTTTGGGATGCAGCATGTGTTTACTAGTCCTCACAGCATAACGTATCAGAAAACTTCAATCTTTATCTGAAATTAACTTTATTTTGGTATTGACATTTTATCCCATGTAGGTGTGAGAGTGGTACTCAATCCCTGGGATCTTGTCTGTGAAAATGAGGTTTTCTGCATGGAGGTTAGAATGGCATGAAGTTGTGGCAGTTTGTTAAATCATGCATCGTACCCCATAATTTTCTAAAATTGTGTAAACAGTAGATACAAGGAAACAAGCCTAACCTGAATATTACTGGGAGAAGTGATGATGTAAGTAGTGTTGTCTTTGAAGACTTTTGTTTATTGGGATGAGACACTACGTAATCTGCTAGACATGTACTGACATATCAGAATGTCCAGCAGGATCCTCCAAAATATCACTACACTTCTAGCAGCCTCATATCCAGAAGAAACATTTTTTTAATAGTCATTGCTGTGAGAACTTTTAATCTCATTTCCTCATGATTGTTTCTAAACTGGAAACAGGTTTGCTGGAGTATGTAATGAATCATCAGGGTTCAGACCTTAAGGTACAGGAACGGTGGTATGAGAAGCTGCACAACTGGGAGAAGGCACTTCATTCCTACCAGGAGCGGCTGGAGGACAACTCAGAGGATGTGGACGTGGCCCTGGGGCAGATGAGATGCATGGAGGCACTTGGCGAATGGTGAGAGTCATATCGTGTGTTTCCTAGGAAGAAAATAGAGAAGCAGTAATCATGGTATATTTTGAGGTATTCCAGTCACAACAGTGAGTTTTAGTTCCCTGCAGAAAGTCCCACAGATCTTACTTTCACAGGATAATTCTTTGATTGAGGAGACAGTAACAAGGTAGAAAGGTGTGAACAAACCATTATTTTTAAAGTGTGTTCTTTGGTATTTTGCATACCTATCGCATTTGAGCTGGATGTTGTATTGGCAGGTATAAATTTACAGTTGCAAGGGTACAGACATAGACTAAATTCATCAGATATGTCTTTTCCTTATGTTCCATTAAATATTCACTGTGTAGAAAACAAACAATGAATGCTGAACTTATCAAGATCTATATTTCACACTGCAAAGGATTATTTTTGGTCACATTGATAGCTGTCTATCTATCCAGCCATGCATCCGTCCATCCATCCATCCATCTGCATAGAACAGCTCTGCTCCCTCTGGTTGAATTTTCATGATATTTTATATTGAGGGGGTTTTCTGTATGGTGAACTGAATGAGATCCGTGAAGGTGGGCTGAAAAGTTTTGCCCCAGCCAAATAGAAGATGAAAGAAGAGAGATATTTCAGTTTAAAAAAAAATATATACCTTCAACCTTTATTTTCAACTGTACATAATCACTTTTCCACATAATCTCCTCCAGCTTCAATACAGTTTTGCCAACATTTAACAAGTTTTGGAATACTGTCCTGGCCTTCCTGTCCTTACTTTTCACACAAACTTGTGTCCCCCACATCTTCTTAATTAAACTGCTGTACCAAATGTCTGACTTTGCTTACATTAACACATTTATTCATATACATAGCCTGCATACAGCAATGAATGTCGATAGGAGGAATTTTTTCCACAGTCAAGTACTCAATAATGGCATGTTGTTTGAACCACATGTCTGCACAACTGTCCATTTCAACTGGTGCTGAACTGGAAATGTGGTTAGCTATGGGTTCAAGCTTCCGTTTGGTGGAGGAGAGATATCATGTGACTGCATGGGACCAGTTTTATCTAGTTTTCATTACTCTAATAAAAAATGTGACATAGGAGGCCAAACTTCTCAGCCCATCCTTGTATATTTTATGCTTTCTATGGATTTTTTTCATAAGCCATGTCTGAGAACATCAAACTTTGACATCTTTGTTCTTCTGGGATGTTATGCAGCATAGATTTGTAGGTAGTTACTGATGTTGTGGGACAACCTATCGGTCCCATCTTCAAGGTTCAAGCAGTCCAAGAACTTGAAACCTGGGCTGCTTGACCCTTGAAGATGGGACCAATAGGTTTCCCCGAAACACCAGTAATGAATGACCAGTCTACACCATGTGACATACCAGAAGTGTGAAGATCCCATTTACACTGTGGCAAACACTTGAGATCATGCAACACTGAAGTCTGATTTCAGTTGCATGTAAAATATAGGTAATGTTTGAACCCTTCAGAACCAAAATTAAATTTGTACACTATATTTAATTGTAAGTCTTTTAAATAACCATTTAGTATTTTTTATATGTCACATGCAGCTGGACATAACTTCATTATTCATTTGATGAAATTTGTAAAAGGAACACACAGCAATTACTATTGCGTTTTTCTCCCCTGAGATCTTTTTTCTTTCCAGTTTTCTCTTATCACAATATTCACATGTGTTAATTCTTCTCAGGGGTCAGTTGCATGATGTTGCCACAAAGCACTGGAATCATTTTAATGAAGATGGGCGCCAGAGGATGTCTCGTATGGCTGCAGCTGCAGCATGGGGTTTGAACCAGTGGGAGGCTATGGAGCAATATGTGAACTGTATTCCTCGTGACACCCAGGATGGTGCTTTCTACAGAGCTGTTCTTGCAGTTCACAGGGGACAGTATATTGCTGCTCAACAGGTATTGTTATTGACATTAATGTTGATGTAATGTTGAAAGGTGTACATGTTTTGAGAATGTTTTTCCTGCTGATTTCATGCTGGACTGGATGTTCGTTTATTCCAGAGGCAATATGAATTGATTGTTACCAAAGCCACACATGCTATGGATTGAGTTAGAAATTACTAATTTCTTTATTTTGGTTGTTTATGATGCTGTTGATAATATGTGCGGACTGTATTACATAGTGACAGTAGTGGGTTAATTGTTGAGGGATGTATTGGAAAGGATTTTGTAGGAAGCAGTCATGTCTTAATCCAGGAACTGCCCTGGACTGAGAAAGATCTTGAAATCATGTATCAGCGTAGCTGGCATCTTGGCCAATATTCCAACCAGTCACCTGAATACAAGTGTAGAATATTACTAGTTCACTAACATTCTCAATTTGAAGTTTGTTAAATATTGACTATATCAAATGCTATTTAAAGTAGAAAGTTGTAAATCTTAATGAGCTCTGTTTAATGGAATGTACAAATTTTGTGTATGATTTGATGTTCTTGGGAAAATAGATAAGGATTGCTTTTTGCCTTTTGTGAAATACAGGTTACATTAGACCAGTGGTTTATGATGCCCTTAGTGTCTCAGAAATTTTTTCATGGTGCCTCAGGCCAAAAGAAATTCCTAACACTTCCGTTTATTCAGTAGTGAGGCCCAAAAAACTCAATAACTATTTATGTCCTAACAACTTAGTATCCGTTGGAAAGGATAATACACATAAATGGAAAGAAAAAAACAATATATTTATTGCATTTTTAAATAACCACAATTACTAATGGGATGTGTGCACTTGTTGAGCACTTCACAGCTTCTCAAACTACAGAATCACACTAGACACTGCCACCCTCGCATCCTCTTCCGCATTGATTTTCACATGGTACTTGCGTTTTTTCACAGCAACTTCCGAAAACCCAGCTTTGCAAGGATAGGACGTCACAATTGGAAGTAGGATTCATTGAGCTTTAGCACGTAGCAGCAGATATTCATCTTTTACTTATATCCAAAACTCTGCTACTTCCATGTTGCCAAATTGTATTTTTAAAGATTTGGCACAGGATGACTCAGTAAGATTTTTTTCTTCTGCAGAGGTAAATTCAGAGGGGGCCTTAGCTGTGAATGGGTCGTGGATCCATGCAAACTTCTCCATATCTTCTGGAAAGTATTTTTCAAGCCAGTGACTGAGCTGTATTTGGTGCTTATCAAAAACATATTTAAGTTTGTGGGTCAAATCAACTTCATTGGAAAATTTTGAAATATCCCAGGGCACATAGCTTGGGAATCGGTGCATTAGACACTATGAACCACAATACATTTTCCTGCTTACATTTGGTGTGGACCTCTCCATTACCAAATTGTATCAAAGTCTTTGAGGTATGTTTAAAGACAGACACAAAATATGCTTTCTCCTGATTTTTCTTTGATTTTGGGACAACTGTATAAAAAAAGGCCATACGAATATGAGAATTCCAACACATTTTGAAGTGTCACTTTATATGATGACTTTGCAGAGCAGGAAACATTAAGTTATCAGCTTTTATCAAGCTGTCCTCTGTGGCCACTGGGATCGGCCTTTCTGACATTTAGTAGTTACAAAATACAGTTCAGGACTCAATTTTACGATGCCACTGTGCAGTAGCTCAAAATGTTTGCTCATCAGCTGTTGATGAAAGTCTGAATTATGCTTATGAAAGGCAAATTAGGGGTGAGCATTTTTAACGTACAAAAGTGCGGATTGTATGAAAGTCAACCGTCCGAAAGTTGAGGATGGCCTTTATATTCAATGGGTATCTGTTTATGTTTCTAAATGTTTCCCTGATTATACATTCAAATTGAGCTAAAGTTTTCCTGTTGCTGTTGTGTGAATTACTTTCAATTGGAAATCTGGCAGTGAAAGTGATTTTTGGTTATAATTTCCTGTCCTGTTGTTTTTACATATGCTTACTACCTTTGGACTGTGACATTTAATGAATCTGCCTGTATAGATACAGATCATAACCATATGTTTAACTCATTTCTGTGCACTTTTAAACATTTCCCAAACTATTATTCCAGATAAACAGAAAGGTATGAAAGACAAGAATGATTGGATGATACAAAGAATAAGAATATCTTGCAAACACAAAAGAAGGCTGTATGCCTTCACTAAGAAAACCAAAGTGCATTGTATTAAATATTGGTAATTCCTAAAAAAAGTTATAACAGAACCTAAGAAGCAACATAGAAGTACACTTAGAGTACAGCCTAATAAAAAAATAAAAACAACATGGAATATTACAAAGAAAGAGGCAGGAAAAATACATTCCATGGAACAGGTTCCCACTTTACTTGTGAATGATGAAAAATTAAAGGATGCAACAGACATGGCCAATGCCTTCAATAATTTCTTTACAACAATTACTGAAAAATTAAACATTCAACAAATAAAGAAAGGAGATGCTATCTCAGTTCTAAGAGATTCATTTTCTAGAAACTCCATCAGCATAAAAATAATCGCAATTACTGAAGCTGAGACATTGCCTAAAACCAAAAAAATCATTAGGCTATTATGAAATAAGGAGGAAAATATTACAAGCTTGTAGCTTTTACATCTCTCATTAGTCACACATTAAGCTACATTTACAGTCATTTACAGTCACTTTCTGTATACAGGTATTTTTTCTGACTGTCTTAAAATTGCAGTAGTAAAACCACTTTACCAGAAAGGTGACAAAACTAGTATGACAAATTACAAGCCTATATCAATATTAACGATTTTCATTAAGGCACCAAAAAGTTGCAAACAGTAGATTAAGCCAATATCTGCATATTAACAACATACTTGTCACAGAACAGTACAGTTTCAGGAAAGGGATGTAAACTTAAGATGCTGCCTTCAGACTAACAGCTAGTGTATTCAAATTTGTTAACCGTAAAATGCTGGAGGAATTTTTTATGATTTGGCAAAGGCTTTTGATTGTGTGAATCATGAAATTTTGTTAGCTAAATTATAATTCTATGGAATTGGAGGAGTGTCTGAAGGTTGGTTGCGGTTGTATTTAAATAATAGAAGAGAGAACGTTAAAGCAACATCACCTAATGTAACTCAAATTTTTTTTCTGTGACTGGGGTACATTGAAATGTGGAATTCCCCAAGGATCAATTCTTGGGCCTCTTTTGTTCATTATATAAATGACCTTCCCTGGTGAATAAATTTTGTATCAGAACCATTTATTTACTGATGATAATAGTGTCATAATTTCAGTCGGAAATTTCAAAGATTTCTGTTCAGTGTCTAATTTAGTTCTCCCCTGTGTAATTAAATGGTTTGCTACTAACAGTTCAGTTCTAAATTTAGGTAAAATGAATATAATGAAACTGCTAACAAAGAATTCATCACATTCTACATTACATATTACTTATAAAGAATAGTATATAAAAGAAACAATGAATACAGAATTTCTTGTTTTACAAATTGTTAACCACATAAATTGGAAGAACTATATTGTGGATTTGATTTCTAAGTTAAGTGGAACATGTTATGCCGTTAGGTTGATGGTCTATATGAGTAACTGGAGAGTTTGTTGTCCACGTGGTTCAAACAGGGTTCAGCAGAATATGGAGAAACAGCAACTTACAATAATGTACATGTGGAAGAAGTGAACTAGATTACATTTTAAGACACAGTATTGAACCACATTACATGTTTAAGGCAGTACAGTATTATTTTAGTGTTTTTAATTCCATCAGCTATGTAAATTCTGATTTCCTTGATTTTACATTTTCCTCAATTTTACATTAATTTTAAATGGGTCCCCCAGGAACTTAAAATCCAGGTTTCACTGTATTAAAATACCTTGGCCATTTATTTTTTGGTTTTGGTTGGAATGGAATTGAAGATTAAATCACATTATTTGAGGTTACATGCAGATGTACTACTGATATTTCTTGAATAACCATGTGCTTTTCTACAGCTTGTAGACTCTGCTAGAGATCTGCTGGACACTGAGTTGACTGCAATGGCTGGAGAGAGTTACCAAAGGGCATATGGTGCTATGGTCTCTGTACAGATGTTGGCAGAATTGGAAGAAGTTGTCCAGTATAAATTAATTCCAGAAAGGAGAAATACCATCCGTAAAATGTGGTGGGATAGGTTACAGGTACGAGACAGGTTTATCTTCGTCTGGAAGCTTGCCGGTGGGAGGGGCAGAAGCCTTGAATCTTTAAGAAATTCTGCCATTTATTGGGGCTGTAAGATATTTATTATACACGAAACTGTACAAAATAAAGGGATCAAAATATATTCCTCACTCTTTCGTTTATTCACTTTATATACCATAAGATAACTTGCCTTGTACTCAGTTTTTTGTTTTGGTCTCTACAGCACAGTGAAGTCTAAGGATTCCATATTTTTTGGCTTTCTAATGGTATAGTTTATATTGTAGAGTAGCCTATATAATGTGTGTTGGAAGCTAGTATTTGCTGCTTACAGAGTTGTTCATAGCATGAAAGTTTTGCCTTCAACACAGTTGTTACGTGGTAGGGTCCATAAGTTTCCGGCCTGACCAACTTTGAAAGGTGACAGAAATGAAACAACTTTGCTATTTTTCAATATAATCTCCCTTTACTTCAACACACTTTTCACATCTGTGA
>Ga0123357_10008804_pt1 | contig 12660 bp, 10 predicted proteins | sample TergutEmb28metaG_FD_89873 | JGI IMG/M metagenome (GOLD analysis project Ga0123357, IMG submission 89873) | Embiratermes neotenicus P4 segment gut microbial communities from Petit-Saut dam, French Guiana - Emb289 P4 | ecosystem: Host-associated > Arthropoda: Insects > Digestive system > Gut ... | reverse complement strand
GCCTTCGCCTGCAATTTCACGTAAATCGTCTATTGTAAAAGGTTTTGCCAGAAATCCGTCGAAGCCGAGTTCGCTTGCCTTTTGAGTTGAAAAATCGGCTCGCCCTGTCATCACCACAACAGGAACTGCACCTGCATGATGCAATATATCAAGTCCCGAAATATCGCCCATCTCCATATCGGTTATGATAAGATCACAATTATTCTCGACCACTTGATGTCCCAATCTCAAAAGCATATCCGACAGCATCTTGACAACTACGGGGTCGTCGTCGTAAATCTTAATTTTTTTCGCTCCTTTCGGGATTTCTTTCAGGGAACGTTCGACAGGAATGGTAATAGTAATAGTCGTTCCTTCTCCAACGATTGACCGGACATCTATCTTTCCTTCGAGCAGTTCCACAAGCCCTCCGACAACAAACATTCCCAAACCGGTTCCTGTTGCCAGGGCATTATTTTCCTCAATCCGGATAAAAGGCATAAATATTTCCGGTAATTTTTCGGCAGGAATGCCGACGCCCGTATCCGCAACTTCCATTTTCAAGCCATTATTCTCAAATGCCGCTTTAAAATCTACCGTTCCTTTTTTGGTATATTTTATTGCATTCGATACGAGGTTAATTACAATCTGTTTGAGCTTTACCCTGTCCGTCCGGATTCGTATATTGTCAGCCGTAAAGGAGAGAGCAAGCGCTTTTTGACCTGCCAGCGGCAGAAACATATCATAAATATCCCTGAATAAATCCCGAAGATTGAAATCCGAAACGCTTTTTTGAAGCGTGCCTTGTTCGAGGCTCGAAAATCCCAGCAGGTTCTCAAGCATCGAGAGGATATGTTCCGATGAGTTTTGCATTGAACGCACATTCGGATCGTTTTTCATCATAGCAAGATAACCGAGAATCGAGTTGAGCGGGCTTTTGATGTCGTGCGAAACGGAGAGCAACAACTTGTGCCGGCTTTCCATAATCTGGCGCGTGCGTTCATTCGCTTCTTCCAATGCTACACGAGCCTTTCGACCTTTGTTTATATCGGTGATAATCAAACTGATAAAAATGAGAATTAAAACCAGCGCCAAAATTCCTCCGATGGTCGAAAAAAGGTAATTGCGCTTGACCGCTTTTTCACTGTTATCAATAATAGAAAGCGTTGAGTCGAGCGTTTCTTTATGAAATTCCAGAAGCAATACCGACACTTCCGCAGCAATTTCTTTGTCGGAAGCGACAAGTTCACTGACCTGTTTTTCAATCGTTTTAATATTCTGTTCATACGCTTGCTGAGCCTTCTGTGCGATACTGCCGACTTCGTATATGATTAAGTTATCTTTCCCCGGCGATTGGATAGTGTCTATCCATTGTTTTTCAACAACTTTAACCGAATCAACGCTTGGCTTGAATACCTCGCCTATACGCTGAAAAAATCCTTTACGAGGCAACTCATGGATGACCGTATCCTTTCGAACTTTTAGCGTATATAACGTATCTTTAACCGAATAAGGGTCATACGTTTGAAGCCGCTCATTAATAACCGCTACCGGATTTTTTCCGACAAATTGAAGATTTAATCTTTTCATATTTTTAGCCTGTGCGCGAAGCAGTATTTCGATCCGGTGAAGTTTTTCCTCTTCGCCCGGTTTAAGGTTAATAATGGTGTCTATTAAATTTTCTATAACATTAATTGATTGATTATAACCGTTGAAATAGCCGGCGTTTCTTGTGGACAGGTAAAAACTTGCCAATGATTGCGCATCGTTTACAGCGAACATTAAATCGTTGGTAGCGGATAAAATTGTGTGCTGATTTTCAATTTCAAGACGATAAGAGGAGATGCTTTTGCGAAGATTATTAAGATAGACCGTCATTGCAATTACCACTAAAGCAACTATGATATAAATAGCCGCCGCCTTAAACCGGATGTTATATTCAATGCTCTTTGCCATAGCACAAAGATAATGATATTTTCGTAAATCAAACGAAGAAATTTTTTCTCGAAATTCTACATAATTCCACATCCGGAAAAATTATTACAAATATTTCAAAATATTGATATACAATTTATTTCCGGTTAAATTATACGGGCGGCATATCTGTTGCAGTTTTATTAATCAGAGATAAAAAATGTTTAACTAATTAATTTTATTAAAAATGAAAAAGATTATTTTATTTGCAATTCTTTTAGCAGGAGGCATAGCATTTGCCAACGCTCAATGTGCGACGACTAAACCTCAAGCAGTTACAACGACACAAACCGTTTCAAATGACAATTACAAAGAGGTAGCTCTGACAGACCTTAGCGAGGCTGTTCAAACGGCTATAAAAAATCTTGCCGGCGACACTTTCGATGTAAAGAAAGTTGAATTGAATGAAGAAAAAGGATTAACTAAAGTTACTCTTGCAAGCAAAGCAGACGCAAGCGAAAAATGCGTTATCCTTGACAAAGACGGTAAGGAAGTAAAACCGGAACAAAATTCAACACAAAAATAAGTATTTGTTGTATTATAGTTCGCTAAATTATCAATGATTGCCAAAACCGATAAGTTGTTAAAATCAAGGTAAAAGATTGTTTGAAGATCGTTTTGAAGGCGTCAATGCGAGGAAGCAGTCCGGGACACTGTTAAATAATACGTGTCGGGATTGCTTCCTTTTTTTTGTTTATTTGTGACATTTCAAATACTTTTGGCGACTAATAGATTATAGTTACTAGTTACAAGTATGGAAAAGCAAAAAATAGAAGCGGAATTTTTAGATATGCTGCGCGATTATAACCGTATCATATATAAAGTCGTTTCTTTCTATGTGGATGAAAACACAACTTCGGACGATTTATATCAGGATGTTGTGTTGAATTTATGGAAATCCTTCCCGAATTTTCGCAACGAGAGCCAGCCGTCAACATGGATTTACCGTATTGCTTTAAACACCTGCGTTTCTTTTTACAGAAACAGCCGCCGCCGTCCGGCTTGCGTAGAAATCACGCCGGAAATAAAAGTTTTTACGGAAGAAAATGAAGCTGTCACGGAATTATATGCCTGCATCAACCGGCTGGGAAAATTGGAACGCGCGCTGATTCTCCTTTGGCTGGAAGATCGTCCGTATAAGGAAATAGCTGAAATCATGGGCATTACCGCTACAAACGTGTCCACGAAAATCAATCGTATCAAAGAAAAATTAAAACAAATCTCAAAAATGTGAATGTTATGGAACCGGATGAAATAAAAAAAATATGGCAAGAGATGGATTTGTTAAAAGGAAAACAACAAATCAGCGATAACAGGATAAAGGAAATGTTGAAGAAAGAAGGAAAAAGCGCACTCGCAAAACTGATAAGAATTTCAAAATTTTATATGATTGCCTTGATACCTTTAGGTTTATTCTTGTGCCTGCTTTCATATAAATTCTTTGAAGCCGGAGGATATTACGTGATTGTACCATTAGTATTTCTGCTTTATAGTATCCTAATGATGCCAATTGACATATATCTGTATCGTTTACTGAAGGGAATAAACTTTTCCACAATGACAGTAAAAGAAGTTTCGGAAAAAATTTTGAAATATCAAAACATCATTCAAAAATCCAAAATATATGGAATGCCTTTTGGTATAACTTATTTAGTAATTTGGTATTATATGTATTACAAACTGATTATAGGTTCAGAAATAGTTTGGTGGATAATTATTTATATGATATGTTTGTGTATAGCCGTATCAATTGGAATCCCTTTTTTATACAAGAAACTCTACATTAACAATATCAACCGGATAAAAGCGAGTCTTGAAGAGTTGAAAGAATTTGAAGAATTATAATAATATATTATCTTTGGAACAGAATAATTACCAAATAAATACACTACTAATGAAAACAAAGCAATTATTTTTAAGCGTATGCGTGGTTTTATTATCAGGCATACTTAGTGCAAACGCACAAATAGCAGGCGATTGGAAAGGCGCACTAAACGTACAGGGAACGAATATGGATCTGATTTTCCACATAGCGGAAAACAATGGAAATTACTCGGCTACAATGGATGTACCGATCCAGGGGGCAACGGGAATTACTATTGATTCAACAGTATTTAGCAACAATCAGCTATCTTTATCTTCTTCCAAGCTGCATTTGTCTTACAAAGGAACGCTTGCAGGCGATTCTATTGCAGGAACCTTTGAACAGGGCGGAATGTCGTTGCCTTTGACTTTATCAAAATTTGTAAATAAATTGCCGGGCGATGCCTCGCTGCCTTCGTCGGAAGAAGAGCTTCAGAAATTAGCCGCGTATGACAAGGGCGATTTCAAGTACAAAGTAGAAGATTATTTTTCAAAGCCCAAAGCATCCAGCTTCCAACTTTCACCCGACGGGAAGTACATGTCATATATGGAGAAAGAGGAAAACAGTACTAAACGGCATGTCTATGTGAAAGAAATTGCGACCGGAAAAGTGACGCGGGTGATTGAAGAAAAAGATGAATTGATTCGCGGTTATTTTTGGAAAAACAACGAGCGGCTGGTTTACGCAATGGACAAGGGCGGTAACGAAAATTATCATATCTATGCCGTAAACGTTGACGGGACAAACAATGTTGACCTCACTCCTTTTGAAGGCGTAAGAGCCGGTATTCTCAACAGTTTGAAAGATCAAAAGGATTACATCATCATCATGATGAACAAAAACAACAAGCAGGTTTTTGATCCCTACAAACTTAACATTGTTACGGGTGAAATGGTACAATTATTTGAAAATAATGATGTTGCAAATCCTGTACAAGGCTACGACTTCGATAAAGACGGTGAATTGCGCGCCTATACAAGAATGGTCAACGGAATTGAAACCGAATTGTATTACAAAGATTTGGCTGCGGATACATTTAAACTTGTTAAACATACGAATTGGTATGATACATTTGGTATAGAAAACTTTAACTATTCATCCGGAAATAAGGATGAGGCATACGTCGTAACTAATCTTGACGGCGATAAAGCCCACATTGTATTATACGATTTCAAAAATAATAAAATAATAAAAGAAGTATTTTCTAATCCGGATTATGATGTTTCGGGAATGGCGGTTTCACGCAAACGAAATTATGAAACGGATTATTTTAGCTATGAAGGCGAGAAAAATGTAACCGTTCCGGTCAGTGATTTTTTTAAGGATTTATACAAACGCATGGAAAATGAATTTAAAGGAAAAGAATTTTCAGTTGTGGATAATGATGACGACGAAAATACATTTCTTATTATCGTTCAAAGCGATAAATTGTATGGAGCTTATTATCAATATGATGTTAAAACAAAGAAATTTTCGCTTTTATACGATTTAATGCCGCAATTGAAAGAAGACGACATGGCTGAAATGCGTCCCATCACATTCAAGAGCCGCGACGGGCTTACGATTCACGGATACATTACATTGCCTAAAGCCGCTTTGCAAGGCAAAAAAGTCCCGCTCATTGTCAATCCTCACGGAGGACCGCAAACCATACGCGATTCATGGGGCTTTAATCCGGAAACGCAACTTTTTGCAAGTCGCGGATATGCTACCTTACAGGTGAATTTCCGCATTTCGGGCGGATATGGAAAAGATTTTCTGCGTGCAGGATTTAAGCAGGTAGGACGTAAGGTAATGGACGATATAGAAGATGGCGTAAAATATGTTATCGAACAGGGTTGGGTGGATAAAGACAAAATTGCCATTTACGGCGGCAGTCACGGCGGATATGCGACATTAATGGGATTGATTAAAACGCCCGATTTATATACTTGCGGAGTGGACTATTGCGGAATTTCAAGTATTTTCACTTTCTTCAAATCGTTTCCAGAATACTGGAAACCTTACATAAAAATGGTCAAAGATATATGGTATGATACCGACAATTCCGAAGAAGCGGCAATTGCTAAGGAAGTCTCGCCTGTGTATCAAGTCGATAAAATAACTAAGCCCATATTTGTGGTGCAAGGCGGTAACGATCCGCGCGTAAATATCAATGAGGCTGATCAAATGGTTAAGAAACTTCGCGAAAAAGGATTTGACGTGCCTTATATGGTAAAATATAACGAAGGACACGGTTATTCCCGTGAAGAAAACCGAATGGATTTATATAAATGTATGTTGGGATTTTTTGCTAAGAATTTTGCAAAGTAAAAAGTTAGTGAAAAAATGAAAAAAACAGTTTTATTACTCCTGTTGATTATTGCAACAGGCAGCTTGTATGCGCAGACCGAATCAGGCAAATCGGGTTCGGTATTATGGAAAATTTCTGGAAAGGATTTATCCAAGCCTTCCTATTTGTTGGGGACATTGCATCTGAAACCCGGCGAATATCTCGACAGTATTCCGGGAGCAACGGCAGCGCTGCAATCCTGCGAACAGGTAGTAGGCGAAGTAAACATGACAGACATGACAGGAATGCAGATGCAAATGCAGCAAGCCATGATGATGACTCCCGACACAACCTACAAAATGCTTTATTCCGATGATGATTACCGGTTTGTTAACGACAAATTGTCTTCTTTCCTGCCTAATTCCGGATTGGATAAATTCAGTAAGTTGAAGCCGGTAGCCATTCAGTTGACTGTAATCGCTTTAGCTTACATGAAATATTTTCCGGGCATCAATCAGATGAATACGCTGGATATTCATATTCAATCGGAAGCGACGAAGGAGCAAAAACCGGTTTTTGGATTGGAAACTGTTGACGACCAGATTCATATCCTTTTTGGCGCCACGAGTTTACAGCGTCAAGCGGATGATTTGCTGTGCAGTCTGAAAAATATGGATAAAATGATGGCTTTGATACCGGAACAAATTGAGGATTATAATCAGGGGAATTTAGATGAACTGTACCGGCAATTTAAGGATGACGACATTTGTCCGTCGAGTCCTTCTGAAACAGCCGCAATCTATAACGACCGGAATCAGGCATGGATGAAAAAACTTCCGGAGATGATGAAAGATAAACCTGCTTTTATTGCCGTCGGCGCTTTGCATTTGGCAGGAGAAGACGGTTTGCTGAATCTGTTGGAACAGGCAGGATACCGGGTAGAACCGGTTGGTTTGTAAAATTGTTACACTATTCCATTTCCTCAATCTTTGAAGAAATCCTGCTAATCGCCTCATTCAATTCTTTTTCCGGCAAGATAACATTGAAATCATCCCAAAAACGGCTATCATATTGAAATCTTGTTTCCGAAAATACGTTGCGGGTAGGGATGCTTTCTTTGTTTGGAAACCGCTTCACGTCAAGGGTGTCGGTTTTACAAACGACCATTTCGAAAAAGGTATGAACGGATTTGGATGGCTGAAAGAAAACATTTTTTTTCTTGATTCTAAAAGTTAAATCACCCCGAATGTGATTCAAATAATATTTTCCATTCCAATATTGATAATAAACGGAATAATCGGCATTTTCCGGTTTGATGTCAACTCCCTTGGGTTTTTTGAGTACGAACAAATCTGCCGCTTTATCCACATATTGCGGGTTGACTTCAAAATGAGCAGCTAATAATGCACTGTTATTGGCGTCGATATAAAGTTCTCCCTTATAAAGCGGCTCCGTAATTCCGGGCTTTTGTTCAAAAGCGATGACATGCGCCAAACCGGAATCGGTCACCGCCATATCTATTTTAGTATAGCTGTATGGATTATCATTGTCCAAATCGAGAAAATCAGGAATGTATTTGAGAATGTCGAGACGCAGAGACGCGTCAATGACAGCCCTCATTTTCAAGACAATAGAATCATTTTCGTCATTATTGCTTATTCTTCTTATTTTTAATAATTTGACTTGGTCGTCGTCGGACGATTCAAAACCGGTCTTAAAAATCTGAAACACCGCTTCGGTTAAACTGATAAGCGTCTTTTTCTTTTCTATTCCCTCACGGTAAAAGCTCGTGAAATAAACAGGGTTGGTCTGATTGTTAACAATCCGGTTGTTAAGCATTTCCCGCACAATTTTCTGCGGATTGACTATCCCGATAATAACATTTTCGAGAGGAACAATTTTTGTTTGCAGGTAAATATCCACCGTATTGTTCAGGAATAATTCTATCGGAATCGTTTGTTGATTATAGCCGACATGAGAAATATAAAGATTTTGCGTGGAATCGGCAAGCGGGATTTTGAGCATAAATTCACCCGATTGATTGGCGACGGTTCCAATGCCGGTTTCTTCGATACTTACGGAGACATAAGGAACAGGCTCTTTGGTTTGAGCATCTCGAACGACAGCTTTTGCCGTGATAAAATTCAGACTGTCCTTTGTTGCCGGGGTTGAATTATCGCCGGTTGCCGTAGCCGGTTCTTTTTTATACAAAAGAATATGCCGGTTAAGAATTTTAATTTGAATATCAGGGTTTTGAGTTATCAGGTAAATGGATTGGCGCAGGGTATAGGTTCCTCCTGGAAATTTTATTTTTCTTTCACTACTGATAACATCGCTATCGTAAATAAAGGAAAATCCCGTCAGGTCGGTAATCCGGTTCAGCAATTCATAAGTTGTTTCCTTCGTTTTGGGTAATTGTATTTCCCTGTTGAGAATATCTTCCGCCTTTGCCAAAGAACAATAGCCGACGAGACAAATTATTCCGATGAAACAACTTTTCATAAATTTACTTCGACAATTGCCGGATGAAAATGGTATCCTGCTTATTTACCTGTTCCAAATTTAGCGCCATACAAATTAAATGCGTCATGGTTTCTACGGAATCGTTTTCAAAAGTAACGGTCAGCGTCCTGTTATTCAATGATTGGTCGGCGATTAAGGTTGGAGAACCATAGACTGTATTGATTGCATGAACAATATTGTGCAATTTTTCATCTTTAAAACACATCTTGTTTGTAAAAGAGCTGAATACCAATGGATTTATAATTTTAGACTTATTCAGTCCATCCGCATTTTTTTGAACCGTTTCTCCCGCGATTAAAGGAACAACATGATTATCAATTTTGGAATGTACGTTCACTTTTCCCTGTTTTACGGAAACTTCAAACGGCATACCGGGAGAGGATTGAACCGCAAAAACCGTTCCCACCACTTCAATCGCCATGCCTTCATTCGTTTCTATAACGAAAGGACGATTTTCATTTTTTGCTACGCTAAACAAAGCATTTCCGTTCAATTCCACTTTTCGCTGATTTTGGGCGAAAGCCGGCGGATAAGAAATAGTCGCGCCGGTCGCCAAATAAACGGTTGAGCCATCTTCAAGCGTAGTAACCAGCGTACCGGAATTTTCCCTGTTTTGCAGAACCAACAGCGAACCTTCCCTGTTATGCGTAAAATAAAAAATAGAGAAAATAACTGCAACGCAAACAGCGGCGGCAACAGCTACCCATGAAAAAGGTATTTTTCGATTACCGCCGGGCGAATGTGCATGTTCGCCTGTCAGCAGCCGGTCTTTCTCCAATCGTGAATAGAGATTGCTCCATGCTTTGTCTGTATCAATTTCGTATGTATTATTTTTGTTTTGCTTCATGCGTTTGAAATTTTGAGTTTTTGTTTTGTTGAATTATTGATTGAATAATAATTAGCGCGTAATATTTTAAGTGTCTTACTGATTTCGGCTTCTACCGTTTTAACGGATATATGAAGTTCTTCTGCAATTTCGTTGTATTTTTTTCCTTCTATTCGATTCATGCGGAATATGTTTTGGCGACGCTCGGGCAAACGGCGCAATGTATCCTGCATCAACTGTTCCAACTCTTTATATTCCAGTTCTTCCTGCGGAGTTACAGTTTCTATCGTTGTATTTTCAGAGACCGAAGTCCGGTAAGAATCACGAATCATCTCTTTTTCAATTTGTTGAAGCGATTTGTTTTTGACGGAACGGTACAAGTATCCATTAACAGAAGTGAAGATATTCAAGTTTTGCCTGTCTTTCCAAAGGACATAAAATAAATCCTGTACGATTTCTTCGGCAATATCCACATTTACAACGAACCGGCAGGCATAACGGCATAACGGTTCGTAGTAAGAGCGAAAGAGCGTTTCAAACGCTTGAATATCTCCGTCTTTTATTTTTTTAAAAGTCAATAGATTGACTGTCATTTGTACTGTTTCTTCAACTTATTAACCGCCGATTCCAACGATTCGGTAGGAGCTATAATATTGTAATCCCCCCAAAAGTTATCATCATAAAAATCCATTACCTTATCGCTCAGCGATTCATATACGTTGAACGATGCTTTGCGTGGAATAGTATTTACGTGTTCTTCCCGACTTTCGGTTACAACCATTTCACTGACTACCGAATAGTTAGTTGCAAACAGCCGGCGTTTCCAGTCGCATTTGAATTGCACTTCATTGCGGATATAATTCAAATAGCTTCTACCTTCTCGCTGTTTATAAGAAACAATAAAAGCGACTTCTTCCGGGTTGAAGCGAAGTCCTACCGGCTTTTTCCGCAAGATGGCTTCCGTAGCTTTGTTACGGTCTTTCATATCTAAGTAAAACTCTGCACGGGTAAAAGCAAGGGTTTCCTTATCAATATACAAAGTTCCGTAATACAAAGGATAAGGCAGGATTATAGCGGGTTCAAAAGAAAGTACATATTGCGGACGGTTGTCTAAAAATTTCGAGTCTCTCATTCTAAAATTGAAATAGGATAAAGATTCTTCATCAAACAAAATATCCCGATTTTTGACTATGTCGGCATAAATAGACAAGTTCGGTCCTCCCAGCAATTTTACGGCTAAAGTATCGCTCACTTTTGTAGTCAACAACCTCCGCCCTTTGGAAATTTGTACGCGGTCGTTTTCGTTAAACATATCATTTGAATACGGACTTTTGTAGATATTGATAACCGCTTCGGAAATATTAACGAATTTTTTCCCCTTTTCTACGGTTTCTCTATAAAATCCCGTAAGCAAATTCGGCTTATTGCTGTAATTGTCGCCAATTCGCCTAAGCGCTTCCCTTACCAGGTCGGAAGGGTTTTTCCAACCCTCGACGAGGATTTCTTTTAATTGTTTCTCGTTCGGAACGAGATAAAATGTCTGGTCTGATAAATCTTTTCCGTCAATAGGAATGCGGGCGTTAAAATAGCCGATTCTGGAAAATTCGATTTCTTTTGCTTGGATGGAGTCTTTGATTTTGAGCACGAAAGCTCCGTCTTCATTCGTGATGCTGCTCAGATTACTTCCCGGCACGGAGATATTAACATATTCCAATGTTTTTCTGTTTGATTTGTCTTTTACAACTCCGCTGATTGTAAAATAGTTATTATCGTTTCCGGCAAATACGTTGGTAATTCCCGCAAACAACAGGACAAACAATGTTGCAATACCGATTCGTTTAATACGTGTTTCCATTTCTTTATTTGCTTTAATTGTGAATAATCTCGTTACTGATTTTATGATCGGTCAGCAAAGAAATACCCTATGCCTATAAAGTAAAATTATCCCAGCAAACTGATTTTTCTTAACTTTTCTTCGTCTAAGATTTTGATTTTACGACCGTCCAGCACAATCACTTTTTCAGTAACGAACATCGACAAAGTCCGGATTGCATTGGAAGTCGTCATGTTGGAAAGATTTGCCAAATCTTCTCTTGCCAAATAAATATTAATTGTATGATCTTCTTCCAATCCATAATTTTCAATCAGGAAAACCAGCGCTTCCGCCAAACGTCCACGGATATGTTTCTGAGTCAGATTCACTGTCCGTTCATCGGCAACTCCCAAGTCAACAGATAATTGCTTAATGAAAAACTGACAAAGGCTGAAGTTGTTCCTGAAAAGATCAATAACCAACCATAGCGGAACGAGGCAAACGATAGAAGCCTCAAAAGCCATAGCATCCGTCTGATAATTCTCTTGTGCGAAATGAGCGCGGTAAGCAAAATACTGCATCGGGCGAATTACTCGAATTATCTGACTGCGTCCGCCCACTCCATCTTTGTAAATTTTAACTTTTCCTTTGAGCAAACACATCAGATATTGCGGTTTTTCGCCTTCGGAATAAATCTTCTGGTTCTTCTTAAAATGCAGTATAGATGCGTTCTCCCTCAACAATCTCCTTTCCTGTTCAGTCAAGAGCCGCCAGACATCATTCACACTGGTTGAAAAATCAATTCCTTTGTCTTCAAATTCGAGCATGTGTTATATAACATTGTTTTATAGCTCAAAATTAATAAATATTTTTTTATGTTATATCTTTTTACACAAAAAATACATCAAACAAAGTGAAAAATTGAATTTTAAGGGCAATAGAATCACGTTGAGCGTATTAGAAAGCAAGAAAAGTTTATGTAATGTTTATGTAAAATTTATTTGCTCTAAAAAAAAATAAACGAAAGAACTTAACTTGCAAATTTTCAATAAAATAAGTTCTCGATAGGCTTATTCAGATGTAGTAGTTTTGCGCAAAAAAAGTAGATTTTATGAAAATAACATTGAATTTTGAAGTCGCAAATCAGGCAAAGAAGAATGGAACATATATGAATCGATACGATTTTTGCTTGAGTATTACTTGACGGAAGTCCTTCATTTATTATTCCGTTAGAAGCAGCATCTAAATATTCACTGGGAATATCTGCAGGAAAATTCAGTTCAAATCCACCATTTTCGAATTTGGAGGAGAACGCCAAATAAGGCCAGTCACCATTAGAATAATAGGTCACATAGAATTTTGCAAAAGCGATATCTCCTTTGCCATTTTCAAGATTTGTTACTTTAACT
>Ga0123357_10008803_pt1 | contig 12663 bp, 3 predicted proteins | sample TergutEmb28metaG_FD_89873 | JGI IMG/M metagenome (GOLD analysis project Ga0123357, IMG submission 89873) | Embiratermes neotenicus P4 segment gut microbial communities from Petit-Saut dam, French Guiana - Emb289 P4 | ecosystem: Host-associated > Arthropoda: Insects > Digestive system > Gut ... | reverse complement strand
CTGCCTATGAAGATGGAACCGATAGTGAGTTCCGAAACGTCGGCAATTAGAACTCAGACGCCGGGGAATTACCCAAAAAGGAATAAATTACATTTAGTACACGGCGAAAGCTTAAAAACAACATTTTCTTCAATTTTGGTATTTGAGTAATTTTCCCAACAAATTTCCAGAAAAATAGAGTTCCATTAAAATTCGAAAAAGCTAATTGGATCTTGATGTCAAAACCTATGTACAATTATTATAATATTTCGGTCACTTATTTTTGTTTTCTGACATATTTGACACAAAATGTTCGGAGAAAACGAAACAAACCTATCTCACGTTCAATAACATATTTGGGAGAATAGTGACGCTGAAGAGCTAATGGGAAACATTTTGTAGACGCTGACAGGGTACAGATTGTAGTATAATATGGCGATGGCGCGTTTAATACAGGATAACTAAATCTGGGAAACTTAATAAAAATATCTTGTATTTACTTCCTCCATAGAGTAATAATATTACGTCACTGTAACTGGTCTATCCCTTTTGTAACTACGTCATATGTTGGAAATTATGTTCACATGCATACGTAAACTTGTTTAGTAATATGACGTAAAGTTGAAGTATCTAACTTTCGTATGCATTAATTTTTCCCCAAGATATGTATTAATATTTAGATATGAATTCAGGTTAACGTGCACTGTTTTATAAATATGTACCGAAAGGCAATTGCCTGTAATACTGACAAATGGAATTAATTTTTTCCCCTATAATGTTCATTTAACTAAATGACAGTTCTATTTTTCAATTTCTTCCTTGTCCTCTTCTTTTCCAGCTGTCCAAGTTTCGCATCCTGTGTAACAAACAAAACCAGCACCTCACCGTCACTAAAAACAATCTCCCGTTCTGATGTGTTACAATTCTCATTCCATCAACTTACATGCACTAATTTTGTGCACTTTTTATTTCCATACAACCCATTCCTGTGTTCTGTCACTTTATTTCATATCTCTCCTAGGTCTCAAACTTCAACAAATTATATCATTCTGGATTCATTTAACACCTCGAAATTGTTTTGAAATCAACAATTCCGTAATTGATGGGGCGAGGTGGTTTAATAAATGCCTCGCAGCTGATATTACATGCTAATTACAATCCATTAATTTACTGATGGCCAAGAATTGAACAAAATATCAGTAAATTAAAATACCTTTGTGTCCAATGCACCATGACTCTTGAGAGAGGATTTTTTGGGGGGAGGAGGAGGGGAATATTTCTAGGTTTTGCAGGTTTGTTCTCCTGGTAGGTGCAACAGTAATAGTAGTCTAGAAGTGAGGAAAGGGAAAATAATTTTTCGTGTTTAAGTTCATTTCATATAATATCCACTTCTTATATATAGTATATATATATATATCATATTGTCTACAAGGTCAATATTCATTAGCCCAGAATCTTTGAAAACAAAGAAACGTGCGTTCCATTTCCTGCACCAGTATCTGTATGCGGAACTTCCTCTTTTTATTGACTGTCCTGCCTGCTGACAGTTATCTGGCCTGAAAACCACAAAATGTCTGACATCTATGTTCTAGTCTTGCAAATCGTTTAGCACCTGTTAGCTGTTGTTCCGAAACGCCACATAAATAAACACTTCAAACAAATTATCGGCGGTTGTATTAATTAAACACTACAAACGTGTAATTGAATTAACTGTGACTAAGAAAGTTTGTCATATTTTTAGGCCATTCATATTTCCCTCCAGCTGTAACTCCACCAATACACTTCAATATACTCCTTTTCACTCCCGCATCAGTTCATTACAATGATATGCTGTGGCAGTACATAGTGTACGGTTGTGACAGGCGTTAGGAACTGGTTCATATAGGTGAAGGGGAGTGGAGTGGAATACATCACAGAGCAGAATTTTTTATGTTAACGTTACTGGTTTGTGTGCTGTGGAGTATTGTTGGTGATGAAGCGGTGTTCTGTAAAATACGTGCTTTTTTGCATTACGGGTGGAAATGTGATCGTCAAAGTACGTCAAGCAGCAAAATTTGCAAAACTAATTATAAAAACAGAGAACCATTTTGAGCATACGTGACATTGTGTCTCCTTCACATAACCATTGTTGCAGTGGAAAAGCAATGTGTATGAAATATTATGAGCGTGTGTTTGTTACCTTATTTATCCAGCATGGTATACGCATGCGCTGCCATATGTATTCATCTGTGGCCAGTCTTCTTCTGTCATACTTTTCCCTAAATCTCATAAACGACATAACCTTCGTATTAAAGTGCTGTAACACAGTAACTGTTGTAGTCAGTTGCTATGAAGTAGTATCTCCTTTGCCACATTGCTGAATGAGTGACATGTGTGAATGTTATTGTGTAGAGGAGTCCGTCATAAATTAAATTTTGGAATTACGTTTTGATAGACGGTGAGGAATTGCATATAATTTTAAAACGCCATATCCGTTTCAGAAGTGACATATTTTGAATAATATGATAATAAGGCAACTTTGTCTGGTAAGAAATTATTTGTGAAAAGAAGGCTGCTTGTATTTAACCATCTAAGGAAACTGATTTTAATGAGAGTCACTCTCGAGATTTGAACCCGAAACTTCCAAAGGAAGAGTTTAAGCGAAACCTTATCTCTTAATTTTAGTATGTTTCATATCATGCATTATTCAATAATTTATTTTACAATAACAACGTGTTTTCTAATATGCAAATATGTTTTATATTTAAATATAAATTATTATATAATACAAAGTGTTTCGACTATTAATGAGTCATCGTCAGGAAGAACGTATATCATATAAATATATTTAAAGCAAGAAATACATTTTTTAATTGGATATTATACTAAGTAGCACTAGAATATCTTGATGTCTTGCGCAGCACAGAGTAGCATAAAATGATGTCAATTTTTAATTCATTTTACTTTACTAGAATAATTTTTAAGATAATTCAGTTTCACTTCATGTTACACCCATACGTAATTGGATTCTGGTCTGCATGGTGACTGATCAAAATTCGAAACATGATACAGAAAATATATTTTTAAATTTTACTAAAATTTTCCAAGCGTTATTACTCATTTACTAGTTGATGTTAGATACACTTATCCGGTACTTTCGTTTTTGTATTCCATAAGTGGAGAGGGAAGAAAGACACATTTAATACATTTATAAGGATATTATTAAAATGTATTACAAAATCGTTACTTAAAAGCATTAATATTAATATACCAAAAACACAAATTAAAAGTCTCCAAATTATTAATATTCTGTGTCATAAAAATCCCATTCACAAAATACTTCTAACTGTTACACTTGTTTAAAATTAACTTTCTTCAGGTTCCTTGTCCCTAAAATAAGTATTTTTGTATTATGACCAAACGGTTTTCAACGCAACTTGAATCTCTCTCCTGCCTTACTTCTTTAATTTTTCCACTAAGTATTACAGAGAAATGAGGCCTGTGGATATAAGAATTGTTTCTACTCCGGTCACAAGAGCGAAATCCGATACTGCGGTCGTCCGAAGAGAGAATTATTATCATTATACGGATTGTGTAAAACGTACAATGAAATGAAAAATGTTTAAAATATTGAATGGCTTTTGGAAATAATTATTTAATCTGATTGTCATTAATTAATGAAATTCTAAATATATTTCGTTACGCAGAAATAAATTACTTCTGTGCAAAATGAGATGTGACCTTACCAATCTTCACGCTGTTCACGTGATACTGTGAAGCTCTCTGTCAAAGACTTGACCTACACTTAGAACAGGTTCAAAGATGTCGCCCCTTTTTTTAATCGCCCCAAAAACCTGATAATTAACGGTTCCGTAGAATAGAAAGAAAAATGGGTGATATAATTTCCCCACATTTTTGTACCAAATAATATATGGGGGAGGGATTTAGTAATACCTGTCAAATGTGTGTTTACATATAAAATGTCTGTTACTGTTCCACATATAATAAAGGTTCAATATTTTGAGAAATGTTACGAAACACCTGTGTGTTTGACCTAATTTCAGTAATTTTAGCCATTACTTAAGAATAATGTGCGTACAGACTGCGAAGAATTTTGACGTATATGATAGCTTGTTATCAACATTTTACTGTAGAGTTCAAAGACAACGAGAAAAAAAGACAAAAAACAATATATCGTTTATATGAAAGTCGTGTCATTCATAAAATACATCGGAAGAAAATGGTAGAGCCAGAGAGGCCAGAGACAACAATAAAATAGGACACATGAGCATTCCATGCTGGATAAGTAAAGCTACAGGCACACACTCAAAATAAGTGTTATTTAATAATTTTGTACTTCAACCATAAATACTCGAACAGTCCTCAGTATCACGTTATTAAAAACAGACTGTGTTATTTGCATTTAGAGCTTTATTTATGGTGGTGAACCGTGTGCTTAACATTAAGTAATTTTACAAGGAGCTTAAGTTTTTAATTATGTGGTGTGTCGAAGAATATTGTGACATGCATCAGAACACTTGTTTAGTTGTATGACTGTACTGTGAACAAATTTCTAACTTCTTGGTTCATTAAATATTCGACGCAAGAAGTGTATTATACTTTCTTTTCGAAACCTAGGGTAGACGATGGGGCAGTTGGTTCAGGCATTGCACTACAAGCTGGAAAGGCGTGGGTTCGTTTCCCGATGGTGTCATTGAAATTTTCAATTAGCATAATCCTTCCGGCTGCGCTATAGCTATGGGGTTGGTTCAGCCTCTAACAGAAATGAGTGTCAGGAATGTTTCCTGGGGATAAAGGTGGCCGGTGCATACGGCTGAAAAAGTTACCACCATCCTGTGCCGATTGCCTTGAAATCTGGTAGCCACAACCTCGTGGAACCCTCAGGGTTTCTTCAGGCCTGTAATGGGATTGCTTTACCTGCACCTTTGTTCGAAAGCTGCTTAATCTGCACTGTTTCACGAAAACGCACAATAGTGAATTTATCTAGAATACAAACAAAACAATGTGTATGTTTACATGAAAAATTCTGTTAAATATATGTTAGTCGTAATTTTTATATTTCTTCCTTTACTTTCTTTTCCAATCCTCCGCCTTTATTTTATGTTATACCATTCCGAAATATTTTTTGCAGTACACTCAATATCTGTGTACCAAACGTAACATACATCTCACTGTCACTCACAACACGCATTCCCTCTCCTTTGTTACAAATTCTCGTCTAGCCATTGTAATCACAAGACTATGCACTTTCATTTTTCCCCTATTTCACATGACACAAAACAGTCTAATCAATTACAGTCAGGCTACATTGAAAGATTAGTGTGGTGACTAGGTTTATTAAAACATTAACGATAAATAAGTTTAGGTTTGTGTCCAATGCCCCCCGATTTCCAAATGAGCAATGTTTCTGGAAGGTTTACAGTTTTTCCTTATTTGAACATCTGGTCTGAGCACACAATACAATGAGATGAATAGAGAGGTTCAGTCAAACAATTGTGACAGGTTAGAACCCAAGTACTCGGAAAGAAACCTGCATTACTGCCAATTTGCACACCACAAATCCAGACGTCCTGAGATGTAGTTGAATCCGGGACTTCGAATATAATAGTCGCCCTATAAGTACACGAACCATCGAGAGAATAATCCTGACAGGATAGAATAGACGTACCTTGTTAAATATGTGTCCTTGTGCCACTTTGTACACCACAAATACCAGATGTTATGACCTAAAATCAAAACCGGGTCTCCAAAATCAGAGGTTGGAAGCAATGCGACTGAGCCGTTTCAAGAAACCTTAGAATTGAAATTAAACAGACTTCTATTGAAATAAACTTTTTACTGCGCTGTAAACATTCTGTATACGTTACAAAAACGAACCATTTAATGCTGTTTAGGGAAAATTTCGCTCTTTTTCTGATACCCATAAAAACAACAAATAGGCCGTGATGCAATTCTTTAAATATTTCGATATTTAAGCCTGGCAGTACATGAAGTAACCACTGGGTTTTTGAGGGCTGATCAATGTCGGCAACTGGTGGACAATCTTCAAGAGTTACGATCTCAAACATGTGAAGCCACGGTGTATCTGTGCTACAATACACATATTAACATCGAGTGTGTTGTACTTTAGACGTACACTTCCACACGTTCTTGTAGACAACACTAAAGAGAGGTAAAGCGTTAACTTCAACGTCCGACAGCTATCCGCTCGCAACAAGAAACACCATTACGTACTGAATAAAAGGCATTGTGTGAGGGTGGGAATAGAGGGATTGGACAAGGGAATGGTCTCTACGCAATTAGTGGGAAAAGAAACAGGTTAGTACTGACTGTAGCTAAATAAACATAAAAATGAGCTCAGTATATACTATGAGCTTCATAGACTTCAGAGTAAATTCGTTTTTATATTTATTCTCCACTGATAGTCACAAAGTGAGAAAAAGCTAACAGAATTAGTGATTTTATGTGCATTACATATAATGTTTAGTTCTCATAAAACATATTGCGTACAAGGAATTGTACATTCTTCCGGAATATTTGAAATAGCAGATGTTTGCGTTCCATTTCTTATGCCAGGGCCTCTAAGCTGAAATTCTTCCAGCTGTTGACGATTCCTCCTACTGGCAGTGATCTGTCCCCAACATCGCCAACTGGCTACTATCTATGTTATTGTCTTCTAAATCCTTCAGCACGTCCTTTACTGTCGCGTTGTCAGGGTGTTTGCTTCGAAACCCCACATAAACATACACTGCAAGCAGATTATCGGAGGTTGCATGATTTAAAATTCATTTATGTGTAATTGACTAAATTGTGACTAATAAAACCTCTTCATATTTCTACGGTCTCCGTACCACCTCCAAGCTTTTCCCCCTTCAGTACATTTCCCTATATTCCCTTCCTCCCTTATGGGCATTCAGTACAAATATACTCTGGCTATACAAACCATTCGGTAGTGCTAAGAACTGTTTGACACAGGCTTTAGCGAAACGCACTGGTTTACAACAGAATATTAATGTTGATCTTATGGGCTTGTGAGCTGTAGATTATTTCTGTTGTTTTGTCAGTTTGATTGAAACATCTTTTGTTAAAAAATATCGCGTTTAAACATTTCGTGTGAAATTTATTGTTTAATGTAGATCAATAACACAATTTGCCAATACAAACACAAAACACAACAGGCAAAAATATGTAACCCTCATATTGTGGCACGGTTGCCTATATATTTTTGATGTGAAAAAGCAATAAGATTAATATTTTCTGAGTATGTGTCTCTTGCCTTTTATAAACAGCATGCAAAGCGCATACTGTGTATCATGTTATCATATTTCTGTACCTGGCAGTACCATATGCATCAATATTATGTGACGAAAGGCACAAAGTTCACAAACGTTGTTAAACACAAAATGCGTTTTTTTTATTTTTTCCTACAAATTGCTTCGGAAACGTTTCTCTTTCTAAGAATAATTCAGCGATTTTTTTTATAAAGAATGTATTTGTTCACTTAAATTATCCATTATTCTTCTCAGGTTAGAGAAAAGCATTAATTTTTCCACAGTTTTTGGAAAAGGTCCGTAACATCAAATATTTTGATAATCCTATTCTGTGACCAGTTGTTCGTTGCGGGGGGAAGGACGGCCGGACGGATGGATACAAGAACATCCATTAAAAACCCAGTAGTTAATTTTAAGAAATTCATTTTTTCATAGATTTAAAATATTCACAAGGCACGTGCTTACTTTTGTTTAAATGTAAGGGGCAGTGCTTCAAAATGGCGTAACGGTTGTAGTCGACTGCTACTACGTAGGTTTGACCACTCCACATTGCTGAAAAAGTGACATAATTGAATGTTATTGTGTACGGGAGTTTTCAAAAACTTATTTTTTGGGAATACCAGTTGGTTCCCTGCTTTTGATGAACTTCGAAAATTATAGTTCTTTCAGTGTCTGTGTCAAGATATGAACCCGTACCATCCAGAAAACGAATAAAAATATTTTTGATACATTGCATAAGTGCTGATAGAAAGCAACGCATATTTAGTACCCGGTAAAGCATTATTAAATACAATCCGAATTTTTTTTTTAAGATTACGTTGATATTAACAAAAAATAAATAAAATCTGAGGTCTTAAATTGTTTAATAATCTGTGCCAAATTAATTGCATTCAACAATTTTTTCTGTTTCTTTTGTTTGTATGCTTTTATTCCCTCTTCACTTTTCTTGTCCCACAAAACACCCTACAGATTTAGGTTACGTGCATACAGTATTTAACGTTCCTTTATCGTGTTCCTGCATGTCATACAAATATTCCATACCGAATTTCGTAAATTCTTTAACCCCATAATGTAGAATAATGAGCGCTGTGAAGCTAAGCAGAGTCTTCACCCCATCACAAAAGCCAGCTCCAGTTCAGAGTTCGAACAAACAGCGTCCTCGTAAATATGTGGATTGAGTTAAACTTTTCATAAAACGAAAAGTGTGTGAAATATTGAATGTTTGAGAAACATTTATTTTCCATCTGATTTTCAATGACCAGTGAAATTCTCAATATGTCTCATTATTTCCACAGTATTTGGCCCTTACATAAAACGATTTGTGATCATTAATTATTACTTTTCCCAGGTGGTACCATTGTGCTGTTCGGCAAATCTTTTACTTTATACGTACACATTGGGTGATATGTTTCGAAATATCCAGTACTCTTCCAGTTTGCTGAATAGCCATATGTTTTAATGTGACGTTTTCCGCTGTAAAAAAAAATAAGGTGAAAATTATACACAACATGTAATATGTAAAACTGTAGACAACCCGCTTGTTTTGAAGATTACACTCTTTTTTGGCAGTTCTAAATAGCACAGAAATAACGAGAGTGCTAAAATTAAACTAGAAAATTACATTTTTTTAAGCAATATGTGTGACACAAACATTTACGTGTAGAGTGAATACGCTGTTGTTCTGTATATAATAATATTACAAATTATCAGAAAAAATTTAAAAAGTTCCATTTTTTTGTCTTAATCATAAAATTTCAGCCATTGCTGAAGCATTATGTGCTTAGAGATAGAAATGAATATCGACGTTTATAGTGATAGGCTTTCACCTTTTGATGTAGCAGCTGGAAGACGGCGAATTCAGTACATGGAACTACAAAATACTAACATTTCAGTTGTTGGCAACTGTGACGTTTTTAGCACAGTTTATATAACCCATTGAATTACATGAGATGCTTTAACAAGCTTTAAAAAACTTTAAAAATTTGTACATGGGTTACTTGAAAATGAACACTGTTCACTGTAGTATAGTGCCTGTTATGTATTTCTACCTATAAATTGCTACAGGCAACAGGCAATCTAATAGAATCTCCTTTAATTAAGTTTGTTCTATTAAATTAAGGGCGAATTACACATTGTACTTATAAACTCTTAGAACTGTCCAGCGATCTGTTGAACTTCATATACCGCACATTGGAATTCAAACTTTTGTTACATTATGAAGCACACTGATTCCTTACGCTAATATCTGCCAACGTATTTTACACCGCCATATTAAGTGTTCTATTAGATGTCAGTTTACTAAAAATCCAAATTGGTGCCATCTTTGAACTGTTATCAAAATCATCTGTGTATTGCAATAGTACTGTAGATTTCGTTTTGAATGTAGTTGTGTATATAAAAAAGAACAACTGTTTTAATATAAAATTGATTTCAAAGTTTTTCCACTCTCCCAAGTGACATTAAATTCGGCAGATTTATAGTCGCAACATTTGTGACTTCTGTCAATCAAGAGACTACTGGGCTAAATATATTAACAGACCAAAACGTGTAAAATTATTAAAATTAATTACAGTAAAATCCTGCTATAAAGCCACATTATTTATCGCCCATAAATCTTTTTGAAAATGAATTCCATCTAACACATTTTATAGATTTACTCTATCAAATTGCAGTGAAGAAAGAGTGGAAATTGTGAACCCACCTGATGACATATGCTTCAACAGTTAATAAGCTAAAGTTTCCCTTCGGCCGTGAATTTGTGATTTTAAAGCAGTCAATATCGTTTTCAATATCGTTGGAGACGTGAAAGAGCACGTACCAAGGTTGGGGGCCTGAAATCTGTGAGAAAACAAAATTTGTGACACAGTTTGGAAAGTGGAACTTATTAATTTTAAAAGATTGTACATTTATTAACTGCTTAAATTTTTCATTTAAAATATCCAGAAGTTTGAATCCAGTTCTGCCGAACATATAATTGTACGGAGAGTACTAGATCAGCCTTCAAAGTGAGCAACTGGAAATGGAGTTTTGGTTCAAGTCTCGATTGTGACTACAATAGGAGATCCTACGTAGTTATAACTTGACATTGAAGTGCGTTCATGTAAACGTTGGTGCTGTCTAAAGTCATTAAATAGTTTATATTATGAGATTGTGTTTTGTAGACTTTGCTATCCAGCACGCAAAACGCATACGAAATATTATATTTTCATTTGTTGCTTTCCTCGCTCTGCCGTATATTTTGTCATTACTTCAAATACAAGCAATATTATTGACAAGAATTGAACATATAATGTGTCTCTCTATTTCTGTACAAACTTTGCTTGAAACGTTCGTCATTTTAAGAAGAACGGACGAGATATTTAGATAAAAGTACAAATGCATTTACGTATAAAACACTTTACGCTTGTCAGTTTCCAAAGGAAATTCAATTTTCTCTATATATTTTAAAGAATTATTCTAACATTGAATTCCAAGGCAATTCGTAAAGTGCCAGCCATTTAGTTCGAAGCTGAACGGCAGAAATGTCGAAGCAAACACTCGCACTTTGCAATTACTATAAATCACCTATGTGTTCGATTTGGTTTCCAGCTGTCTTATTACAGACCTTGCATGAAACTACTGACCTGTACTTTTAATTAGAATACGGTAGTTTCCTTGAAAACAATACAAATAATTATTCACAAATCATTCATATACTGGAACGTAAGTCTGATATTCTCTATTGACAATCCGTTAATGTAACCACAAATGAAATGCAATCCAAGTAGCCGCTTTATCAGCTGCTTATTTTACAGGAAGCTTGTGAATACAATAACACCCACCTTATTAAAATCAAAATCATTCAGTTTCAGAGTTCCAACGTCGCAGTCGCCAGAAAGCAATGTTAAGTTGGCGATTAGACCCAAGAAGATAATCAAAAACATGTTGCCTTTAAGTCCTGTAATGAAGTAAAATAAGTGGTATGTAAATTACCTTTGCCCCTTCTTTCCTTTGGCACATTGACGCACAGTTATGTTACATCGGCTGTTCTCCCACAGTTTTGATTGGATAAAGACAGACAGAAGCCTTTACGTCCTTTTGCAGTCAGTAAAGGTTTCTTCGCTTCTTTCTGTGTAAAATTTCATGTTCAAACATCAAGGTAGAGAGAAGGTTTCAAGCAAGTTCACAGACACTATTTTATATTACTTTCAGACAAAATTTTCTTAAACTTTCCTACATCATTTTGCCTTTAATAAACAAACTTTGGTACCTATATATTGTTGTACAGTGGTACAGACATTAAGCAAAATGCACGAACACGAATTGTTCTGATCAGGAAACTAATGTGAGTCAGCACAAACCTGCAGGCTGCTCTGTATAATTTCATTGTTACATTCAGTTCACACATTAAGAAGAAAACTAGAATGTTTTGTGCACGCGGTATTTCTTCAATTCACTGCGTATTCTGTAGCTTGTAATAAATTGGAAGTGTCAGGATGTCAGTGGAAGTGACGTAAGAGTGAATATTTTCAGGAAATGCAAAAATAAATTTTGAATGACTGACTCTCATGTTGGCTATTGAAATCGGGGCTTTCCGAAAGGAAAACCTTTATGTCAGCCAATGGACAGTGTGCGTAGCTGTGTTGACCTGACCGAAGATAATGTGGTTTTGGGTCCTCGGCGTGCAAATAGACATCCATTTCTTAGATTATCAGTCCTTTTGAAACGTATGTGTAATAGCCTTCCAAAATTGTGAAATTTTGTCATTATATTCACTTAGTCCGTCTCTCTTTCCAACCGAATCTCCTCAATGAAAGACTTATCCGGAAGTTTTGGAGGATATTTCGAAAATCTTTCTAGAAATTTCACGTTTAAGTTACGTCTGCCAACAAATTACAAAGATGGAATATTAGTGAGCCCACGCGGTCGTCACGCGGAAGGGGTGTTGACACCCGTTTGAAAAATCGGGGGCCCGGCACTTTGTAACTTCCTGTCGGCTGTTTGGGCGGCCGAATACCGCGACTATGAACTTTAGTGAGGACGATAAGTATTCGGGTCGAACAATACACATCCGCCGAATGCAATGCTCATTGGTAACCAAGTAACATATATTCTGAACACCGTAATCAATGAACAAGTAAAACAAACAAGAATAAACCAGAAGAAACGCCTAACCCAATGAATCATATAGCACTCGAATTAGCTACGTAACTGCGATGCAACGGCCACATTCATCACCAGGCCTTAAACTCTCTTTTTTTAATTAATTAGTCAGCAATCACGATGCATTATTTTTATCCTATGAGCTAATGGGATGGTGTGAGGAGAGCTACGTGGGTGGATCCAAAATTTTTCGGACTGGTGCCGCCATCTGCACAGCAGTTGTGTTAGCGCCAAGCACCGGAAGATGGTACGACAACCATGTTTAGCGAGT
>Ga0123357_10008802_pt1 | contig 12663 bp, 10 predicted proteins | sample TergutEmb28metaG_FD_89873 | JGI IMG/M metagenome (GOLD analysis project Ga0123357, IMG submission 89873) | Embiratermes neotenicus P4 segment gut microbial communities from Petit-Saut dam, French Guiana - Emb289 P4 | ecosystem: Host-associated > Arthropoda: Insects > Digestive system > Gut ... | reverse complement strand
TATACTGTCACAACTCTCATCTTCTTTTTCCGAAAATAACAATACCCCATGAAGTCTGTGAATGAATCTGGCTTCTTCATTGCCCACAAAATAATCTTGAATCTTCTTTTTGATTCCTTCCTTATCTTTTATTACTAATCTTTTCATACCTTTTTTGATGCAAAGGTAGGTATTATTTTTATTATACGCAAATAGTTTAGGCGGTTATTATAGTATCATTGACAATGTTACAATAGGCATGCTTGTATAAAGTGTTAGTATCTACTTCTTCTACAACTTGACAATATATCATGTTGAAAATACACGAAGCAAAAAACAATATCGTAATTAAACGTTTCATCATTTATAAAATTTTTAATTAATGCGAAATATATTTTGCTTTGCTACTCCATATGCTTGGATGCCAACCAGAGTTTATCGCATTTAATGCACTTGTGCTAAATGGCGACACAGCACCAAAACCCATACGAAATCATTTTTTCTATTTGCTGCAAATCAACTCCGCCAAGAACATCAACCGCAAAATTACAAAAAACAATCAAAATTCAATGATTAAAAAAATCTAAGTTTAGATTACCAAAAAAAAATCATTATTTTTGCAAAAAACTAAAAAAGAACTTTGAATTTTTTAAATATTTCAAATAATGGCAATAATAAAAACGGTTCGAGGCTTTACTCCATCAATAGGAAAAGATACTTATCTTGCTGATAATGCGACGGTTGTGGGCGATGTTGTGATTGGTGAGGGTTGCAGTGTGTGGTTTAATGCGGTTTTGCGCGGTGATGTAAATTCTATTCGTATCGGCAATCATGTTAATATTCAAGATTGTGCGGTTCTGCATACTTTGTATGAAAAATCAATTGTCGAAATAGGCGACTATGTGTCTGTCGGACATAATGTTACCATTCATGGAGCGAAAATTTGCGACTATGCGTTAATCGGCATGGGTGCAACCGTTCTCGATTTTGCCGAAATCGGTGAAGGTGCAATTGTTGCGGCAGGTTCGGTTGTGCTTTCAAATACAAAAGTCCCTCCTTATACGCTTTGGGCGGGTGTTCCTGCAAAATTTGTGAAAAATATTGAGCCGACTCAAACCAACGAAATCAATCGCAAAATTGCCCATAATTATCAAATGTATGCGGACTGGTTCAAAGAAAATGATAAATTATAATTTTTATGAAAAAAATAATTTTAACAATTTTTTTGCTGTGTTTTTTAACTCAAATTATTTTTTCACAAAGAGAAAATAATATTCAAAATGAGGAAAATATCCGATTTTTATGGAATGTGGATTTTTCTACTTTCCTTGATAATCAAGAATTTGCTAAATCCGATTATATAAAAGACCAAACATTGGGCGGAATAAATATTGCACCTCAGGCAGGAATTTTGTGGCAAACGGGAAATGCGGTTTTTGCAGGAGTTAATTTGTTAAAAGAATTTGGTACTCAACAAGTTATCGACAAAGCAACTTTAATTGTTTATTACAAAAATAAAATTTTTCTTAAAAATAATTGTACACAATCATTTTATGCCGGAATTTTTCCACGTGAACAACTGCTTTCAAATTATTCCGATTTTCTGTTCTGGCAGCCGCTGACAAATTATATGCCTGTTATTCAAGGACTTTACTACAAAATTGAAAAAAAACACAATTTCGCAAATGTTTGGATTGACTGGACAGGCAAACCAAGCGAAACGATAAATGAATCGTTTTATGCAGGTTTGTCGGCACATAAGGTCTTAAAATCGTATTTCATTGATTTTCAAGGATATTACTTTCATTTTGCAAACACAAATCCGAAAAATCCGGATTTTAATCTTTGCGATAACGGGCAGGCATTGCTACACGCAGGATATTCAATGCCTCAAAACAGAGACAGGTTATTCGGTTGCGAAATTTCAGCAGGGTTAATGGCAGGTTATGAAAATGAACGAAAAGTTGATAATCAGAAATTGATGCCTGTCGGATTTGTAGCATTTGCAAATTTTAAAATAGCAAATTTCGGGATGAACAATTCGCTTTATGCAGGCGACAAACGATTGCACTCGTATCAAAAATATGACAAACAACTTTACGCTGCAAATCCTTTTTTGCAGGGTAATTTTTATTTGCAGTCCGAAATTTTTTGGCAGCCGTTTTACAGTCGGACAATTAACGGAAAAATTGGGTTGGTTACGCACATTTCGCAGGGAAAAGTAATGTTTGAGCAACGTTTTGTTTTGTCTGTTTTATTAAAAAATTATGATAATCGGCATTTTGCTAAAAATATTTATTAAAAAAATGAAAAAACAATTTTACACAATAGCCGAAGCAGCCGACAAAACAGGAATTTCAATGTCAAAAATTCGTTTTTGGGAAAAAGAAATTCCACAACTGAAACCACATCGAAATGAACAGCAGACTCGATTTTACACAATTGAAGATATTGAATTGATAAAAAATATTATTTTTTTGCAAAATAATAATCTTACACTTGAGGGTATCAGAGAAAAACTGCGTAGCAAAAATAATTTTGACGACCTTAGTCGAAAGCGGCAAATATCCGATGAACTTAATTCAATAAGAGATAAATTAAAAGGTCTTCTTAAACTATTATGAATCAATCTTTTACTTTGTCAGGATTTTTATTTATATAGTCTTTCCAACTATGATACTGTTTTTCTGCGGAGGGTTTTCCCATTTGCAAAAAATGACAGTAAGCGGCTGCAAGCCCATCGGTAGCATCTAATTGAGGTAACATTTGTTCCTGCGGAATATTTAAAAATCGGCGCAACATATCAGCCACCTGTTCTTTTGAAGCCCGACCATTGCCTGTAATCGCCATTTTAATTTTCAGCGGTGCATATTCTACAATCGGAATATCTCGAAAAAGCCCGGCAGCCATCGCCACTCCCTGTGCGCGTCCAAGTTTGAGCATCGATTGGACGTTCTTCCCATAAAAAGGCGCTTCAATAGCCATAAAATCAGGACAAAACTCTTCTGCAAGAGAGAGAACGCGCTGAAAAATTTTTTGCAGTTTTAAATAATGATTTCCATATTTTTTTAGTTCCAAAATGCCCATTGCAAGCAGTTTAGGAGTGTTTTTACGAACTTCCAAAACACCATAACCCATAACGGTTGTACCTGGGTCAATGCCTAAAATTATTTGCTCAACTTCCATAAAAAAACAAATGTTGATTTCAATTATCTGTTTCTACATAATTTTTTTGCAAAAATAATATTTTTTCAAAAAAGTTGTATATCTTTGCAGCGCACAAAACTAATTGCGGGGGTTTAGCTCATCTGGCTAGAGCGCGACACTGGCAGTGTCGAGGTGACCGGTTCGAGTCCGGTAATCTCCACAGAATTTGATTATAAGCGATTTTGGGAAAAAAATCGCAACAGATACGCAACAATTTTTTTTCGGTGTTGGTTTGTCAAAAAACAGCCATGAAAAAAAATGTCTACCGACTTAAAAACAAAATTGATAAATCACAATAGATTATAGAAAAATACAGGCAACTATTTGTAGTTTAGTATTTTATGTGTAAACACATCGCCTATTTTGAACATTAATCCCAATTAATAAACACTTTTACGATGTGTTTTTCTTAAATATAATTAAATTATTTTTCATTAAAAGGAAAAAGTGTACCTTTGTGCGTTTTATTTTCTAATTATGAATTTATAGTATTTTTCTTTAATATAATAACAATAATATGCTAAAAGTATCTATTTTAGGTGCAGGTGCAGTCGGCGCTACAACCGCAGAATATATTGCAATGAAAAACTTTGTATCTGAAGTTGTTTTATTGGACATTATAGATGGGCTTGCCGAAGGTAAGGCGATGGATTTGTCTCAAACAGCATCAATGAACCGTTTTGAAACAAAAATTATTGGCACAACCGGCGATTATTCAAAAACAGCAGGTTCTCAGGTAGTTGTGCTTACATCAGGCGTTCCCCGCAAACCCGGAATGAGTCGCGAAGACCTTGTGGGAGTAAATGCCGAAATCGTTAAAAATGTGATTCCAAGTATTTTACAATATTCTCCGAATGCAATTATTATAGTTGTTGTCAATCCTATGGATACAATGACTTATCTTGTACAAAAAATTTCGGGCTTACCGAGAAATCGGGTTATTGGTATGGGCGGCGAATTAGACAGCGCGCGTTTTAAATATCAATTGTCTGAGGCATTGGGCTGTCCGGCGACTGAAATTGACGGAATGGTGATTGCTGCTCATACAGACACAGGAATGGTGCCGTTGTTGAGCAAAGCAACTTACAAAGGGGTTCCTGTTTGTGAATTTTTGAGCGAGGATAAAATTGATTATGTTGTCGAAGAAACGAAAATAGGAGGCGCTACTCTGACTAAACTTTTGGGAATCTCATCTTGGTATGCACCGGGAGCGGCAACTGCAGTACTTGTACATTCAATTTTGTGCGACCACGAAAAAATGATGCCTTGCTCAGTGATGTTAGAAGGCGAATATGGACAACATGACGTTTGTATTGGTGTTCCTGTAATTATTGGCAAAAATGGTCTCGAAAGAATTGTTGAGATTAAACTTACTGATGCAGAAAAGGACAAATTTAACGCTTCCGTTGCCGCTGTAAAAGAAGTGAATGCCGCTTTGAAAAACTTTTTGTAGTTCTTTAAAATTTGCTTTGAGAATAATTTTTTTGCACTGATTTTTTGTATGTAAACTATTGGATTTTTTAGTCACTTTGTGCTTCGTAATAACATTAAATATATTATTGCGAGCATTGGCAGGCAACGCTGTAAATAAGCAAAACTCGTGCTTATTTAACAATACTTTTTTAGTGTATAAAAAAAGTACCGTACAATCCGTATTGATTTTTATAAATATTATAAAATAAAGTATTTTTAATTTAATAAAAAAATATTGTGGCAGAAAAATTTGGAAAAACGTGGTGGGGTGAGCATTGGCTGCGTTCGTTGGAAAATGTGGATTATGATAATCGTTTGCCTCGCGGGGCAAGTTATGCTCGGAACGGACATGTTTTGAGTATAAAAATTACCGGCAATCAAATTATTGCAAAGGTCTCCGGAAGCCGAGCAACACCTTATAAAGTTACTGTTATCGTACCGCCGTTTTTTGAAGAAGATGTTGAACGCCTGATGACCAAAATTATCGAACGTCCTGCACTGATTTCAAAACTGTTGAATCGCGAACTCGACCCTGCAATTTTGGGTATTGCCGAAGAGTTGGGGCTGAAAGTTTTCCCACGCCAATGGACAGATTTCAAAATGCAATGTTCTTGCCCCGATTGGGCTGTGCCGTGCAAACATTTGGCTTCGGTAATATATATGATAAGCCGTGAAATTGACAATAACCCTTTTCTCGTTTTTGAAATTCACAATGTTAATCTGCTTGACGAACTGAAAAAACGTGAAATTTTTATTCCGGACCAAAAAAAGACGGAAATTCCTGTTTTGGAAAATCTATGGAAAGAGAAAAGGCAGGCAACAGAAATACCCGACGATGCTGTTTACGAACGTGTTGATTTTTCTCAACTTCAAAATGTTTCCGAAGCATTGGTGCAACTTTTGCCCGATGAACCGCCGTTTTATCCGGCAGGTAATTTCCGCGAAAAATATTCTGCTCAATTTGTCCGTATTGCCAAAGATGCCTCACGCATCCTTTCAAAAAAAATTGATTTCAACGCCGCTTTTCCTTTTTTCGACAAATATTCTCTTACGCCTCGCTCAACTTTGATGTTAACGCTAAACGGAAATAATCATGTTGAAATCGGCGGAGAAAATCACAATATTGAAAAAATACCCCAACTGATTTCAGCACTTTTTGCACTGAATGCCGACCGTATTCTTGATTTTGAGCCGTCAATAGCGGCGTTCCACAAAATGCTGCTCGCTTCTTTGCATTTGCTGGCAAATGGTATGGTCATTCCGCAAATTGTCCAGTTAGAAGACAAACGTTTCATTATCAGATGGTTGCCTGCTACAATAGACAGCAACGTGAAGGCAATTATTGAAAAATTATCGACAATTATGCCTGAACAACTTTTGCAGATAAAGAAAATCATTCGCAAAAAAGAGAAAACTTCAATAATTGAAAATCAGACCGTTGAAATTTTGTCGCTGTTTATTGGCAAATTAATAGCCAGCCTTTCCAGAGAGTCGAACAACGATTTGTTTGAAGATATTTTTTTCAAAAATAAACCTTATGCTTTTGTCAATGTTGGTGAAAATGCGCTCAGCGGCGGCATAAAGGTATGGTTAGACCGTTATTACCTCACTGCTGATACCTATAAACCTGTGATTACGGTGTCTGAATCGCTGATGGACGAATTTGAAGTGCAAATTTCTGTCGAAGATGCCACTCAACCCGACCTTTTGCCAATTCCATTAGAAAAAATTCTGAAACTCAAACAATTTGAAAAGCAACGTTTTAAGATATTACAGGGAGTTTCGTTGCTCACTCCGTTTATTCGCGGCTTGGATACACATATCAATTTGAATGGTGAGACGCCTATCCGTTTTACAAACGATGAGTTTGCTCCTTTTCTGATTGAAGTTTTGCCCGCAGTACGTTTGTTGGATATTAAAATAATGTTACCCAAAGCATTACAGGAGTTGCTGCGTCCAAAAGTTTCGGTTAAAATTAAAAGGAACGAAGAGGGGCATGGTTTTATAAATTTAGATGATTTGCTGTCGTTTAATTGGCAAGTGGCTTTGGGCGATACGGTTATTTCTCTGGAAGAATTTAAAAAATTATTGAAAAATGCGTCTCGTCTGTTTAAATTCAAGGAAAATTATATTTATGTTAATGAATCAGACCTTGAAAAATTGCACAAGGCATTTACCTCCAATAAACCGTTAAGTCCGTTTCAGTTGTTGCAAACGGCGCTTGCTCAAGAGTACGAAGGTGCACCTGTGCTTCTTACTGACGAAGTGCGCGATTTGATTGACGAGTTGACCTCCGCTGAAGATATTCCATTGCCGCAAGGACTTAACGCTCAACTTCGTCCATACCAGAAACGCGGGTTTTCGTGGATGTATCGCAACAGCCGCATAGGTTTTGGCAGTATTATTGCCGATGATATGGGGCTTGGAAAGACACTACAGGTTATTTCTATTATTTTAAAATTGAAAGAAGAAAAGGCTCTCGACAAAAAAAATAAGGCGCTTGTGGTTGTACCTACCGGTTTATTGACCAATTGGCAAGCCGAAATAGAAAAGTTTGCACCTGCGCTATCTTCGCATATTTATCACGGACAACTGCGTGAAATGCAGTTATTTGATGCAGATATTATGCTGACAACTTACGGAATTTTGCGTAGCGATTATGAATTATTAAAAAAACAAAAATGGCAGGTGATGATTATTGATGAGGCGCAAAATATTAAAAATCACGATACTGCACAGTCGAAAGCAGTAAAAAGTATTCCTGCAAAAATTCGCATTGCAATGAGCGGAACACCTGTTGAAAACCGACTTACTGAGTTTTGGTCAATTATGGATTATACAAATAAAGGATTTTTGGGAAATATTAAGACATTTAAGGATAATTTTGCAAACCCCATTCAGGTATTTAATGATGAAAAAATTGCCGAAAAGTTTCGGAAAATTACGGCTCCATTTATGATGCGGCGTATGAAAACCGACAAAACAATCATTTCCGACCTGCCCGATAAAATTGAACAGAACCAGTTTGCTCTGCTTACAAAACAACAGGCAGCACTTTATGAGAGAACGATGACGGCGGCAATGGAAGAAATTGAAGGTTGCACCGCTGAAGACCAGCAATCGCTTTTCAAACGGCAGGGCTTGGTTTTGCAAATGATATTGGCGCTCAAACAGATATGTAATCATCCTACACAATTTCTGAAAAACGGACAGTTCGACCCATCGCTTTCGGGTAAAACAGAACTGCTCTTTGAATTGTTGGACTCCATTACCGAAAGCGGAGAAAAAGTACTGATTTTCACACAATTCACTGAAATGGGAGAACTTCTAAAACGTTTTATTACAGAACGATTTGGCGAACAACCGATGTTTTATCACGGCGGTTGCAGCATAAAACAGCGTCAAGAGATGATACAGCGTTTTGAACGCAACCGCGCCGACAAAATTTTCCTTCTCTCACTCAAAGCCGCAGGAACAGGGCTGAACCTTACTGCCGCCTCGCAAGTTATTCATTACGACCTCTGGTGGAATCCTGCTGTTGAAAATCAGGCAACCGATCGCGCTTACCGTATCGGGCAAAATAAAAATGTAATGGTACATCGTATGATTTGCAAAAATACTTTTGAGGAACGTATTGATGAAATGATTCAAAAGAAGAAACTCCTTGCCGAAATGACCGTTACAAATGGTGAAAACTGGATAGGAAAACTCAGTAATAAAGAATTGAGGCAAATATTCGGATAAGATTATTAATTAGAGAAATATTTAATTCATAATTATTTATAAAAAATTAATTTTCATAGAAATTATTATATAATAAATAAAAAAAATTTAGTATGAAAAAACTTTTGCTTGTTGATGCTTATGCGCTGATTTACAGAGCGTATTATGCTTTTGTCCGCAATCCGCGAATTAATTCAAAAGCAATGAATACCTCGGCGATTTTCGGATTCGTTACTACACTTGACGAAGTTATTAAAAAACAGCAACCTACGCACATTGCCGTTGCTTTTGACCCTGCGGGAAAGACTTTTCGACACGAGGCATACGAACAATACAAGGCGCAGCGAGAGGCAACACCCGAAGATATAAAAATTGCCGTACCATATATCAAAAAAATCGTTGCGGCAATGAACATCCGGATTCTCGAAGTTCCGGGCTTTGAAGCAGACGATGTGATTGGGACAGTAGCAAAAATCGCTGAAAAACAAGAATTTGAAGTATTAATGCTCACCCCGGACAAGGACTATGGACAATTGGTTTCCGAACGTGTTTTTATGTATCGTCCGCGTTTTGGCGGCGGATACGAAACGCTCGGAATTGAAGAGGTAAAAAAGAAATTTGAAATTAATAATCAAAATCAAATTATTGATTTATTGGGACTTATGGGTGATGCATCGGATAATATTCCCGGTTGTCCGGGCGTTGGCGAAAAAACCGCCATAAAATTACTTGCTGAGTTTGGCTCAATTGATAACTTATTGAAAAATACCACTTTACTGAAAGGTACTTTAAAAACTAAAATCGAGGAAAATGCAGAAATAATTAAGTTCTCACGCTTTTTGGCAACAATAAAAACCGATGTGCCGATTGATTTTAATGAAAATGAATTGCTGCTCAAAACTGTTAACGAAAATGAATTGATTTCTATTTATAATGAATTGGAATTCAGAACTTTAACTGCAAAAATTACTGCAAAAAATAATCTTATTCCTTCAAAACAGATAATGCAAACATCACTTTTCGATAGTGAAAATGTGCAAGCAGAAACAAATTTGAGCCATGATGTTGATACGAAAGTTGATTTTTTTTCACAAACAAAAAAACATCAATCGCATTCCGATACAACTCAACAAACACAACAACAGGAAATTGCCTCAAATAATGATTTGAATATAATCTACAATACTCCGTGTAACTACATTTTGGTTGACACCAAAGCCAAAAGAGCCGAATTGATTTCACATCTTTTTTTGCAAAAATCGGTTTGTTTTGACACTGAGACCACCGGAACAGATGTTTTTTCTGCGCAAATGGTTGGTCTTTCGTTTTGCTGGAAAACAGGCGAAGCGTTATATGTAAATCTACCTGAAAATCAGGATGAAACGCGTGAAATTTTACAGGAATTTAAGGCATTTTTTCAAAATGAATATATAGAAAAAATTGGGCAGAATATTAAATTTGACTTATTAATGTTGCAACAATATGGTATTTCGTTAAAGGGAAAACTGTTCGACACAATGATTGCACATTATCTGATTGCTCCTGAATTAAGGCATGGAATGGATTATTTGGCAGAAATTTATTTGAAATACAAAACAATTCATTACAACGACCTGTTTGCAGGACAATAAAAAATCACGGTAAAAACCTGTTTTTAAAGTTATTACCGTGATAATAATTTCTCTATTTTTCTGAACTTATCTTCTGCCTGAGAAACCACTTGTACTGCCGCTACTACTGCCTGATGCAGAACTTCTGCTCGAAGATGAACTGCTTGGAGTACTTACGCTGCCTGACGAACTTGACGGACGATTAACGCTGCCACTGCTGCTTGGCGCCGTACTTCTGCTTGAAGATGAACTGCTTGGAGTACTTACGCTGCTTGAAGAACTTGAAGAACGATTTACATTGCTACTGCTGCTTGGCGCCATACTTCTGCTTGAAGATGAACTGCTCGGAGCGCTTACGCTGCTTGAAGAACTTGAAGAACGATTTACATTGCTGCTGCTGCTTGGAGTTGTACTTCTGCTCGAAGATGAACTGCTTGGAGTACTTACGCTGCCTGACGAACTTGACGGACGATTAACACTGCCACTGCTGCTTGGTGCCGTACTTCTGCTCGAGGATGAACTGCTTGGAATTACACTGCCACTGCCTGACGAAGGGCGAGTTGTTGTTCCTGTTGCACTACTACCTATAGTTGAAGGGCGGGAAGTGGATGTCGCAGGTCTTGTTACACTATTATTTGTGTTTGTAGAAGTTGCACGTGTTGCTCCTGCTATTCCGGATGGTGGTTGCCACGTATCTGAAACGCGTCTTTGAGTAGAAACACCTTGATTTGTTGTGCGAGTTGCAGACCCTGTTCCTTCTAATGAATTTGCAACAGAAGGATTGCGTGAGGCATCTACCGCCTGTGTACGTGTTGAAGGTGTCGTGGTCGTTGAACGTGTTCCTATTCCTGTTCCTGTTCCTGCTTCACGGGTTGTGGGTGTTGTAGAAGTTCCTACATCACGAGTTGTTGGTGTCGTAGTTGATGTACGTGAGCCTGTTTCGCGTGTTGTGGGCGTGTTCGTGGAATTTCCTCTTCCGTTTCCGTTAGAATTGTCGCGAGTTAAAGTTGACCTGTCGGGTTGAATATCACGCAATTGCGAACGATTGGAAACGCCTGTTCCCGTGTTACGGCTTGAAAATGAACGGTCGGGATAGCGTGTTGCAAAGTCGTTGCGGCTTACATTGCGCGACATCTGGTCATATTGGCGGCTATTACGTATATTAGTTGTGTAATTGTAAGTTACATTAGTTGTATAATAATTTACATAAATATTATTTACATAAATATTTACAGGATATGGTCTATAATATCTATAATACGCAGGATAATATCCCCAATAGTAAGGAGAATACCAAACACGCCAGCGCGGACCCCAGAACCACGAATAAATTGGCGGAACAATTACATAAACCGGTTCAAAACAATAATTCGGACCATAAATATAAGAATTTCCGATTACCTGAACATAAGTTGTATTTTTCTTTTGCCTGTCAACAACGATAGAGGCAACATCCTGATAAACATCTTTAGCCAAAACTGCCTGAATAACAACAAGTTTCGTGTCATTTTCCGTTGCTTCAACCACTCTAAGATAATCAACATAACCATCGTTGTTCAAATCAAGGTTGGATATCGGGTTATTTGGGTCGTTCAAACGCATTTCAAAATCCTCCAAATCGTACGATTGCCCAAATAAATTGGCAACTGCCTGTAAATCAAGGTTGTAACTTATATCATCGTTTGTCGCCTGAACTGTTACCCGCTGCTGCGCCGAACACGAAAACGATGTAAATAGAATCGTTACAACTACCATTAAATTTGTTTTTACTCTCATAATATTATCTCCTTAAAATTTAGAAGTTTATAATGTAAATTTTTTTTAAAAATATTAATTTTTTTTATATTGTTTGAGAAAAAGCAAATAGCGTGCCAAAAGGGGAAATGCTTTTTTTATATGGGAAAAATATTTTATAATAAAAGTCCTCAAGCAAAAAACTTTTGGATATACAGGCGCGAGGCATTATATTAACGGCATCTATGTTACAATCAGATATTTGCGTTTTGATATCTTGCAGGTAATGAATGTCATGTACATTTGCTTTTGTCATATCAAATGAATGAACAACGCCTCTTAACCCACAAAGGATGTGGAGTTTATAGCCGAAATAATAGCTGTCCTGCGATGCACAATAACCAATAGCAGGCGCTTTTGCATAGTCGGTTTTTCCGATTTGATTGCGCTTGGCACGTGATAATCGGCATACCTCAACAGGCTTAGAATCAATGCAGTAAGTATCTTCAAATTCATCAATATTTTGTGCAATAGATTTGCGAATGTTATCTGTTAAATCAAACAGCAATTTTCGTCTGTCATTATATTGCCGTCTAGAAATCAGATGGGGAAAATCATCCTTGTAATCGCTATTTAACTTATTGAATAACAGGTTTTCGCTGTCAATACTCAGTGCTTCAGCCGTCAAATTCAAAGCCACGACCTCCAAGTCCGAGAATTTAGGAACTACGCCTCTGCTAGAAATATTTCCTTTTTCATTGGTAAAATTTTTACCTAATTTGTTGCATATATCCAACATTTTTCTGAAATTTGCAGTCAAGTTGTGCATCTTTTTTGTAAGTGTTTGGTTTATAACACTACAAATATAATACTTATTTAATTGATACACAACTTTTTATTTGTGTTTATATAAAATAATTTAATTCCGCCAACGGGT
>Ga0123357_10008801_pt1 | contig 12663 bp, 7 predicted proteins | sample TergutEmb28metaG_FD_89873 | JGI IMG/M metagenome (GOLD analysis project Ga0123357, IMG submission 89873) | Embiratermes neotenicus P4 segment gut microbial communities from Petit-Saut dam, French Guiana - Emb289 P4 | ecosystem: Host-associated > Arthropoda: Insects > Digestive system > Gut ... | reverse complement strand
TACACAATAAAGGAATATATAGATAAAGAAAGGTAGAGATGTTATTACATAAATAACATCAGAAATGAAATACAGAGGACGAATGCGAATAGCATGAAACTATGTGTAATATTATTGTAATAGTTTTAAATTGTAGTATCAATATTGTGTATATTGGTTGACAATTGTAAATTGTTATATTTGATATGTGTATACTACGACTAATTCCACATCCAGTGGTGCCTATACACAGAGATGGATTCATGGAATGTAATAAAATGAAATGAAATGAAATGAAATGAAAAAAGAATATATTTCCTCTGGTGTATAGGGTGGCACTTATATACATTGCACTGCTTGGAAAAAATATTACCCTTATAACTTCTGAACTGCTCTACATAGCAATTCACCTCATTCACAATTTCCTCTTCATATATATTGACAGTGTTAGGTCCTCAGTACTGTCGTGAAGTCCAGTGTTCACGTAGACATGTCTCAATGCCCAATATAACGGCCCATACCATCCCACAAAAAAATTAGTTTCAATCACATAAGACAATCACCTACATCACTTACATCCAGTGTCAAGCAACAATCCATCACCTTCCTGGTCATTGAACTCAGTACCACTGCTCTCACCATGGTCCAAGAGTCCATGATGACCTGAATTTGGAAGTTTCCCCACAGATTTATCACTATCTAACTTGTCTAGAATATCACTGATCTCCAATCCGTTCCTGCTAATCAATGGCATGTCTTCACACTCACATTCTTACAATCCTGCACAACATAATACTGTACCCAGACATTGTACACAAGCACCTCACAGATCTCTGATATTCCGTTAAAAATATGAAGTACAATCTGACCTTGGGAAATGAATCAATTTTTATATCAGGCAATAACCCATCTACTATTTCTTCAAACAGATCACAGCACATCAGTTGACTATCTAGAGTGAAAGCCTGCGAAGTTCAAGAAAACTATTAATAAGAAAATGTGTTTCATAACAGTTCAAGTAATGGAAACAAAAAACAAAATTTGTTACCTACACAATACACGCCATTACCTATAAAACATTACAGAAATGGCAATTACAGTCTAACCAAAACCCTTCATATTATAAAAGAATTATGGTAATGCCACATGCTGCAAATATAACTAAACCCTCCATGGCATTCAATGTTCATGGAAGGCAAGTACAGTCGATGCCCTGCAACAAAGGGTTAATGGTTGGTATGGGACTGAGGCATTAATATATTAAGGCATGTTAATAAAAACACAACTATTTAGAACATACTGTGTTCGATATATTTAAAATTCTGTACAACTGCCCAACATGACACACCAATTTGGAGGCACATACAGATTTTCTCATTCAAAATGTTAAGCCTGACAGTGAAACACATACTATTACATGACACATTTTTGTGCCTGCTTGTTACCTCTGTTAGGAGACAGACCACGCCAGTGACACATTGTACCACCCACAGGAAGTCTCTGCTGCTGAAATGCAAAACAGTTTGTTCCGACATTATTCATTACCTTTACAACCAGATCTATGATATCACTTCCCTATATTAGCAGAGGAAAAGCTGGATGTAATACAGTTCACTACAGTAATGTTCTCACATCCTATCAAGATACATATTATTTAACGCTACAAGTGAAGGGACATAAAAAATGTCAATGCAAGCATCAAGTCACTATTTACACAACAATTTACCACTAACAGTAATATTTTCTCAGCAGCCTCTCTGTGAAATGAATGATATACAATTTCATTTCAAACTGCCACCTAAAGAATTCTGTTTCATTTATTACCACACAACTGTAATGCTTTGATGCCTAACAGCACTCTTACATATTCTAACTACTACAATTACTAAGTATTATTTAAAAGAATTTGTGGTCCACTGCTGGTAATATGACTCATTTAAGATGGATTAGTAAATATCTGGCAATGGTAATATAATGGAGAGATTACTGTGTGACAGCATACATGGTGCTATGCCACAAACATATCCACTCAAATTTAGACAATCCAACAGAAATATTTATTATAAGAGTTATATTCTTCAAACATCTTAAATGACCACATTACTCCAGACTTTCTTTAAGCACATAGCTTATTAAATTCCATATTATAAGTACAAAAATGTACCAACCATAAAAATCTTTGACACTTCACCATACATTTCGTCTTGCAGTTTCACATTCCACCATACCAAGACTGAAAACAAAATACAGTCACACATAATACCTTCCTTACGTAACAAATGCAATGAAGAGAACACTCTAGTCAACGACCCTCAAAATGTAGCCAACAGTCTATCCATCACCTATAATCACATTACAACAAAATTTAAACTAGTCCAACACATGGATGACTGTAATAACATAATGTAAACTTTTGGTTTTTAAATAAAGAGGATTCCGTAACTCTACTTAAAAATTATCTTAACATCTTGAACCAATCATACCACACTCAACTCCATAAGCTATTTACAAACAAGTGTAATTGTTAATGAAGCAAAAATCTTATTCTTGATAAGCTGCTAAACCCAAACTTAAATTCTTGTGTTGAATTAATTGTACAATCAGACTACACATACATTAACACTTCAAATCATTTATGAATGTACATTCGCACCTTAGGTATACTTCACTAGGAAGATAGTACTGCACACCTTCTATAACACTGGTCTTCTGACAGGCCTGAAAAAGTAATTTCAATCTTATAATAACTCCATATGAAATAAACTTTGAGAGTGAATATTTAAAGCAATTGTGTTTAGTGTACATCCAAAGAGGCTTCATACAGACCATTTCTATCAATTACACTCGATGACTCACTTCACTTTACTGTATCCACATCATCCAGAGCCGAAAGTGCGTTGTTGCTGCAGATGCTACAAAATTCTAATGATACCCTCCTCTTGGCAACATGAAGGCATATACCAGCATCCATGAAAAGCTCATCATCTGCTGCACATCCAGCCTCTGGTGAATCAAAGCTGGTAGGCTGAACCGAGTAACAACCAGAAAATTCAGTGCCAAAGAGATATCCATTAGTAGGAGACAGCAGTGGGAGGTCAAGAGTATTATCAGGAGGCAATGACAGACAAAGGGGTACATCTGCTATAATAGGAACGCGTTCCTTGTCATCATCTACAGTATGGTGTGTACTGTCATCATTAATCAAATCACTAAAACTTGAATCAATATTACTGCCACAACTGCTACTACACACATAATTATGATCTGCAATTGAATGGATTTGATTACGCTGGCAGTGTTTCCTTAAAGAGGAGGTTACTGGAAGTCCCGTGTTACCTAAAGACTTCAGCAACACGCTAATCTCCTTGCTGTTTGCCAACACACCCTTCAAGTAACAAACTTCTTTTCTTAATGAACACACAAGTGAAGACTGACCTTCCAAAGTCTGTTTCAGTTTGGCGTTTTCATCAGATAGTCGAGCCACATCTCTCTGCAGAGACTCAACAAAGTACTTCTTCTTAAGACGATTCTTTCGTGCCAATACAGCATTTTTCGACGAACACATTGGTCGCTTCCTTTCACGTCCAGATTTGCGTAAGTCTAGCTTCGCTGTCTTATAATCACTTTCTCCATTCAAAATTAAGCGTTCCCGGTTATCTCCACCAAGTGCTAATGATTCTGTTCCGTTAACACCAGACATATTCTCTATATCACCCTCTCCAGCCAATGCCCACTAAAAAAAAAGAAAAGAAAGATAAAATTGTCGCTCAATTGGCTTTACGTTTAACGTACGTTTCTTTACCTGACGTCATCATGCCCATGTATCAGAGTCGTTATATAAACCACGGAATATATGTATCGCTTGTGAAAGTGGACACCTTTTTAAAAACTGGGCCCTGGGCACGATATATGACGCAGTGTGCCACGAATGTCGCTGCTGTAGTTCAATGCTTCCCCAGTCCTCCAAGTGAGGCGCTGCAATTAATTCACTTTGTAACTTAAACTTATGCGTCAAAATACCGGAAGGGAGTACACTGTATAGGCGTTAAGGTGTTTAATGTGCTTCCCTTTTACATAAAATTACTATTAATCCCAAGGAATATGACAATTTCAGATATGATGAGATAATGTTTACCCTCGAAACGCAGCTCCATTCACACAATGCAATAATATTCGCGGTGAACAATTCGAATAAAATCTCTGCGTTGCAGTGGCGTACCGTGGGGGGTTCAACCCCTCCCCACGAAATTCCGCAGGCCCGCGATAATCGTGCCAAACTCAACCCGATTGTGAAAACTGTTTAAACTTGCTGAATTTAGGACGCCAACGCCCCAAGATGTTCGGAAAAAAGGCAGTAAAATTCTAAAACTACCGTCGGTTCGCAATTGTTTTACATTAGCAATGATAAATAAATTGTTTGCTGTCATAAATAGTCTTAAAGTACAAAAAATTAAGAAAAGACTACTATATGAAATGAAATTTCTTGTACCAAATTACAGTTGCATCCAGAACCCCTGACTAGGAGGCTACTGCCCCCAGATCCCCGTTCTCTCTGTCCTCAACTGAATTTGTTTAACTGCCCTGAACAAAATTCCTGGATACGCCACTACTGTGTTGGAAACATTGAGATGAATGTTTATAAATAAGTGGGTAGTACTTAGTAACGGAAAACCGTCGATACAATTTTTGTTTAATAATTAATCATAATGACAGCAACATTTGTCGGCTTGTATGAGTGCAGACATTTTTAGGATGTGCCTACAAGCTATATAGGAATAAAAAGGAATAATTTACAACTGGATTATGCTAATTGATAAATTTATATGCAAGATGAAGATGCCTTGACAGATCAATTCGAAACACGATTCTGTATTTGAAATAGTTCAATATAATAAAGAGTGGTGTTGAAGGTTTTCTGTTAGTGATATTGCTTACACAAAAGCAACATGATAAATACATACTAAATACGACACGTGTTTGATCGTAATTCATGGCTTTCCTATTCAGAGTATTTGTTGAATTAATTGAAAATCTCCTCTGTATACATGTTACGCAGTGGATTCCAAATGACCGACCAGTAAATTCTAACATTTACCGGAGACTCCGTTCACCGCTGTGAGGCTCTGAGACTCAATGATTATGGACAGTAATAACAATATAAGTGCGAACGTGAAAACACAAGTCTTCCACATCACCACATGCAAACTCTTCTGCGGAAAGGAACGCCATTATTTTCTGGAGCCTGTGTTTAGCAGTTGTTTTGTTAAGTTTCGCATCTTCACGAGTGTGTCACAGCGCTGTTAACAAAGAGTAAATGTACGGTCCCAAATGTACGGGCATAAACGCTAAATATTAAAATTGACCACGAAACAGGTAAGTAACGGCGCGTTAAAAATTTGGTGCAAGTGAAATATTAGTGAAATATGTGCAGTGCGACAGGACAAGTTAGTTTGGGATAAAAAGCGAGAAGCCAATGGAAGGTCTTGTTGCTTGCTTCAGTCTCTGCGCTAGCGAAATAAGCTGAGTTAGAACGGAGGTCGTAGTTATGATCCGCCACTGATTTAAAATTGTTTTAGTTAAAGTATACCGAAAAATGAGCAGGTTTTTGAAATGTACTCACCAGATAAAGAAGAATCATAGGGCGATGCATGTAGCACTAATAAGGGAGAGGTGCATATAAGGTTTTGTTAGGGACACCCAAAGGAAAGAAACGACTTGGAAGACCTAGGTTTTGGTGGGATGATCATATTAAACCCTAACTCTAGGAAATCGGTTTGGGACGTTGATTGCATTGATCTGGCTCAGGATAGGGACAGTTGGAATGGTCATATGAAATCGGCGAAGGACCTTCCGATTTCATAAAATGCGAGGAATTTTTTGACTAACTGAGGAACTGTCAGCTTCTCAAGGATTCCTCCGCTTCATGGAACTGTTTAAGATGTTGAAATCTGGACGGTACGAGGCAATATTCACACACCTAATTAATTAGGGAAGGCACAGAAATATCGGTCAGCGTGACTCGACTTATGTCAGTGGTGTAAATCAGTGCTGTCTCCAAATGTCAAGCTTGCGTATCGTACATCTACGCGCTCGGTCAATACGTGTGATATAACACACACACAAACACATCACAAGGCACACTGCTAGTATACAAAGCTTGTTAGCTTAAATTTTCTAACCGTGGCCAGGGTAGTGGGAAAATAAAAACACTAGACAAAACTGAGGAAATTAATGGCTTACAATTAATGTCGAATGATTAAAAATGTATTTCTATATTGTGTACATTGAAATTGCGCACAAAACATTTAACTCATTATTCCAAAATGTAGTAATCATTGTTAAACTTCCGAATTTGAATTTGCTGATGAAACAAAAAACGCACAAACCAGGAAATATTCGCTTTAAGTCTGACTAGTAGTTATGTAATAGGCAAAGAGAAGAACCATCAATCATAACTGTATTTTCAGATAATACCCTCCATTGTCCAAATCGTGCCACTGGTTTCGGCGTTTTTACAAAACCATCTTCAGGCACAGACATAGACTAAGAGAAAAGCATGCCATCTATTTACAACTAAGTACATTTTAAAAACATAGAACTCTTTCAGTTATCACTACAGAACAAGAAAACGTTTTTATTAATATGGGCTATGGCGACATGTTTCGGCTATTGTTAGTCATTCTCAAGCCCATTTGAATGTATTGGGAAGATTATTGAACACTACAGTTTAATAAAAAGGTATATTTCCTGGTCTATATCCCTCAATTACTAGTTTGTTGATGGCTAGAAATAATTAATTTTCGTGTTAAAAATTACAGAAGCAGCCACTGATGCAGGCTCAAGCAAGAAAACTCTCTCATACACGAAATATTCACATAGAATGTGAAGAATAATATTCCATCAGAACCTAAATTTAATCCAGTTTTAAAGAAAATTCTAAATTACCGGAACAAATGAGCACAACATGGCCAGCAAATGGACAGACAGACTTTATGAAATATCAACTGTGTGGGAAACGAAGCCAAAAACGACCCTTAAAAGACTTCTCGTCTGTTAATGAGACTGGACCAGGTCACGAGGTTAAAGACGCTGTACGCTATACGACGATGATGATAATGATGATGGTGATGATGAACGCCTATTCTTTATAGTGGTATTAAACTGATTGCTTACTGGAAGACACTGATACACACTTCTTATAATAAAACCAACTAGATGCACTAATGTCTCAAATTTATTTTTGGAATAAAACTCTGCATGTTTCGGACAGTTCCTCTGGCCATTATCAGGCGTTTTTCACTGTACACGCGGCAGTGGTATATGTCATACGGGTTTTGCTGATCCTGCTCGCAAGCTGTCAGCAAACCTGTATGACATATACCATTGCTGTCTGTACAGTGAAAAATTCCTGATAATGGACAAAGGAACTGTCCCAAACGTGTAGAATTTTGTTCCAAAAATGAATTTGAGAAATTAGTGCATCTAGTTGGTTTTATTATAAGAATTTATCACGATGCATGGTCACCTGAACGTCAAACTGATACACACCTCGGCTTAACAGAAAATTAATTTGCCTAATTTTAAACTTCATTTTATCTTTGATTTTAATTATTACCTTTGAAATGATTTCGAAGCCGAGACCTCGTGCTCATTGTACAGGAGGCTAGGTGGGCCCTGGTGCCGGTACCCCCACCGGGGTTTGATCCCCGGACCTTTCGGCCCGTAGCGAGTCGCTATACAGACTGAGCTATCACGGTCCACCGCAGATGGTCTATATAATAACGATTTACATAAAAGTACAGATAATGACATACCAGGTGATAGACACAAAAGCGATCATATTTCTTTTATCTTCGTCCGGCGTTAGGGGGGAATAACCACGACCTGATTTTTGTTAATTTGTTGTATAACCACGTTCCAAATCCGCGACTTTCGAACTACGATAGGATGTAATCGTCACATCAGGGTGTTGTTAGACAGCATACCCGGGAACACAGCCACAGTGACACCTGTCGTGTAATAGTGGCGAATCCCCCCCCAAGGGTCAGAATGACGATGGACGTGAAGACGAAAACGCAGAAGAACACTTCACCGCAAAAATGCGCTGCTGCGGAAAAAAGATCACTGAGAGGTGAGCAGTTACTTGTGGTATTGTGATATAAGGCTAGGATAACTGTCCCGCCGTTTGCATCAGAAGGCGTTACCGAATTAAACCTCCAGAATCGTAGACCCACTTTTACTTCTTTTTGTTCTGACAGAGATACTGTTAAATCTTAACGCGGTAAAACAGACTCCGTTTCTTGTCCACTTCCACTCGACCGACACAACTAACACTCTCAAATGCGGCTTGCCAACTTTTAATAGGCTGATTCCTACAGTCAGATGCCACGTAACCTGATGCCATTCCGGAACCATTTGACTGTTTCATGTCCCGCAGGGGTCTGCATTCATTTCAATGGTGTTACAGGTTCCTGCTAAAGGCGTTGGCCCTCTTCTGGCACAAGGACTGTCTCAAGTGAGACTGTTGCGACTATAGGCTGTGGGAGGTTGACTCCACACTCTACACGAAGGCAGACCACATCCTCTGCAGGAGGGACTACCTCAGTTACGTTTCAAAAGTGACTGTGGGCTTGCGATCGTAGAGATGGAATATCGGTAGCTAGGACGGCGAGACACGTGGTACTGACTGTACGTAGACTGCGTTTGAAATGTGATGGCACACGCGCAGAAATCAGATTTCGTCTTTCGGCGAAACGGACGAGTCCATTTAAATCGGAGGGGGCTACTGGCAGCCGAGGTGTGCGCATCAGCGTTAGTAATGCTGGATACACCATGTACCGAGGTAGTGTGAAGGGTAGTGTCTACCCACTCCATTCTCCAGTTTCCCCTTCACTTCCCCTCTCGTGAGTCACCGTGTGCCAACACATTTCAACTGGACTCTACACGTTACAGGAATGTGAAATTAAAGGGCGATCGAAAAGTGGGACAACGGTAAGTTTGATATTTAGTACTAACTAAGAATGGGTATGTTGGAGTTAAATCGGTGGGTGAATATTACGGAGCAGGAGCTGTGTGAGGGCAAGCAGAATTCATGTGGCCTGACGCCATCTCATAAAACTTTCGTCTACCCACATGTCAAGTTGACAACGGCAGCGTTGTTAATTGCTGAAAACTGTCTTCAGTCGCAGTCCTATTTGAAGTTTCAAGATGGTTTTAGGAGTACCTTCCTAGAGTATCAAGTGCCAGACAAGTCGACAGTATTTCGTTCAATGGCCCATTTTCGTGAAACAGGTAGTGTGGGCGATTGAAAGCTTCCCGGTCGATCTACAGCGTTGAATGACGTAAGTGCAGAAAACATTTCCATAAACTTGCTATAAGACCACAAGGGAAATTTCAATTGTAGAATAAAGATTTTAAATTTTCTGAGATAATTTGTAATTTTTGTTTTAAAATTTGGTTTGCGCGACTTCTCTTTCACTCTGTATAATTCGCTATTCGCCTTCTTTACTTCGATAAATGGCCGTAAACAAATCAAAAACACGATGAAAAGTTTTCTGCAGATTGTGGCAGTTGGAGAACATCTTTATCAGGCCAATATTTGGAATTATTCCGCGTCAAACACAGGGGTTTTATATCTGACGAATGAGAAGAAGCGATCTTCACTTTGACAGGAAACTATGGAGAAACTATACTGCGAGTATCGCTAAATAAAATGATCGCTGAAAGATGCTAACTGTCCGAGGTGACAATGGTGTTTATCAAGTGCTTGTCTGGGTGAATTAAAACTTGTCACTGCAACAAGTGACACGGCTATGTGATAAATGCAACAGAAAGCAAGACAGCATGAAACTGAACTCAAACATACCGTTCTTTATGTGTCTGATTCTTCTCTTTTCTCATCGTGGAATGCTGGAAATCCTCGCAAAACATATATGCCACACACTTCTACCAAAAGCCACCAGTTGAATGTGAGCGTGTCTCGCAGAATCTCGAACACATGTTACGTAACACTATACAAGCCAGACGATTGGTCACTCGATAAAGACATTCATTGGATTTTTTAATTATTTCATATTAAATTGTTACACTACCAACTTTATCGATTTGAAAATAATTTGTTTTCGTGGTTGTAAGACATGCGTGAGGCAATAATAAACAATCAAAGTTATAAATGGCAGAAAGTTATAAATAAGTTTTATGATACGTTCTTAATGACAAACCGTCAACAAAAATTTTTTTTTAAAGAATTAAACATAGGTACAGCAGCCGTTTTCGGATTGATTGTTGTGGCAACAGCTGCAGGAAGTAATTACAAATTAAACTACGGTGTTGAATGCGCGACGCCTATTTGAAAATGAACTGTTTCGCGCAGAACGCAAGGCACGTGCCTCGCTTGGTCTCGTGACAAAAATATTCGTTTGTTATTTTAATTGCGTCGTATCAAAATATAACGCTACCAACATCATCAATTTGAAAATAATTATATTATTAACCCTTTGACGCCTAACGACCACTATAGGGGTCGTACCGCACCGCTAACCTCTAAACATTGCATTTTGTATATTTATTCAACAAATATAGGCACTAAATATTTTAAACGCGGTATATACTCTTCGTTTTTTTCTTTTCAAAATGCAGTTTATTTCATAATTCTAACATATTTGGTTCCTGTATTATTCACATTTTATATAGAGGATGTGCTAAAATTAAAAAAATAATTCCGGCACCAAAATGTTAAAGTCGTACCAACAGCACCGTAGCTGCTGTTGTTTTCGTGGCTGCAAGGCAGTCATTGTTATATTCGTTGGGATTAAGAGTACTTGTAGCAAAAGGGAAGCATATTAAATACCTTAACGCCTATACAGTTTTCTCCCTTCTGGTATTTTGACGCATAAATTTAAGTTACAAAGTGAGTTAATTGCAGCGCCAGATTTGGAGAACTGGGGAAGCATTGAACTACAGCAGCGACATACGTGGCACACAGCGTAACATATCGTGCCCAGTGCCCTGCTATGTAAAGTCTGTCCGTGAAAGTTAGTGCAGGAAATTTGAAACAACCTACAGACTAATTAGTTTATCTGAACTCACAATGCGAATACCACAACGAGCACATAAATTTTTCTTTGCGAACTAACAAGCAATTAAATAATATAAACTACCCTATGTGACCACCAAACCCTTCTCACACGCGGCTTTTGCCGTCACAGACGACGAACCCTTGAACAGGGGATGCGTAATTAGTTATTCCGTGATCGCGCAAGTGTGAGTTGTTACACGCGTGATTATGACGAGATGACGCATGCGTTATCACTCTTCGCGTTGAACGCCACTCACAACTCATTCGCCTGTTGCGTGTCACGTAGACTTCTTGGTAAAGAGGTTGATATTTCGCCAACGAGTATAAATCTTTTAACGATACTTTGGGTGGTAAATTTAATTGATAGTGTGATCATGCATCCTGATCTGTATCCTTTGGTAATTAAAGTTGACACGGTATTGAACAAAACACGGGACCGTGTTGAATGACAATCGAACTGTGGTCTGTTCAGTGGTGAAGAGAAAACCTGAAAGCCACTTTCACACTCACTGCTTTTATTTTGCCTTTCAGCTAAGTTCACAGCCTGGAATCGAACTATGCCTGTCGAGGATTCTTCGGTTACACCCACAATGTAATGACCATGGATCAGAATAATGACTATGACGCAGCAGTATACAAATAAGACACGCTTCTATTAAGATCTACTATCTCTCAAACTTAATCACGTATCCCGCATTCATTGACGCAGGGTTCGTTCGAAAATATGCGTTAATAAATACAAGAACATTTCAGGATATGCAGCTATATTTTTATCGTAAAAACGACCTCTGTTTGCACAATTCGTTGCATGTTGTAACCTACAAGCCTATCAGCAGGTAAAAAAGTATACAATATATAAATAAAGGGGGGATCAAAGTCTGGTATTGGCCCCAAAGGTTATCATCGATGCCGATAGATAATGTCCACAGATCTTGGGAAACACCATCTGACATGACACCGGCCAGCTCTGCCAGCAAATCTGACTTCCTCATATCCTCGCTCGCGATCCCTGGGTAATGCAACGTTAGGTGTACCAGAGAGGAGCGGATGAAGGCGAGTTCTCGGCGCCTCAAAACCGAAGAGTTCGGCTAAGGGAGCACACCCCTACAGAAAACGGGCATGTTTGGAGGCCTTGAAGTTAGCTACCACCAAACTTATTCAGCGAGGGACTGGTTACCCATCCTGGGGACACCCTACCCAGCCCAGAATCTCCAGAGGAAGCACAAGGATAATTTACACATAACAATTTAGGCGAGAAGGTGGACAATGAATCAAGGTTCAATTAAAATAGGCGTTTGGAATGTCGGAGGTTTATATGTCAAAGAGAAACTGCTGCAGGAAGAATTAAAAAAAGCAAATGCAGGTAAAGCAGTGATACCAGAAACAAAAAACAAATTAAAGAATTCACAAGAGTTGGGAGATTATATTTTATTGTACAGCGGTGTCCCAACGAATAAAAGAGCAGCTGCGGGTATAGCAATAATGATTAAAGCCAAATTTAACCCTTTGACGCCTAACGCACCGCTAACCTCTAAACGTTGCGGTTTATATATTTATTCAACAAATATATATACTGAATATTTTAAACATGGAATATACTCTCCCTT
>Ga0123357_10008800_pt1 | contig 12663 bp, 10 predicted proteins | sample TergutEmb28metaG_FD_89873 | JGI IMG/M metagenome (GOLD analysis project Ga0123357, IMG submission 89873) | Embiratermes neotenicus P4 segment gut microbial communities from Petit-Saut dam, French Guiana - Emb289 P4 | ecosystem: Host-associated > Arthropoda: Insects > Digestive system > Gut ... | reverse complement strand
TAAGAAAGATCTTTGGTCATACAAAAGAAAGAGATGGTACATGGAGAATCAAAACAAACGATGAATTAGATGAATTAATAAGACATAAGAATATAATAAATCACATAAAAGCACAACGATTAAGCTGGTTTGGCCATTTACATCAAATGCCGGAAGAGAGAATGGTAAAAAAAGCATATAAGTGGAAACCGATGTCAACACGACCACAAGGGAGAACAAAGAACAGATGTGAAGATAACATAAGAAATGACATGAAGAAATTGAAAATAAAGAATTTGATTAGCTGCATCCAGAATCGTAATAAGTGGAAATCATATGTTGAGAAGGCCAAAACATTCAAAGATTTAAGTTGTAGCGCCGCCTAAAGAAGAAAAAGAAACTAGACCACATTATGAATCCTCCCCACTTTGAGCATGGCAAAACCTGTACCAAACAATATTAAGAGTAACTGAAGTGTGGATGGAATTACCATACTGGGAACACTGAATTAGAGGAAGTGCAGGCTGTTTTTCACAGACACCACATTAAATATTACATACTTGTTCCACCAAGTGAATACACAGTAGTTCATATTTTGCCTCTCCAGCATACTGAAGAAACGAGATCTGAAATGCTTCCTGGTTACGGATATTATCAGTATACGCACACATTTTAAGGTCAGGATCACATATGATGAATTTGAAATTTCTATTCAAATAACATCACATGCAAAATCACACACTCAAAACTACATAAAATGTTGAACATTCTCAACATAGAAACAATTTCCTCCATTATACACAACTGTCACCACATCAAATAAATGAAACATGTACACCATAACTGTGATTACATAAATAAAAACTTCCATTTATAATATTGTGATAGTTTCTTCACAGTACACACAAAACTAATATACTAAAGTTGCAGCTTGGCCCAGAGTTATACAAGTCAACACACAAAACAACAACAATACAAAGATTAATACAAAATACAAATTCAATCTGATGTCACTGAGATCCCAGACAATGTGGACAAACAATGACCACATGGTCATTCATCATCACTTTGAATAGCATTTTGTCACTTGCCTGTGAAAAACTACATTATTGTAAAGGGCAATCCACCTTCTATTTTTCACACAACAATTTGTGCTGTGAGCAACACAACTCATTAACATGAAAACACTTCATATAAGCTAAAGCTCTTTCCATGTTTCATTAAGCACCAAGCAGTGTGAGTATAGGTGGTGTGGAGGTACAACACATACAGCTCCACACATTCTTAATCCTGGCACTTGAAAGAGATAAGTGATTTGCTTCATTCCCCAGCCATTTTACCCTGACTACAGACTGAATAAGAGGTTGGATTCCTCAGAGGTTGTGTGGATGCTATAAAGATAAGAGAAAATTTCCCTGCCCAAATTGATGGATGATTCCTCCTTCGTCCAGCTCACAGCACTGCCTTCTTGTAAAGCAAGCAGTTGCCAAACAAGGACAGAAGAATCCCATGTTACACAGAGAATGAACATTCATTCTGGGTTTACAAGCACCCTGAGCGAGATAAATCCCATCATCAAGATCACACCTTATGTAAGATGATGATGATGATATCTTCCATCTGCATCAAAGCGTCCAAACTAATCTCTTCCACTGAGTTGTGAAAAATTATCTATTTACTATTTTCTCTTCCACTCACCTTCTCTAACCTACAAATCATGTAACATGTTTTTGAAACCTCCCCAGCATGCATCATGCCCTGCCAATCATTTCACCTCAATTTTGTAAACTTGAAATTATTTGGTGAACACTACACTTCAACATGCAGTGCACAACACTATCAACTGTATTAACATCATGCATGTATTTCATAAAATGTCTATTATGTTCAACTTATAAATTAAATTATACTTGCACACTTACTTGTTCCAGGCCAGTGGTGAGGTAAGTAATCCTTAGTTCCTTTTTGTCAAATTTGCACCATGACAGCAGAGATATCCTTCTCTTTGTTAATGCAAGTATTCTCCTCTCCTCCTCTGGTGACTTTTCATACAGAAAAATACAATACAGAGTAAGATATAATATACTTTAGTAGACATACTGAATAATTCTCTGGTAAGACTGCAATACAGTCACACTTGTCACACACCAAGTATGACAAATGACACTTACTAGAACAGTAGCTTTTAACCCTTTTATTACTTGGCTATTTTGGACCTTTGTTGATCATTTTGGTAATGATGATCACTTTCATAACTTTGGTCATTCCGGTCACTCAAGTCATTTTGATCAGTTTGATCATCAGGCTTTGGACAAAGTTTACATTGAGGTTCAGTGTGGGGTAGGTTAGACTACATCAGGTTTGGTTAGGTATTTATTTATTCATTGAATTCCTTATTTATTTGTTTGTTTGCTTGCTTGCTGGTTTGGTTGTTTGTTTTTTCTTTACTTAGGTATTTGCTTATTTATTTAGTCATTCATTTATTCATTTGTTCATTCATTCATTCACTGATTTATTTATTTACCTTCAGCTTCCATAAAATATAGTAACTTGCTCAAGTACTTCTAGCTTCTCATGATTGACTCTGCTCCATAAGTTTTGGAAAGCTGAACACAAATACTGCCAACATCATGCCATTACCATGATGTCCTATAACATTTATTCATATAATTTTATGGGTGATATGCTTAATGCACGGATTACGAATAGTCATATCCTATAGCTTATTCCTTCTGTCTGGAGTATGATCATTAAGCCTTGATAAGGAGGAGGCCCTAGCCCACTAATGTTCCAAGTGCCTTTAAAAAACCTATTCCTCACGCACCAACAATCACGTAAGTAACTCTGTCAATGTTACATTCACCAGGCCACTGTTGGAGGCATTGTCGCCCCTCAAACTGCTGCACAAATCAATTAAACCTTAAACATGAGGTGCAGCTTATGACATCAAACAGGATAGCCTCAAAGTAACGGCGTGAACATACTGATGTGTTACATACCTTTAGTAAAAAAACTTCTATACTCTTTCACACCGGACAGAAACGCAATACCTAAATGCCGCCTTACTTGGTTCACAGTCAGCGAGATAGTTGCCGGCACAGATCATTTCTAATTGACAATCGCCTTGTCATAAACCTTGCACATAAAAGTTAGCATTTCTCTGCCATCTATGCCACGCTAACCACAGCCACTGAGCTATGCCGGCCACAAATAATGATGTCCAAGCCGCATGTGGCGCCACTAGTTCTTGTTCCCAAGGTTGAATTACACCGGTGCACAGGATTATTTCGGGTACGCTTCTGTGCTCGGATAACATCGGTGACTTTGGCTTAAAATCTGCGCATTCATGTCCGTGGTCTACCGGTAGTAATTTGTGAGCTTGTGTGATATGTATACTCTTGTACCTTCCAACGTACATGCTACGAAAAAAAGATAGTCTTGTATGTCTAGGCGCATTATATATGTATCCATCAATATTAATTGGAGATAATGACCGGAATTTTGGCATTATATTAATGGAAAACGAAAGCATACTATCCTAGAACTGTGTATAGCATTTGACCAGTAAATGTTAGAGAGACATTAAATTAGTTTGAATGATTAAGTAGAAGAATAAATTATGACGAACAATAGCACGTCAGGTGGCATCCTGCGTGCGAACTAGGAAATTTAAGGTGTACCTTCTCTTGCAAGACTTGTGTTAATGGCAAGCAACCTGCATCAACTGCTGATGTTTGATGCGCCAGAAAGATGTCATATGCTAATGTGAAAATGCGTATTTTTACGTATCTTCAACGAATAATTCCATAAATTTCGTATAAGTATCGTACCCAATAAATTCTTGCGACAGTTGGAAGGCTATTTCTAGCAGTTGCAGATATTCCATACTTGTAGTGCGGGTAAAACTACAACCATTCACCTGTCATGCATGCCCTTAACTCTGCTTGGTAATGAAAGGTCTAAATACGAAACATCGAGGCAAATGAACATTGAGACTGTGTTGAAATCAATATATTTTATCCGTAATGTAGCTGGTATCTCACACATACCTTTACCTTGTGGAATTGTGGCTTCTAAATCGCTCACTACTCCGGTGTTTACAGCCATAATTTTGTATTTGCCGTTTGTCACCGATTTTATTCAACTTGTACAGCAAGTGCCTTATCAAGAAAGCTCTTGAAGCGTTTGGGACTTCAAAGGAGGTCAATTAATACTGTAAAATATGCAGATGACCTTGTACTGCTGGACAAGGCAAAATGGTGCTACAGGGCTTGATTGATAGATTGATAGATTCTATGTTATGGAAATTAATGTTGAAAAAACTAAGAATATTAGGACTTGAAGGAATCCATCCCCCAAAATACAGATTATGATCATCAAAACCAACTGGAGAATGTGGAATATTTCAGCTCTTTGGGTAGTGTTATAACAAATGAAGCAAGAGTTACATGTGAAATTCAGTCCAGGATTGTCATGGCAAAAGCAACATTCAACAAGAAAGCTTTTTTCTCTAGCAAACTGGACTTAAAGAAGAAACTAGTGAAGTGCTACATTTGGAGCACTGGTCTGTGTGGTGCTGAAACTTTGACACTTCAGACAGTAGATCAGAACTACCTGGAATGTTTGAAATGTGGCTGGTGCTGGAGATGGATGGAGAATACAGTTGGACTGATCATGTGAAAACCCAGAAGTATTAGAAATTGTCACGGAGGAGAGGAATATCCTACTTACAATACAAAGAAGGTTGAATGGATTGGTCACATGTTGAATACAAACTGCCTCCTAAAACAAGTTATTGAAGGTAAGATAGAGGGAAGAAGTGACGAGAAGACTATGAAGAAGATGTAAGCAGCTTCTGTTTCACCTCAAGAAAACTATAGATACTGGAAATCGAAAGAGGAGACATTAGATAACGCATGTCGAGAACTCACTTTAGCAGAGACTAGGGACCTTTCGTAAGATAGACCATTGAATGAATAAACAAATGTTTTGTCATTCAAAACTGGACAACTTTAAATCTCACAGATGTAGAGGGTCAGAAGTCACATTTTAATTTATGGTAACAACATAGGCACTTTTCCAGCTTGACTGCTGCAATAACACAACACATTGCTCATAAATTCAAACAAGTATTATACATATGCATTCATGAAAATGAATCCATAATATTAATTCAATATATGTCCTGACTCCTCACCAATGTGAATACCAGCTGAAAATGAGTAAAGATACTAGTCTTCTACATTAGTGTACCACATCAGCTGGTAAATAGTGTCCAGGCTGACAATCAAACTTGCACCTCTCAAATACATGTCTGCAGCATTACCACTATAGTAACTACCTGGGTTGTTTCATTTGCTTTCAGAAGAATTATGATTATTAACTTTATTAATATATATTTCCGTCAACACAACTATATAATAAAGGCATGAGTTTAAGCTAACGCAACATGTTTCGACTTAAAAAGTCATCCTCAGGCTAAGCTAAGAACCCCACACCCGGAAAACTAATAAGCAGGGGAAACCAATACAACCACAACGGACGTAACAACCAGAAGCCCAATCAGAGAATGACCCCAAGAAACAGCACACGTCACATACTTGACCCTAATATAATTACAATAGTATAATAGATATAAATCAAGTTAGGTACATGGTACGAACCACAGCAAAAATTGTAAGTCATCTGGGATCCCAAATGCGCGCAAACACACTGTAAAGAACTTCATGGTTCTTAGCTTAGCCTGAGGATGACTTTTTAAGTTGAAACATGTCGTGTTAGCTTAAACTCATGCCTTTATTGTATAGTTGTGTTGACGGAAATATATATTAATAAAGTGAATATATAGAATCAGTACACAACGGGATGACTTCATTCAAATTGCAAGATGAGTATTAAGTTTCATTGCACCAAATCAACTGTACAACCAACTGATGGTAAACAAATCAGGCACATGATGTTCTGAGATCTCATGCTGTGCAAGATTTGAGGTTTCCAGAGAGGTGTTGCTGATGACTCAAAGTCTTCTAGGACATGACAATGTGTCCCTGGATTACTGTTTTACCAGTATCTCTTAGAAACACAGTGCCTTCTTCTTCATTAACCTTCTGCCCAACATTGCATCCCAGAAGACCTGAATCCTCAGCTTTTACTTTGTTCACCCCAAAAGTGATTTCAGATAACCTTTAAAAAACATACCACATACAGCGACAAACAGATTTGCTGTAGGTCTACTGTCTGCTCTCAGATTTCTGGAATATAATTTTGATAATGACATAAAGTTTTGATACACTGTATCAAATTGGCAGTTTGAATGTATGAAGCTCTGATGAATAACGTATTTTGTTGGAAATAACAGAAGGAAACTGTAGACAGACTTTGTAAATCAAAAGAGATATACTTATAAATATTCCATTATTCACACATTAAAATGGAACTAGTCTGAAAGTTAAGACTTCCAAAAAAGTGAATTTGAAAGTAAAACTGGCATTAAATTTGTGTTACTAGCCAACATGTAATTTCTGAGCAAGTTTCTAAAATGAAGAGCATCAGTAAATAAAATGATATTACAATGACAGAGGTAATTTCTGTACACTAGAACGATATGCTTGTTTGCTTATATCCATAAAGATAGTCAGTCCATTATTTGATTAGGTTTCTGTCCTGTGTGTGACTGTAAATGACGGATCAAGTTAAATTTCTGGAAGAAACCTTTACTACACTGAGAACACTTGTATGATTTCACACCTGTGTGTATTAGTGTGTGTTTCTTCAACACACCACACGATGTAAATCCTTTGGAGCATATTTTGCATATGTATGACTTCTCACCACTGTGTGATGCAATATGAGTCTTCAAATAATCTAGACGGATAAAGCCAACATCACAAATGTTACAAACGTATGGTTTCTCTCCAGTGTGTGTTAAACTGTGTCTCTCCAGGGCAGTGCGATGACTAAATCTTTTACTGCATACAATACACATAAGTGGCTTTTCCCCTGTGTGTATTAACGCATGTCTTCTCAGCGTACTCCGATTAATGAAACTCTTATAGCACTCATTACATTCATACGGTTTATTTCCAAAGTGAATCAAGGAATGGGCCTTCAGTCGATCCAGCCTAGTAAATCGTTTACTACACTCTAGGCAATTATATGCCTTCACCTCACTGTGTATAATTGAATGTCGCTTCAAATGGTCCACACTTTTGAATCTTTTCATGCACAATTCACACATGTGTGGCTTCTCCCCTGTGTGAGCCAGTGTATGCCTCTTCAGTTTGCTGGGTGTAATGAATCCCTTTCCACACTCATCACAAATGTGTGCAAAACGTTTTCTGGCATACGTTCGCTGGTCCAAGTAAGTTCCACATATTATTTGAGAGTCACCACATGCTGGGTGTTGGTTACAGAAACCATTATCATACCTGTAAAATGACAATGCCCAGGTAACTGGTCATATACCATGCATTGAAAAACATAAAGAGTCTTATACCCTGATTATATAGTGAGCACAGTTAATTTTTAAAACACTTAACAGTACAAATGTTCATTTATGTAGCATTGTAGGGAAATGGGACATGTCAATAGATCATTTTGCAAAGAAAATAACAATGACTTTCAAAAAGCAGTTCTTATGTATGCTATGATGAGAATATAAAATAAAAGAGATAAAACATACAGACAATTGCAAAGAACAAAATGTACAGCACCCCATACACTGTCTTTCACAGAAAGAAATATGTTAACTACTGCTCAAAAAATTGCAGTAATCAGTACACAAACTGTCAATTGCAATGGACTCTACACATAAATGTGCAGGAAGAGTAACCTTGCTACTATGCAAGGTGTTGCATAAATGAATTTTTACTGTATTACCTACATTGACATGCTTAGAAGACAAGAAGAAAAACTAATTTCACATTTCAGAAACACGTGATAAATCCCCCTTTACTATTAGGCTCGTGGACAAACTTCAGGTTCGGATGTTATTACATAATCCTGTATTACTGCATACATGAAATGTCTACACACCCAACAATCATGTGGATACTAAAAACAATATCTTCATTTATCAGTCACCAACATCTTTCTCTTTTAGTATTAAATTTGAATTTTAAATTACAACCACAAAATCAAAGAACTTCAATGCATTAATGAGGTAAAATCATCACTTGATCATATTCCCACACAAACATCAACTGTTTATGTACATATGCATTATGTAATGTAGATAAGTAGATAATAAATTTTATTATGGCTTTATTTTAAGCTATAAACAGAAGCCACGTGACTGTTCTTAAAAATCCACTATAAAAAAGTTTTATCTACACTCTTCCAATTCATACTTGGGTGTATACAAGTAAAGTGAGAAAATGTGTACATACAGTAATAATGGGAGTGTTAAATGTAAATTATAGTTTAGATATTTACTCTCTTTTTGGTTCACTCATCAATGATGAATTATTAGCTGTGACACATCAGGTTCTCTCTGTAGTGACTACAATGAGCCATCTGCTGCTTCCATCATCTGTGTGGTCATCTGTCCCCATGGAAACAGCAGATGCCTCTGCAAATGTTGGTACATATTTACCAGGCCACACAGAAGTAATCAACTATTCATGTAGTTTCTTATCTGACTGACTGGACTAGGTAATTAACTGACTGAATGACTAAATCCATGGGGCAGAGTCCTTAAGTAACAAACAGTACATCATCTAGTCAAAAAATTCCCTGCGTTTTACCAAACCAAATGGTCTGTTACCACGTTCTCAAGAGCCTGCCACTTGTCTCTATCCTCAGCCAGATTAACCCAGTCCAAGCCTTACCATCCTATTTCATTAAGATGCATTTTACTGTTATCCTACCATCTATACTTCGGTCTTCCAAGTGGTCTCTTTCCCTCAGGTTTCCCCACCAAACTACCGCGCACATTTCACTTCTCCCTGATATATGCCACATGTCCTTCCCACCTTATGCGACACAGCGGTATATTAGCATGGAATATTCCTTTCAGACTTTTATGTACTATTGGCTACACCTCATTTTATGTAATGAAAACCTTAAATAATTTCATTTTATAGTTTGAATTTTAAAGTCTGTCAAAAACATGATCGGTGAAGTCAAAATGTGTTGCCATGTGAAAGAAAACAGCTATAGGAAATCAGTTACTGTTGTGTGTAAAGGTTGTAAACATGACACAAAATTAACCGTGACTATGGCAGAAGCCTCAAGTGCAGTATGCAGTGGTACTGTACTCACAAAGACACACGGAGCAGCCAGCACAGCCCACTACGTTACTGCAACACACAACTCATAAATGTTAATGACAGCCACCCAAACTTTCTCATTACAGCAGAGAAAGAAGCAGAGAATCAACTAGGGGCTGCAAGCAAGCCGTTACTGTTTAAGGGAGAAGGAGCTCCAAAAAACGTTCTCACAGTGGTGCTGCTGGAAGGTCAGTTCTTCTGTGATGTGAAGCTGTGTCAATGGGTGAATAATACCCAGTGTCTGCAAGGATTGTGATGCCTTCCTTCCTATACCATGGACCTTCAAAATTTCAGGAAACACACCCAATGACACAGCATCACATGCTGGAACAAATGAATCTTCAGAAAGAGATCCCTTCCAAAGCCTGTCCTAGGTTCTGTGGCAGAAGGAACATTATAATATGAATTTTAAAAAATATACTCATAAAAAAGCATTCCTTACACAACAGTATCTACACTGTGCAGATGTATTCCATCTTCATCAACGGATATTTCCTCCTTCACCTCAAAACTATTTATTCTGTTACTAACAGAATCCTCCACATAATTTGGGAGAAGTATCTGGTCATGGTCACCATCTTCTTCCTGAATATGAAAACATACAACAAAATGTATTAAAAATAATGACAACAGCCCTATGGAATTCAAAGTTGAATTTTGGGTGCTCCAACCCATCTGTGGAACCAGGGCAGCTCTGTAAGTGTAGTGACTAGGCTACGGGCTGGACGACTCAGAGTTCGAATCCCAGCGGGGGCATGGGGATTTATCTCTCCTCCATATCATCGTGAATGGGTCTGGGGCCCACCCTGCCTCCTGTTCAACAGGAAATAGGGGTTAACTCTGCAGGGATAATTGGCTGAGGCACAAGGTTGTCCACTCACCTCCATCTTGTGCTGAGGTGAAGAATGAGTGGAGCTATACCTCCAATCTCCCTACCTGTCTGCATGACATGTACAAGGGCAACTATCCCTTTGCCTTTACTAAGTTATCTAGCTTAAAAATCCATTTACAGTAACTGATAAATTTTGTGGTTTTCTTCATTATGACACCATGCAATCTGGTAGAGAGGTACAGATATTCTGCAAGAACATACTGCCTCCATCAATGGCTAGTAGAAAACAGGTATGATAATTTATACAAGCAAAATGTGAACCTTTACCACAATGAACTGTAACATCAAAAACACATTATATTGGAAAACAAAAGTCAACATCAGAGTACAATTCATACATAATATAAGTGAAATGCAGCGAACACTGATTGAGAACATACAGCAGAGTCTCTACATTCTTGAAGCTTGATGTTCATGAATTTGACTTTCCATGACAAACCATTTTAATTTCAATGTTTCAACATTGCGTGAAGTGTTCTGATGAATCAGGATGAGGTCATGTGGCTCAAGAGTCAGCATTCCCCAGTGTCCTGCTATTGCACAGATCACTCTCAGCCCAGTATAGCTGTGTCTTTCAGTACATGAGGCTGAGAGCTTTCACATTTTATGGAACAAGACTCTCTGTCATCATTTTACGCTTAAATACATTCTATATATTATTAAAAACAAATGTGCGTGTTTTTTATGCATTTGCAGTTATTTTATATTTTTTTACTGGTATTTAAAAAGTTCTTGGAACCACACGGGTACTTCACATTATTCTTTGTAGGATGTTCCTCACCTTCTTGATTCTTTGTGGACATACCATTGGAGGAGTCACAGGTGATACAAATTTAAATTTTACCTCACTTCTTCAAACCATTTTTTTATAACTATACAGTTTTGTAGCTAAACTATTAACAACCAAAACAGCAATCTTATATTAGGTACTGCTTGAATTTTCGAAGCTTTGATGTTTATGTATTTCTTTAACTGTTCCTTAATTATGCTGTCATTAAACTCAGAACACACAGCACTGTATGTCTAGATAAGTGAAGAATGAAATGAATAGGGTGTTGCAGAAGTGTTTCATTGAACAATGCTATCAGCTGCTACGATTATACAGCATCCATGGTCCACAAATGATTGAATGAATGTGGATCACTAACACAAACAAACGGACATGGCAACACTAAAGTACCCAAAGAAAAAGATGTAAAAGTGGGCGATCTTGGCCTAACGTTGACTATTCCAGCATTTGCCTGGAGGACCTCCAAAGAAATCCTCAATCGTTATGGCTCGTGTCCCTGCCAACATTCGAACCAGGGGACTTCCGAACACTTGCACTACTTTATTCGATTCGTTCATCGTTCATTCAAAGTTAACTACGAAGTGTTAAATTCCCGCAGTGCACGCAATCACATCTCCACAGCACTGATCCTAAGACTTTAAATGTACCATATCAACACACAGTATGAAGGGAAATTGTATTCTCTAACCGCATAAACTGTAAGAAAAAAATGTTTACACTCCCTACCTTTACTTTACGCAGGTCTATATTCAGTGCTAACGGGTCCACTTCATTATCAGAATCTGGCTCTTGCTTAATTAGAGGGAACAGTGTCGCGTCCATTTTCTTTCGTTAGTAACATCAGTTCGCTTTGAAGAATGAATGCTTCAATTACAAATCATGGACAGACACATACTAACATGGATCGAACTTACTACTGCAACTATAACTGACATCTCTGTCGGACGTCAAAATATTACACACATACTATGCAGTTCAGCCTTCTTGATAACACAGCTCAATCAAAAATCTAGTAAGAGAGAACACGCATACTAACAAAGTTGCTGTGCGCATTGTTATACCGTGCCACAGCATAGAAGTTCGTGATATCTAGGTAAATGGCTATTTGTAAAGAGGATTGTTTAGTAAAAGAATTTCTAATGTTCCTTAGCGCCTATCAGATCAATATAATACAAGGAAGTTTTTGCGAAACTGTATGCATGACAACCACCCACGGGGACTGCGCGTTTTGGTACAACTAGGCCTAGAATTTGTATTGTGAGAGGCGGAAAACCCAAAGGTTTGCCGCGAAAATGCACGAAGTTTACCCAAACTGTCACCAGCCAAAAGAAACGCTAACCAAGAGCCGGCGTCCGTTCCTAGGTTAAACCATTCGTGCTTACGAAACGCATCTGGAATGACAATCACGGATCATGTAAAATTTTTGTCACACAAATTTTACCTTGGAGTGAGGTTATGCGAAAGGGTTTAGGGTCATGGCTTTAACCCTTGATTTGTTCATACTAAGGAGAAGACTGCGTTCTGAAAATTAGGCCTTTGAAAAAACTGACAGGTGGAATGTCTGGGGATATAACTCAGATCTATGAATGCGATTGTGGAGGGGATTTTTCGATTTATGACGTCCGTCCGGGGGGGGGGGGGGGCCGCCCCTTTTTTAATTATACCAAAAAATTTGTTGTAAAACGGGCAAAAAAACGTTGGGTTAGCAAGTTAAGGGGTGGGATATTAATTGT
>Ga0123357_10008799_pt1 | contig 12663 bp, 1 predicted proteins | sample TergutEmb28metaG_FD_89873 | JGI IMG/M metagenome (GOLD analysis project Ga0123357, IMG submission 89873) | Embiratermes neotenicus P4 segment gut microbial communities from Petit-Saut dam, French Guiana - Emb289 P4 | ecosystem: Host-associated > Arthropoda: Insects > Digestive system > Gut ... | reverse complement strand
ACATACATACATACATACATACACACACACATACATACACACACACATACATACATACATACATACATACATACATACATACATACATACATACATACATACATACATACATACATACATACACGTGTAAAGTAATCTTTATTGTTCTCAAATTTTAATGAAGCTTGAATTTTCTCGACACGTTTTGGAAAAATCCCCAGACACAAAATTTCATGCAAATCCGTTAATTGGAAGCCGAGTTAATTCGTGCGGTCAAACAGATACGACGAAGCCAACCGCCGTTTTTCTCAATTCTGTAAACGCGTATAAAAAGCGTCACGAACATTGAAACATGCGGGTGTTTTACTCGTAGGATACTTTCACATTTAAAGGAATGTTTTCAAGGAAAAACCAAAGCGTTTCCTTAGTGTTAGACTCCATTTTCACAAGTAAATTTTATCGAAATCGGAGTAAATAAACCCGCAGGACGGAAAAGAAACTTCAAAAATTAATGCACTACTTTCATAAGGCCTTTGTACTTAATCTGTTCATGAATATAATTTTCAAACGAACGAGGGTGCCCTAATTCATGAACGACATATGAACCCTTCCTACTTGGAAAAGTTCCTTCAGGCACCTGTCAAAAGATAAACCCTGTTTTGACTGCAGACTTTGTTGAAATATTGGTAGAAAAAATCCCAGGTTCGTATATTTGATTAATAAACAGAAATTGGCATTTATACACCGTGCAATACGACAGTAGGTTACATAAGCGGTTATTGATAAGAACTGACGGATATCTGTTGTGAATATATACTTACGTTTTCTTAAAATATAGTGATTTTATAAAGCAGGTCTTAGTTTGTTACTATACTGTTTATGGCCGCTGTAGGCTATTGCATTTCGCAACGCGCACTGCGGATTCAAGAACGTAAGTGTATGCGCGTGAATGTGTGACAGCGCTGATGTTCTGTAGATTCTGAACAGTTAACTCATTTTACTGAAACTGAACATTGAACATCACAGATAAGTGGTTAGCACTCTTAACTTGCATTCGCGAGAGACATGGTCCGATTCAGTCATAATGACATATAGTTTGACACAAGAATTTAGTGGTCTTTTGAGGTCAGTCCTGTACCAAATACATTACAATTGTCACGACCATTTTTTATGGAATCTTCCAATTCACCTTTAAAAACTCTTTTGTCACCCGACGCCAAACGTTTTGTATAGAAGCAATAAAAAATTCTACGTGATCATTCTGAAGATTTTACAGAATCAAATATTAATTACGTTAATTACTATACGATTATAGAAATCAGTGCCACATGCACAAATCATATATGAACTGTGCATGAGTCAGAAGTGAAAGGGTAGTCGGTATATGACAGTTCTATATGCTGGAAAATCTAGACTTCGTGTTGCGATTCCGGGCAAGAAAAACCTGACCTCCCTGTAGCCCGCTCAACCTCCTATTCAAAGTGTAACAAGGACTCTTTCCGTGGGTTTATAACGGCCTGTGCTCGAAGCTGACTACTCACTTCCATCAACTTTAAATTTAGAAATGAGTGGAGCTATACTTCTACTTCCCCATACACGTGCATAGAGTGCACGTGGACAAATTTGTCTCACAAGGCAGTAATCAGGAGGTACTGACCCACTGTGATCAGTTGACGGTATGTTCCAAGCTGAAGGCACAGAATTACAGCCTGTAGGCCCTAATATTTTTAAACTTCAATGCATAGCCGCTTTTTATCACTGAGTCCCTTCTGTGATATTTGTAATGCAAATTTATTTTACCAGTTTAGAAGTAGCTGAGAATTGCGAGTATTGTCGTTAACATTTTTTATCACAGTTCGTGCATGACGCTGTTCGTGTCTGGGTAGTTCAGAATTTTTGCAACGATTTTGCTGTTTTGTTGTAGGAAAGATGCATTAGATGAAAGTGCAGTGACAACACCCGGCTCTGTTAGAACGAAAGATCAACAGCATCTAAACGTTTTGACGAGGCGAGATACAATTTGTGTGTTTACTACGCCGTCGACTGCGAGCTGGCCAGCCGGGGCAAAGAGGGGAGTTAGAATTGCTGGCGTGGTTTTTGTCGACCTTCATGGAACTTCTGCTGATGGAAGAGCTTGTAAAGACGTAATCATGTTCGCTTGATTTAAAAACATGTAATAACTCTCAGCATTATTTGGCTTCAAATCATTTGTGTAAATTTTAGTAAATTAACCCAATATTAAAAGGGTTCTGGGTTTGTTCTTAACTGAGGCAACTTTTTTAAAAACTCGTATCAAGGAAGGTTTAAGTATAATTACAGCAACTGACAAAGAGAGACGTCAAACCAATTCCCCAAAAGCCGACTGTAACAAGTACCCTTACACCAAAATGAAGCGGCAAATGCTTTAAATTAAATTCTTACTGAATCAAACTGATTTATAATTGTGAATGGCAGTTGTGAGAGACAACAAAGAGAGTATGGCTTCGGTTTGATCGTACTGTATTGAGCAAAAATTCTTAATTTCACACATTTTACTTTTCTTCAAATGCACCTAAAATCCTTCTTTTTCTAACAGTAAGTATTTTACATATCAATTACAAAGGGCTTCGATGAGCGTGATTGATAGGAACTCATAAAACCGTCATAGGCAGCGGAATCACGATTACTGGAATCCCGAATGTCGAAATATACTTTAAATTTCGAGCACTAATTGGTTCCAAGATCCTAATGAAATAGCAGTAATGAAATTATAAAATACTTCTAGAATTTTAGGGACAATAAAGGTTTTAGATCTATTTTGTAAAATAAGAACAATTTATGTACACATAAAGTACGCGAATGATATAAGGAGGGTCTTTTGCTATAAAGCGCGAGACCAGTCAACGTCTTTGAATGAAAGACAGAGCTTGAGTGAGGGTCGTCTGCTGAATGGCAGGGCAGTAGTTCACGAACTTTGAGAAATTATGTGTATTTTATATACACAGGGGTGCCAAAAAATGTATACACATTTTAAGAGATGTTATCTATGTATTACTTTTCGAAGTTGAATTGAATTACGGTAACAATGTGTAGTAGGACGTTCGCTCAAAAGATGTCACCATGCGACACGCAGGACACTCAAAGAAAATGGCGGAAGCACGGTTGTCCTTCGAGGAGCGCAAGAATGTGTATACGTTTTATTGGAACCCCCTGTATATATATATATATATTTTATACTTTGTGCTAGTTTCAGTTAAGGATATGTTACCTTATGTTTTTATCTACGTCGCATCAGAGTAGTACACAAGTGTTAAATAATTTCAGTTTATTTCATGAGGCTCTTACATGTAAATCCGATATTATATATTCGCAGATTATCAGTTAAGAGGCTATGCGTTAGATGTTTTGTACTGTTCAGGCATCAGTATTGAAATTCTCAATCGTATGTTTCAGAGGTCCAACATTAGTCCATCGGTAAATATATCAGGCGCCTTAGGGCTAGGACCCCTCTCAATAGACAGTCACTCACTAATTTGCTTTCATTCAGCGCCTGAATACTCAACTGACTTCTGTAGTCTAGGTTTCAACCACAAGATGTCTGCCAGTTCAAGAAACAAAATATCTTCCGAATTTAACAATGTATATCCTTAGCTATTTGTTTCCAGAAAGCCTGAACTTTATGTTGTTTCTTTGATTTAACATCTAAGCGGGAAACAAATTATATTGCGAGATGAACGTGTCCCATAATTGTACGTGGGATGAAGGTTTGCTACTTTTTTATGTATGTGTGTAGTGTGAAAGGATAAACCGTCTATGTTAGGATTTGTATTGCAAAGAGTGTTATTCACTGCTGCCGGGTTGGGGGGTTAGAGAGAGCTATGCTATATGTGTCATTGCAGGGCAATTTATCACGATCTGTTTTGCCAGCTCCAACACCGCCATGATAGTGCTTTTGCACAGCGCAGCACAGAGCCACTGTAGCGCACACATACACAAGAACATAAATTATTAAAACACCCAGAACTGATGATGGTCTTGATAAATATGCTGGGTGTATGAAGAACCATGTCAGTTACGAATAATGGAGGTGAAGTATTTTCTAAGAGATAGGACGTAAATTAAAAAAAAAAAAAAAGTGTTGTCTAAATGAATTTCAGGTTTTCAACTTATTTAGCTTTAAAAATAATCCTAACCGAAAAGAATTGCTGCAAGGAAACTTGATTTCACTAATATTTTCCTTTAGATGGTTCTGTAGTCGAAAACCGAAAACTTGTGTGTGCAACGCTGATATGCGTTTATTTATAAAATTGTGTAAAATTCTGAGAATTGACAGTTTGTAACCGGAAGTATTGGGTAAGGAACCAAGTGTGAGAAACTTTTGTGGTATTAAATTGTAAGAAAACTCTCAGTTTTAATATTTGTGTGGTATCTACCGGTGTGTTGACTGTTGAAATTCAACAGTTTTACGAAAACGCAATTACACAGCTGTTACATTTGATCAGTAAATGCCACGTAATCTTTGTTGCTAACTTGCTCACGGCTACGGGTTTCGCCTGCTGTTAGACTTTTCCAAGCTTATTCCAGACATATGAGTTCAATACATTGCATGTAACGAACAGAAACGGTGTAAAGTACAGTACAGTAAAAAACAACGCATTCAAATAACCAGGCTCGTTCATGGCTGGACAAAAACAAATATCACTTCGTAAGCTGCCGCATTTGTGTTAGCAATTAGCATTACGTGAACTGCACTGATGAATATAGCAGCTGTGTAACTGGTTTTTGTGAATCTGTTGAATTACACCATTAGAAAAACATTCAACATTTTTTACTGCACACGAGGAAAGATTTTCAATAACACGTTCCACTTTATGTTGAAGCTGTTACAATTTATTTTCCAGGAGCGCCTACCCTCAGTACACAACATACGCTTAACATGTTACTTTTGTATTAAGTAATAAAGGCGTTCTGCCAATCCCAGGTGCCGCGCGGTTTAAGGCGTAGGTCTGCGGCCGCTCGCCACCTGAGACTGTGGGCTCGAATCCCGCCAGGTGCATGGATGTTTGTTGTGGGTGTTGTGTGTTGTTAGGTAGCTGTCTCTGTGACGGGCTGATCCCCCGTTGAGAGGAGTCCTACCGACTGCGGTGTGTCGTTATGTGTGATTTAGAATCCCCAAGCATGAGGAGGCCATGGCCCACGTTGGGACCCAAAGTCACAAAAAAAAACTTTCCGATATAAATAATTCAGCTTTTTCACATTTAAACCTACACTTTTATATTTTTGCTTCAGGTGGGATTCATAAAGTAGTCTTCATGCACCCAATCGTAGCACTTCGCACATTAGGCCTCCACACCGCGATGCTTGGCATCACAGAAATTTCCTTTACAGAATAACCACGCTACTCCTCAGCGCCTGTCAGTTTCTCTGGGTCACTAGATAACTCTTGTAAATCTGCATTTCTGTTTCTGAATATTTGTGTTATTCTTCCTTTGAAATAATTTTGTTTTCTTTTTTGACGCAAATCCTTCCATCCACGCGTCGGAAATGCCTTAGGGAGCTTTCACAGGTAATGCAAATATGGAAGGTATTTCTTTTGTGTTGATGATTTTTTTAAATATGTGTTTCAAACCATTTCATATTGCCAGTTAAAATGTCAAACGCTCTATGTATTGAGGTATCAGACAACACTATCTTCGGTTCATAGCTGGTATAGGTCCACATTTCTACGCAATTTCTTCTTAAGTTCGTTAGGGAGAACAGGAAACCTTCCTGTTCTGACATTTACTAGCTTTTCGTGAGAACGGGATATATCCTTCACACAGCTACCTTCATCTAAGAGACGCTACTGTCTTATAACTGGAACTTTCCATCTTGAATAGTAAATAGTCATGCAAGGTTAGTGTCAATGAAAGATAGGCTTTGTAGATATGACGTAACACCGTGGCGCGTTCACATAAACATTTTTGCACTGTAAATGTAATAATTAATTCCGTTTTCATTATTGGTGACTTACATGCACCTGTCAGCAATATAAAATCCGCGACTTGCCACGGAAATGTATGGCTGGGTGTTTCCTTTGTACTGGACCGAGGCACAAATTATTGTTTACTGCTCTAAGAAATGCAAACAAACATAGACCTTTCCTTAAAGTGATCGATATTTTTGTCGATTTTAACCGAACTGGCGTAACTTGACAAATTTTCATAGAATTCCCGATATCAAATTTCACGAAAATCAGCCCTCTGAGAGCAGTCCTGCTTCACGCAGAGAGACAGACAGACGGAAGGACTTACATCACGGGGATAAAAGTTGCGTTTGGTTATTTATGTGAACGCGCCTAACACGAGTCCATATTTTCACTCACTCTAAGGGCTTTGAATATATGCAAATAATTGAAAGAGCTAGATATATCTTCAGATAGAAAACCTGATGTGTACGGAGCCCTGTCCAATAATCCAAATTGAGAAAATGCCGAATACTCCCCCAAGCACTCTCTGCCCCACCCGCAACGTCCTGTTGGTCGCTAAAATACGTCGAGACCCCGTGAAGCAATTACTATGGTTACCACCAGATTTCAGCACTTACTTTGGCCAAAACTGAGGTGACTGCTATCAAGATTCTGCGTACGAACAATTTTATTATAATAACTGCATTACTTTTCCGTCACTCGTTACTTTTTTAAAATAAATGTGCCTAATTTTGTAACTCCAGCGAAGTTTATTATATCACACGCATTGAATGCACACTTAACCGAAAACTGGGGTTGAGCGGTTTGCGCTTTGACCAGGAGTAGGACTGTGCCAGGCGGACTACAGGGGATGTTGTCTGTATGAAGCGCCTTGACGGTTGTTTTATGTCCATCTGGCGAAAGAGTCCAAGTAAAATTATGAACATTTTGAAAAGCAATGTGAACTGAAACATACAATATAACAAAATGTGGGTGACATAAAATGTAAAATGATATAAAGTACCATTTTAGAACGTAATGGAATAGTGTGCTCGTGTATCCTTCCGTATGTAAACCGTGTAAGTTGGGAACTTCACTTATTTTGATGGTTTGCTCTGTATTTCAGAAATATCCCGTCATCATGCACAAGCACATTGCGTAGTGCTTCGTGCTGTAAGCCACTGACGGTGTCTGTACAGGTACAACTGTACTCTGAAATACATTTTACATCGATCGATTTGTTCCTGATAAACTTCGTAAACAAAAACATTCAACAAATATGTTTAATTGGATAAAATATTTCATATTAGGGATAATCTGCCTTTTGTAACCCAAATGTTCTTTGCTGTGTTAAGAAGAGCCCACCGCTGGTAATTATTGGCAGCCAGACACACGCTTATTTCCGTTGTATTAGTACCCTTCCTTTATGCATAGAACTTGCAATTGGCCTCTTCATTCAGGGGTTTCTAGTCCTAAAGCTCTACGCATTTGTCGTCTGTATTTTGCATGCAGCCCGCTGTCTCGGCCTTACTTCTTGTAGTGATTGTCCTTATTGCACATTATAGAGCTCCGCTTTGTACAATTGTCTCCAGTCTTTACATACATTATTATTAGTTGTATGCTGACTGTGTGCACGTTGAAACGTAGATTAGAAGGTGTGTGCTTCGCAAGTTAAATTTAAGAGAAATGTAGATGCTCTTCGTATGTCTTATTTGAGAATTTAGAACATTTCATTTTCGCTGTCAGTGATTTATGACAGAAATCAGCTTATCATTCGTTGGCAGTTACTACATGAATTACAATACACTGTCTTCAGCAAGAGGAAACTACTTTTACACTGTGCGCCGTTCGTTTTAGAATTCCTACGCTTTACCGGTTCATTTGAAAGGCAAAGCGTTTGAATTCTGAAACGAAAAGCATCACTTTTTAAACACGTCACACACAAGAGGACGGCGATGGAAGTGGAAGGTAAATGATATATTGAGTATTGTTCTGGAATTAGTCCTTTTATGATATTTAGTCACAGGTAAAATGAGTCATATGTTGAAAGAGAATTATGTGTACATGTGAAAGAAGTCTAAATACGTTTAATGCTATATTTTATTGGACCGTCGTTACACAACAATGCAGTGCAATGTTTATATTATGCAACTAACAACAGAGCTACATGTTTCGACCCTACAGGGCCATCATCAGGCTTATAAAATAATGGTATTAACCAAGGCACATGCGGTAATACTACCTACGGGATCCCGTGGTTTACAGTTTCAATGTACATTAAAATACAGTATGTGATAAAATAGCATAAAATGCGGTTGTGATGTATTACACATCTATGGTTTAGTGTATGCGTAGCGTATGTAGGGGTAGTTGAGCAGTAGTAGTGCTGAACTACCCCTACATACGCTACACTTACACTAAACCATAGATGTGTAATACTTCACAACCGCATTTTATATTATTTTAACACATACTGTATTTTAATGTACATTGAAACTGTAACCCACGGGATCCCGTAGGTAGTATTACCGCATGTGCCTTGGTTAATACCATTATTTTATAAGCCTGATGATGGCCCTGTAGGGTCGAAACATGTAGCTCATTTGTTAGTTGCATAATATAAACATTGCACCACACTGTTTTGTAACGACGGTCCAATAAAATATACCATTATACGTACACACAACGGGATGGAAAACCTGCAGTCTAAATACGTTTGGTGATATGTGAAATATGTCATAGTATAAGAATATTTTATTTTGTAATTACTTTACTGTTTCCCTATTAGTAGGTACTGCCATGTGTGGCTCTTCAAAAGGAGAGACTGCATGAATGAAATTATCAGCGGCGTAAGTGTTCGTGTTCAAAAGACTGAAGTACTTAGTTGATAGGCGAAGTATGTAATACAAACATTCGTAAAGTCCTTTGTATAATTTTAAAATAGGGCACTTAAAAAAGGGCATTCATTGGAAGTATCTTTTTTTTTACACTTTATGCCCTCTTCACAGATGTTCATCTTCACTAGCTCTGAATATGGAATTTGAAAGACAACACACAGCACCAAAAGCAGATTTAAGAAGGAACCTTGTAACGAAGTATGTCGCAGGGAAGGAACGTGTAAGGAGGCGAGAAAAGTGACTACTTGGTGATTTATTTTATGGTTTTGTGTAATTGACAGTTCTGTTATGGCGTGTACATAAAACGAATAAGTTAAGTTTTTAGGTGTCCCGTTTAAGGATAGATTTGTCCATGATCAGTGTTATCAAATTTTATCCCTAATGAATATTTCCAGGCTCATATAGTTATTTACAATTAACTCATTAAACGGTCTAGAGGTCAGTCAGTAATAAGACATTTGGTTTGCGACTGGCACTTGGAGAGCGTAGCCGGTAGAGAATGGGATACCAGCTGGACGATCCGGGTTTGAGCCCCGGTAGATGCAAGAGATTATTCTCTCCTGTAAAACGCCCAGACTGATTATGTAGCCCACCAAGCAGCCCACTATTCAATGTCCACCTGAATCCTCTCCGGATGAAAAGCGGCCCATGCGTGACGTGGACCACTCATCTCCATCTAGTGCTTAGGCTAAGAATGAGTGGGGATATACCTCTGCTCCCTCTAGAAGCCACTCTGCGACTGGACTTAGCAAACGTGTGAGTGTTTCCTTCCGCCATGTTCTGACGGAGGAAAATATGACGGTGGCCTTTTTTCGTGATCAAGATCCGACCACTTCATTTCTCTAAGGTATACAACTAATTTTCATCGTTTCACAGACAACATTCTGCGTTTTGTTTGCGAGAGACAATCGGTTAATACTGCACATGGAAATAATGGCTGTTTATCCAGATAATTATTAGAAATACATAAAATAAAGGGGTGTAGAGAGATGAATTTTGTATCAGGTGGTACGTACAAGTACCACTGTGCTGGAGTCATGCTGTAGGTTGTAAACTTCAGTTTATGGTAGCGATCAAACTGAACGTTCTCATCATCAGTTCTGCGGTTTCAAAATGCTCTTCCTTACTTACATTTTTCAGATCAAAAAGCCAGGTCGTACTCATTCCTGAGCTGTAGTGATTAAAATGTCTAATCTAAGACAAAAAACAACCATCATCATTGACATCGTTGTATAACCTGACCTGAATGGACTGTATTATGTCCAGTACCATTGATCCACGGCGATAATATTTATAATAATGTTTTTTAAGATGCCAATGTAGTAAATGAAATTCACTCACTTGTGAAATATACTACACACCTATAATTGTGCTATCTGTGGAGAACTGTCCAAACTAACTCTGGAACACTTATGGAAATAAGTTGCGAATTAGAACATCCTACCTCAGAACTAAGTACGTCAAATAATTTGGAAGTTTTAACCTAAATAGCTACTACTTGAACGGTACAAACGTAAGAGGAAGCATGCAAATATTTCTGATGAATTTCTGTCATATCACTTTAGCATAAGTTAAGAAGAATGTTAAGATACAGCATTTCAATCGTATAAAGTTTTCGAAAACTCGAACAAAACTCCGCTTTACACGTTAATTTCTGTATCTCCGCCTTACATCTGACTTTTTGGTTATATTTTGACAATAAACATTAAAATTATTCAGTCATAATCTCGGATCCGGAAGATCATAGTCGGTGTGGTGAATAGGCTACGAGTTGGAATATCCGGGGTTCGATCCCTGGCAGGTTCAGTATGTTTATCTTTACTCCTAGAGGTCCAGACAGGCTCTAGGGTCCGTAAAGCTTCGTATTAAATTGGTACCGTGTTTTATATGTGGGTTAAAGCGGACAAAGGGTGATGTTAAACTCTTTCAGCTATTGCTAAGAGTAAGAATGAGTGGAACTTTACCTTTACTCCTGCCATAGTCTTTCGTGATGTGGAGAGGGCCTCCTTTGCACTTACCGTTCTTAACAATGGCTCTACACAGATGTCAGTTGTGAAATTCACGTTCCGGTCGCTTTATGCTAGCAGAAAGATCACTCGGTACACATAGAACAGGAGCTTGGCTGGACCGCAGAGTCAATGTGGAAGTTTGGAAGAGGGAATAATGTCTGGTTCCTGCTGGAAATCTAACCACGATTCATTTATTGTCCAGTCCGTGGCCTAGCCGCTACGCTACCCTGGCTCCCATTTTGTCTCAGTCCGAAATTAACAATTGATACATCATGATAACTAAAACATTAATGAGTGTGATTCATTAACAAAGAACTGAAATGAAGTGGAAGAAAATGAATTAAGATCTCTTTTATGTTTTATCCCTTTATTTTTCTGGACGGACCGAAAAACCACGGAATATTTCACAGTAGGCAATCTGTTGACTAATATTGGACCTCACTGCCCTACAGGTACCAACAAAGAATGCCACACGAGTACTTCTCACGGGTTTGCATATATTTGAAACGTAAAAAAATAATATTCTACGCTCATTACTGTAGGCTTATGCATAATCAAGAACTGCACCGAGAAATGCAGGCTGTGAATTATATTAAAATTATTAATTGATTATATTTTTCCAAAAACCACGTTCATTTCTTCTTCGTCATAGGCAAGTGTGTTCTGTACCTCTTTTACTTTGCGCTGTCTCGAAAACACGTTACATTCATTTAACCAAAAAAATAAGAACATGGAGCTACTGACGTACCTAGAATCGACAAATTATTAGTTCGGTTTGAATGGCTGTCTCTGTGAGTTATCAGGAAGAAAAGGAGAAACGTAAATATTAAAGAATGAAGGAATAAATTCCGAAATACGCAGCTCGGCACAAAGTTTTGTTTCACCGGGGATTACCAGAATGTTGTAACGCGAATATACGCGTGTGAGTCAAATGAAAACTTTAAATATTGTAATATAATTGTGTGCTAATTTTTAAGGTTTTCAGTTGACTCTCCCGCGTACATTCGGTATCATGAGAAATACGACTCGAAACATTAAAGATTGGTAGGTGAAACTTATCAGTAACACGGACCGTACACGTGCTTACGCGTTACAGTGAAACAAATGGAGAAAGTGGGGAGCTTTATAATTAGTTACAAGAAATTTATCATGAACAGTCTGTGTACTTACATACAAAGTTCTCACAAAAATAAATTAGAACTAATAACATTAATACGATTTGATATATTTAACAGGAAATCTATGCGTTAAGCAGTTAGGCTTTACAGTTGTTCTAAAAAGTGTTGCTTCTATGTAAACTAACTCCATATGTTTAAAGCCCCCGCTAAGAACCTCATAGTTCCTGAGCTAATGATGAAACTACAGTATTTCATGAAGTTCGATATTCCATAACGTTTTTCTTTTTATCATTTCGCTTGTAAATTGTTGTTAATATAAATGTAAAACACTTACTTTATGCCAGACTGTACAGATAAGCAGCTCAAGCGAATTCAGCAAAATAAGCTGATAATAGAAACTAGGTAAACCAACCTCATGTTCTACACGGAAATTAAATCTGGGCGCCGTTACAGACTTATCCTCACTGATCTTATTCTTAGGATTTTTTGTCGTGCGTGGGATCACTCAGCGCCTTCATTGTTTATCATAAAATTCTGAGGGTTTTGTATTCTGAAAACAAGCGTGTAGATTGAAAATTCTGCGCAACAAAAGACTGCCGTGGGATTTTGCTACTGACAGAGTTTCAGTTTCACCATCATTTATGTTAGCTTACATAGGTTTTGCTACCTACTTCGCAACCGGAGAATTTCTTCATCTCTTGAGACAGAAACAGTAAAGAGAAAAGTTATATATT